>Ga0208162_1000034_pt1 | contig 61460 bp, 89 predicted proteins | sample CB_VirMetaG_4_FD_184539 | JGI IMG/M metagenome (GOLD analysis project Ga0208162, IMG submission 184539) | Freshwater to marine saline gradient viral communities from Chesapeake Bay - CB_1508_1M Viral MetaG (SPAdes) (version 4) | ecosystem: Environmental > Aquatic > Marine > Coastal | place: USA... | reverse complement strand
GAAGAACTGGATGCAAAGGAAGAAGAGTTCATCCAGAAATACAATACATTTGAAGATTCTTCTCATTATAATGCTACGTCTGGTGGTAGAACACCTGAGTTTAATCAAGAAACAAAGGATAAACTATCTGAGATAGCACATAACATAGAAAAGACACAAGAACACCGTGACAATATAAGTTCTACACTACAAAACAAAATCGAAGATAATGATCTTTGGGGATTCCATAAACCAGAGAATAGAGGTGATGGTAAGCATGGTAGGATGCGTATACTTGCTATCAATGTTGATACATTAGAAGAAATAGAATATGAATCGTTTCGTGCCGCTGCTCTTGCATTAAAAGGTGATAGAAAGTATTCAGGTGCTATATCTACTGCTTGTAAAAATAATTGGATTTGTTACGGGCACCGATATAAGAAACTTGATGATAAAAAACAATCCATTCAAGTATATGGCGTCCATTATAAGACATGGGAAGAAACTAAGGTCTTTAATAGTATAAGGGAAGCATCACGTATTATGGGCGTTCATGATGGTTGTATAAGAAGAAGTATTGCACATCCTTATAAGAAACGCTCTGGACAATACTTTTGGTTCAAGGCATAAAAAAATCCGCTCCGACATCTCTAACATGCAAGTAACTCGAATCTGTAAGAACTGTGGATACTCTAAAACACATGACATAAAAAAATGTCCTGACTGTGGTAGTCAGAACATTACAGTAAGTTGGAATGACCTTTTACGTATTACTTTTATGTGTGGTCTTTTGATTTTTGTGCTTCTTTCTCCCAATACTCTTCCCACTGAATTTTATCCTTCGGAAGAGGGTCATCATCGTTTGTGATTACTTCCTTCCATGCTTCTTTGAACTTCTTGTCCCAGTTGTTCACATAAGGATGATAAAAAGCATTAAGCGCATGGGTGATATCAACAATCTGTTGGTGCTGGTGTTGATCAACCGCCTCCTGGAGTTGATCAAGCAAAAAATTAAATGTGGTGATCTGATTAAATGCCTGCTCCAGATCATTCATTACCTTCCATTTCTGATCAGGTTTATAATGATCAATGCTCATGATGCCTCCTGTCTGCCGCATCAAGAATATCATTGCAAATATCATTGATGACCTTGATCTGACTTTCGGTCAGTTCTTTCCAGGTACAATCAGGAAAAAACAATTTCCTTGCACGATCCATCATCTCAAATCTCTGATCAAGCAATTCAAACATATATCTGTTCATTTTGTACTCCCAATGTGCTCTGGTTGAATCACATCATCATCCCCAAACCTTTTCCTCCATAAAGTAACAACCTCCTGTAACAAATCATTCAACTTCATATATCTCTTCCGCATTGGATCCTCTGGTGGTAAATTATAAAAACACATCTCACCACCCAATAACATCTCCATCGTATCTAACTGACTACGGATCATATCCATGATCATCTCATGTTCCTGGATGTCAAGATCAATCCAAATATTATCTTGGTTCATTGGAATAACGGAATAATTTCTACATTCGATACATTCTTCTCACGCTTGATATGGTTCTCCCACATGCCCGCATCCTCAATCTTGTAGAACACTGCTTTCCGCACTTTCCTGTTCTCCAGATACGTCACCTGATACTTTGTCATAAACTGATTTGCGGCGTTTGATAAATGTTAATTCGTCCCACTGATAAGAATAACATAAAATACACACATGTGTCATCTTATGAATCTTGACCAGATCATCGGGTTTCTTCTTTACATACAATTCAATCGTAATGTAATCGGGACAATAGAAATAAACCCATCCCTCAAATCCTTTCTTCCACTTGACATAATCATTGACCCGTGGAATATAAGGATCAGACATCACGTACTGCTCTCAAATAATTTGGACTCACCACTCCACTGTTCAGTAACTCCTGGATCTTTGCATCACATTGCTCCCGTGTCAAACCCTGACACGATGGATCTACCAGTTCCCATCCGTTCGTAAAGTTCTCTTCGATTCGATACAAAATTTGATCGGTCATGTCGTAAATTGCTCCACAATACCACTCTTGACATCATCATCTGCCAATTCAAAAACCGATGCCTTCATGATGTTCTCACGTAGATGACTATAATAATCACCATTTAATCCATCGTCTTCATCGACAATTAGATCAAAACATTCTTCATCATCTGATGCGACCACATTCCAAATACCACCATACTCTGATCGCGGAAATGGAATGTAATGGTTCACGATATACATGAATTTTTGCTTTGGCATCGGTCTTCGTAAATTACTCTCTGATTATAAAGGAACTGTATTCAGTTGTCAACCATCACATGTACCATGTACCATGTACCATGGTCACATGGTCACATGAACTCTTGCATGTAATAATCAACAGTCACTTCCATTTCTGATGCTTTTTGTTCGATCTCCTGCTCAATATACTTCCGTGCCTCTTCACGCTTCTCATACGCATCGATCTCTTCATCGGCATGAACCATGAAGTCACGAAAGGCAGTCATAAATTCGGCAATCTCTTGGGCAGTCAGTTCAAGTTCAGAAGGATGGTTCGACATAAGGTTCACACTCTTGCACTACATTTGTACGATCCATTTTCATATATTCCGCATAAAGACGGTCGTATAACGTCCTCATACTACCACATTCTTTCTCCATTTGCACTTCATCCGAAAACTCTACGATTTGCATTGCCATCAGTAGAATCCCCATCTCATGCACATTCAAATTGAGCAGAATTTCATCTTTCATCGGAATTATCTGTATACTACATCACTAATTATATTACAAATCACCCAACCTTTCAACCAATTCGGTCGTAAAGTCAGGATCAATGTTATTGGCAAGTTCACTCAATTCTGATATGAACTCAATAATGTCCGATTCGGAACAGTTGAAGACAATCTCCTGTGTCAGATCTTTCAAATCCAGATCTAAATTAACATTGATCTTACTCATTTTTCAGTGATTGGTTAAGGACGTACTTTTGGATCATTTCTTCCTTGGTAGAAGAATTATCAATGATTTTCAACAACTCAATGTTGTCCGCAAGATTTTTCTTACTCTGATTCAGTGCATCAAGAGTAAGATCGATCTGTTCGACCAACTTTTTGTTCAATTTGTTGTTCTGTTTGATCTGATTGTGCAACAGAACAGCATTGATGATCAAGGAAATGGAAAGGACGGCAATCATGATTCTTGAAGGGGAAAGTTTTTGCAGACAGCATCACATAGGACACGGATTAGATCCTCTGTTTTATCGGCACTCATATTAGAGTAATAAGAATGTTCCTCAACAATAGCATCAATGTCTTCTTGGAGTTGTTCACACCTGGAGCGTAGTTCAATGTCAGTCATTGGTCTTTTGATCCTCGTAATAGGTGATGGTAATGCGCTTCATGCGCTTCCCAGAAGCATTATACAGGTTCTGGAAACGAATGACGCCTCCCAGTTCCTCAGAAATGTCCTCCAGGCGTTTCATTAGTTCATTATTCATCTAATTCCACCTGTGGTAGTTGATTGATTTGATGCGCCATCCGGTGACATCACTGATGTGATCAACCAGATCATCCTCATCATCAACAAACCAGGGTTCTGCCATGATGTTCTGGATGATCTCCAGTTGATCCATTGGTGGAAGTTCAAAGTCATCATCTTCAAAATCCACCTGGACTGATGTTACCTTGAATTTCATTTGCCCACTCCGTAGTCAGATGCGGTTGCTTCCAGATCACTCACCAGTTCCTGCTGGTAGAGCATCCACTGCTCCTCAGTCACTTCATCCACACACTCCTGGATCACCGTGTAGATGTAATCGATGTTGCCAACATCATTGAAGATTCTTTCTGCTAGTTCAGGATCTACTTTTGTAGGAAGATAATTTGGTTCGCCATCTCCATCACGAATCATACAATCTTCAGCAGTGTAAATCCATGCGGCACAGTATGCATCTTCTCCCTGAACTTCGATCAGGTTCTTGACTCGCTCTTGAAGTTGTTTGAGTGTGTAGTTCATGGGTGTGGTTCCCTTGACATGAACATATTATGCCGCAGCACACAGGCGGTTGGGGAACAGTTGGGACACTTGGCAAACTGGCACACTGCCGTGCCACTGGAGGTACTGATCGTACAGATACTGCTCCATCTCCCGTGCTTCGATCTCATGTGGTTGCTCCAGGTACTCCCAGTTGTCCACTGGAGTGCGTTTATGGCACAGTTTTCCCTGTGCAAAGGTCAGTTCACCACGGATCCACTGTGCCATGTGATGCAATTCGTGCATGAGAGTCAAAATGTACTCTTCTCTCTTCATTTTGGACTGCAATTCAATGCAAAAATGTCGAGGGCGATAAACATCACCCTCAACATCACACAGTCCAACAACATTCTCACGCTTCATACCACGATGAATCACTTCAAGGTGGATCTTATGGCGTGGGAAATACTCATTTATAAACCAAGAGGTAATATCCTCACAGAGGATCTTAGAATAACCATGTCCAGAATGAGTGATGTAAGACATTGACCCCAATGCAAAAACCAAATGAACGATGAAACAAAGAGGAGTTTTTCTTTAGATGACATTCCAATTCTCCATAAAGTCATCAAAAGTGTATCCTTCACCAGTGCTAGTTTCTTCTACTAACTCATCAAAAGTCATTTCTTCCAACATTTCCCGATACTCTTCTGTTGTAAGATCAACATCAGGATCGAAATCATCGTGGCAGAGATACTCCCACTCTGCCACAAGTGCGTCTACAAGTTGTTGTTTAGTGTAATTCACCAGGTTGTGCTCGAATTTCATTAAGATGTGCTTGAATGATTGCATTGATCTCCTCACATTTGAAGGAGATTTCTTCATCAACTAGCATACCATAGTCTTCGACCGCCTCCATAATGAGGCGGTATTGTTCTTCATTAAATGGTATCATCACTTGTAAAGATACCCGCCATGCCATGTCGCGTTCTCCATCAACCACTCACGATCTTTGATCAGGCGCAGATCAAAGCGCACACCCTTGGCAGGAGCATTGAGTGATGCTGCCTTATACACTTCACCTGTCTTCTTATCAACAAAACAGTGAACAGATTCTTGCCAAACTGTGTTGTCAAGGTTACATGATGTGCTCATCATCACTTTGAGGTACTTACGTCCCTCTTTGATATAGAACCTGTACCTATCTTGTGATTTGACAGGCAAACTTGACAGAAGACGGCAGGTAAGATCCTTGGTATGCTCTTTGATCTTGACCTTGAGAGCGTTTCTTGCGCCCTCCTGTTCGACGTAAGCAGCAAAGGTAGGCATGAGTGCTGTGCGTTGTCTACATGCTTATTATAGAGGCACAGAGAGCAGGAATAGGTGTGCCTTGTGACAGTTATTCAAGTGTCCCGTTTTTATATTTCTTCAATTCCAGCACAGGATCGACTACCATCCAACCTGTTACAATATATTTCGTATTACTGATCGGTGGTCTTCCCTGGTGATGATAGTTCCAGTAGGCAGGGAAGATCATCAACTTACCCTGCTCTGGTTTAATCAAAGTCCCATCAATAAATTCAGTTTCTCCACCTTTATGAACATCATTCAAATACCAAATGTATGTCGCTAGACGCACACCATTTTTGTAAATACCAAAATCATTGTGCCATTTGTAGTATTCACCAACTCTGGTACGTTGCAGTTGGTATCCACTATCTTCAAGCTCAACATTTGGATTATTTTGCATATCCAAAGCAGGATGAAGAGTTCTGTGATATGAACAGTATTCATTGATTCCTTTTTTTATGGATTCAAACAATACCTCATCTTCATATTGGTATTCATCCCAAAGAGATAGATTCAAATCTGTTGATATCTTAAACTTAGTATTTAATCCTGCACCAGTAATGCCTTGCTCCTTATTATCATCTGCCTCAAACTTTGCAATCAAAGCATTGCAAAAATTAGGAGAAAGTGCATTACGTTTTTGCCAAATAAACTTATCGAACATGTCTATCGCACTTATGTAATTGATAACCTTCTTTTATTGCCTGCATGATGATCTCATCATACGAATGTGAATAGAGAGGAATGTGACGATGAAGCAGAAAATCTTCACAATCTTCTGCTAGAACTTCTTTGTTCTCATGTGTCATGTCATCAAGAAAACTTCTGTCAATCATAGGTCTACTGCTAGGAGTTTGGACAAGGAAATTGATAGTAAAAATATTAACATGATTACAATATCCCAGGACTTTGTTCTTACAAAGAAAGGAATAGAAACCAAATCACCTACAATGTGCATGGCGGCACCGAAACGTATATTCACATGAAGAATAACAAAATAGGCACCAATAACAAGAAATGAACCAGTCATTCGACCAAATTCATCAAGTTTCATATTTTATCCTCAAGTTTATCTATTATAGCACATATCCTGGAATATCCACACGCTCGGTGGGTTCTTTACCCCAACCAATCTTAAATGCTTTCCAGTTACCATTCAGATCATACATATAAGCATACTCTTCACCGCATATATCACTACAGAAATCATCAAAACTGGTGTGCTCTACACTGATTTCTTCACCACGTTCTGAGTGATACTGAGGTTGTGGTTCACGGGTGTGAGTGTACTGAATCTGACCGTTTTCGTCAAGAATATAGTTATTGTCATCATCCTTCAGGATTCTACTCTCCCATGTCTGGGTCGTGCGAAGACATGACATGCTACCACCATCAATCAGTTCTTTGACTGCTTCACGGTCTTGGTAGTGCTCGACCAGGATGCGTCCGTTGTGCTCTACATAACCATCCCAGTGGCAGTAGACACTGACGACACTGTGATCAGGAAGTTCAATGCCGATGCGAGAACGAGTGCCCATGAGTGGTGCTCCTGTGTTGATGTAATCAGTATAGGGTAGAAATGGGTCAGCAGACCCCCTGCTGCACCAGTTCCTCATCTGTCATAAGACCCACATCCTTCAAGTATTCTTTCTTATCAAAAGAATAGAAATTTTTGTCCCAGTTGGCATAAGTTTCATCATACTCTTTTGCCAGACGAACACAACGAAGGTTCAGGAGAGTATTGTAACAAAGTTTGTTCATGTCCTTTGTTTCCTCAGCAGGCAACCATGCCTGTGCGACTTCATTAAACTTCTCACCCACAAGATCTTCCAGCAGTGAGAGTTGTTGTTCGGTCAGGTTGACGGTGAGCATTGCCTTTGTTTGAACTGAAGTTAGTATAGGGCATGAGAAAGGGGTCTTGCGACCCCCTGTGACAGTTCCTCAACTTACATACTCCCAATCAGAAAACAGTGAAAGTTGAATACCTTGACGATATTTTTCATACTCAGCATCCAACCAATCTTGCATCCTCATACGCTCAACACTATGACGCATTTCTTTCATAGTCCAGATTTTACTATGAGACCAGTTATCATTACCATTGGTCTTCCAATAGTAATAATGCAGATTTGGACACTTCTTAACGAATGTCCAACCCTTCTTGTCGATCAGGTAGTCCTTGCACTCCTTGACAGTCAGTGAATGGTGAAACATGGTGTGGATGCGACTGACCACATCATGGCAATAAAAAAGGAGGCATGTGCCTCCCGGTGTGCCACTTGCCAAACTGTCTCAGTTATCGTGAATTTTGCACTCCGGTGCGCCAGGTTGTTGATCACAGTAAAGTTCAAGAGAAGATGGATCATGGTGATCACCTGCTTCAATTTCCTCTTTGTGGTTTATTACCCAATCTTCGAGATCGTGAAGTTCTGCTTCGATATGACGACGTTGTTGAGGATTGGTTGTTGGATTTTCAAGGATCTTTTTATCCGCCTCAATGTGTGCTTCGATGTTTTCCATGGATTTGTATGGGATGCTAGATGTATTTATTCATCTGGATCGAAAATTGACCCAAAAAACCCACTATCCCCTAGTTTTCGGTCATCAAGTTTATCCAGAATACTGTCGGTGCTCTTGACACCATCGATTTTGGAAATGAGATCTGCAATAACACTACAGACCATTGGACGCTCACTTCTAGCAGCAAATGCTAGTGCATTACGAAGGTTTAACTTTGCCTCGTTCAAAGAATCTTCTACAGTTTTGGATAGTGCCATCTAGTTGTATTCTTTTAATCCTCGTTCAATAATACTCTGAATCTCTTCTGGTGTCAACTCGTTCAAAAATGACCACTTTGGATCTTCTTTATCCCATTCCATTAAGAATGATCCATCCTCGTTTTGGAATATCTCTAGGGAATCTTCTTCAGCATTTTTCATTTTTTATGTAATGTTTACGACATGTTTTGAGTTCTTTCATTTCTGCTTTAATTTGTTGATAAGCATCTTCAGAACTAATTTTGTTCGCCACTTCCATAGCAGTGATGACTTCAACTCTAGTTCCAAAGTGTTTTAATGCTTCTTCAAAACAGTTCAATGATTCATACATCTTTTAACTCCTTAACTAGAATATCTATACGACTTTCTAGTGAGTTTGCAATTTCATATAGTGCATTTGTGGTAGAAATGTTTTCTTCTTCTAACACAGAAACCCTATCTTCTAGTTTTTCAACATAATCCATCACTGAATTATAATTATAAGGTTCATCAGATCTAAAGAACCAGGAAAAGAATTTAAGCATCCGCTTTCTTATTCGGAGGGATAGGTACTGGAACAGCATTATCATTACTACGAACTGTTTTGTAGTAATTTTGGAGTGCTTCTACAAATTCAGGAGTTTCTTCCCACTCCCATGTATCACCTTTGCTGCTAACAAACTGTCGAGTAGTCATGTGTGTAAATTTCTCCATACTGCTTCTATGTGCATACCTCCGTGAAGGTATCCAAGAGCAATTATACCAAGAGTTCCAACAAAAAACAAGCATAATGCTGATATTGTCATGATTTTAGAATCTTTATCCATCTCTATGCTTAATTGTATATTGATTCTTACGGTATCCACCACGTTTAATGTACTTCAGCATATGTTCCTCACACTGAAAGTGACATGCTTTCTTATCTTCGCCCTTCTTTACTTTATGAATGAGTTTCCAAGGCATAGATTCATAGGGAAACTCATTTTTCCTAGGAGACATCAGCCAGTTCTCATGATAAAGCAAAGTGCATGATATGGAGGTCTGTTTTCGTGTGCAGCACCACTTCCACCACCAGCATCAAGAGAAATAGTGTGACTATGATTTGCACTCTGGTTTCCAGTATTGAATGAGTGACTATGGTTTGCACTATTGTTTCCAGTATTGAAAGTATGCTCGTGGTTTACACTAACTCCACTGGTTGTAAATGCATGTTGATGTCTTGCCGTCGCTCCTGATGTAGCCCTAGTACCTCTATTTTCATCTCTTGCAGATTGACTACTTCTATTTCCGCGTTCAATATTTTGATTAGGAAAATTACTTACATTATGAGCATGGTCTGGAGAGTCATCACCAGTAGTACCATTATGAGTATGGTTTCTATTCTGGCTTCCAGTGTTACCACTATGTGAATGGTTTGCACTCTGGTTTCCGGTATTACCACCATGAGTATGGTTGACACTATTGTTTCCAGAGTTTCCGGTATGCGTATGTGATGGTCCTTGGTTTGCAGTCAGTGATACTTCGTCGGCACCACCAGTGTCACCAACTTCATAATAAGTTCCTGGATTATTAGCAGCACCAACAACGAATTTGTTTCTTAAATCTGGAGTTCCATTACTTCCATTACATAAACTCCATCCACTAGGAACAGTATTTGTTGCACCATACCAAATAATAATACTACCGAAAGGTAGAGCACCAAGTCCTACAAATTCTGTAGCTGTTACTGTTCTATCATTGGCAATAACTGTAGTTCCAGATATTTCGTATGCCATTTACTTCAATATGAGTTCTTTTTCGTATTTATAATTCTCAAGGAACTGTTTCATTTTATAAAAGAATCCATCAACTCTGAAATAATCCAACCAAATCTGTCTGTTCTGTTTCTGTATTTCAATCAATTCCTCTTCAGTATGTGAATCATGATATTCTCTTATTTGAGAATCAATATCATGAAAGTCAGTTATGAACACTGTGTTTTTTCTATAATCAATCTGATCTTCAAATGGTAGAATCATATCACTATTGATGATTACAGGTATTCTTCCCATCATAAATGCTTCGAACAATCTTATCGAAGCATTATTCATTCCTCTTACAATCAAGGCATATAAATTTCTCTCCATATTATCAAAAAATTCATCTCTCATATCTTTAGATGGTCCAAAGTTATACGAGTCATAATTTTTACCATCATCAACACAATTCCCACCCCAACGATCCCTAATGATGAAATCTGAATATTCATATTGATGTATAGTATCAACTACTCTCTTTTTGAATATCCAATTATGTGGATATCCGCAATAAGAAATACTTAATTTTTTTGGTAAAAAAACATTATTAAAGTTATCATTTACAATGTATGGAATTGAAAATGTATTGTGCCACTTCTCAGTATTTCTTCCACCATATCTAAACAAAATGAAATCTTTTGCTTGACATCCCCAATCTTTGTGTAGATAAATTGGTCTGGTGTCAGCTGCTCCATAGAAATAAACCGCTTTAGCACCATGATTAGGACACCAACTCATATAATGTTTACCGTAAAGATAAATGTCAGTATTGATTTTCTCAGGTGTCTGTATTACGTATTTTGCATCATCAATATCTTCTACAAATTTTTCTTTGATATTAAGAATATATTTTAACGCAGATTGTGCTTCAGGATTTATGGACGACAAAACCTCCTTTTTTTGCTCATAGGGTAGTAAGCAAAGAAAGAAGGAATTGTGACCTAAATCAAAGATATTTTTTTCAATATCATTAGCACTAAAATTAAAAAGATTTGCAAAAAACATAATGCTTCATCAATAACTATGCTTATGATCAAGTTCAAAAGATTTATGATTAGGATCGCTTGAATCATCTACTACATGATGTACTTCATCATGAACTTCTTCTTCAGGACTTACAACATCTAAAGAACCACCATTTTGCTGAGCGTGCCACTGAATATGATTTTTCTCTTCAAAAGTCAACTCTTCCTGATCAGGATTTTCAAGACGTGAGATCTTTGCTTTCATTTCAAGCATTTTCTCTTGATATTCTTTTTGAAGATCCCAATATCTACTCTCCCAATTTTGTTTATCCTGAACACGATCAACCTGCATGTAACTTCCCATCTGAATATTTACTTCTGATTCAATTCTTTCTTCTACTTCATGATTAGGAGTAAATTGACCGATTTCTCTAATCATTTGAGTTGTAGTGGCATCATAACCACCAGCAAATACGATTCCACATGCACCTGTAACAATTTCATTGTCAAGAGCACCCATTCCCCTAAGGAAAGATTTAATATGGAGAAATACATCTTCACATGAATTATTATCCATGTCAACAGTGTATTCAAGTTCGTGATCGGCAATAAATTGACCAAAGCGGCCATTACTGTCTTCAAGATAATTACCTGAACGGAAATGCAATTTAAGATCTTTTCTATACATGATTCAAATTACCTAAAATTAATGTTAATTACGCAACGTTGCGTAGTTTGTCGGGGAGCAGAACTTGCATGAAATTGAAGTCCATTAAATACGACAAATTTACCCTTTTTTGGAGTTACAGAACTACTAAATTTTGGTGCCTTTTTCTGACCATCATAATATTGATCAAAAAATGTTGTAGGACCATCACTATCATTTATATAATAAATCATGACCCAATGTGGATCAACATCATCAACATGAGGTGTATTACAGACAATCTCTTCCCTAGGATCAATAGTGAGCATGTTGATTTTTGATCGGAATACATTATTCATGGGAGGGAAGTCATATTTCTGATACTCAATCATGATGGGAACCATAATTTCAGTCCATGCTTTCCGATCAACTACACCGTAGGTCTCGGAACAAATGCGATGTTCAAACTGAAACGTCTCACCAGATCCAGGAATTGGAATAGCATCATATTCACCTGGTGTGTAACCAGATGTCTCTTCACTATACACCCAAAGTATGTCATCATTGTTTTTAGTGACATATGTATCGATCTTATCAGCAAGATCTTCAGAAACAGTACCAATATACATTACTTCATAGAAATATATTTTTTGGATAACTCTTTACTCTTTCTTTGAAAGTACATCTGTGCATCATTGTTGAACTCATGGCAGTTCTCAAAAACTTTATGCGCGTAATGCTCTTCACACCATTCATACATATCGCAAAGATATCTATAGCGATCTAAGTCATTCAAGTCACCAAAATTGGATTCTGTCCAATATATAGAAACTAATCTCTCACCATGAGTTACAGTAGCAACTCTATGAGGAATACCTGTTTCGTATGTTACACCCCAACCTGCTGGAAGTTTGATTTTAAGTTCATCTTCATACGGATTTGGAAGTATGCACAACTCTCCACCAGAATAAGTATCAGGATCATTTAAAAAGATAGTTGTACTATAATGACCCAATCCTTCCCAGTCCGTATGTGGTTTATAATAACCACCAGTAGGTGTCCTACTAATCATGACATTAGTAGAAGTTTTGGGTTCAACGAACTCATGAAACTCTCTAGATGTATCAATCATACTATAAAATTTAGCAGAATCATAATCTGCTTGAAAATTACTCTTGACTTTAAGAGCAATTTTTTTATTATCGTAGTTAAGAGATACAAGACCTGGTTCCCACCTAAGAGTTTTAATATCTTTACGGAGAATATCAAGTTGTTGCTCATTAAAGAACTTAATGATCTTATATTTCTGCCTATACAAATCTTTTGCCTTCATAGTTCCTTGACACTTTTCAGTACTTGTTTGAATTTAGTTGCTCTACGTTGATAGAAGTTTGCCTTTTCTTGAAGGACATCAGAGATGTCACCAATGATCACATCGGTAGACGCATCAGTATTGAAGTATTCTTCGATAGCCTCTGCAAGGTATCGTTTTCGTGTCCACTCTCTACTGTAAGGTCTATAGTCCATGATAAAGATGTATATACTCCGATTATAAACGACAAAGACAGGTGTTGTCAACCTTTTTCGTCATCAATTTCCTTTAGATAATCTATCCACCACTGAGGGTCTTTCTGCAACTTCCACCTGGGGACTGGTTTACCCTTCTCTGTGTAGTAATCGTTGATGGCTTTATCTAAAATCTGTGCGATCTCCATATTCCTCTTCCTCTTCATCAACGTCATCATATGGATTCTCCACGAAGGGTCCTCGTTTTCGTAAAGGTTCTCTCCTGACATAATCCGATTCAGCATTTACGGCAGACATCCAAACAGCAATCTTCAATACTATGTAGATGATCGCAAGAGGGAGAAAACAAAGAAGAAGAGTAAAGGAGTAATTCATGTATCGTTGCCCCAGATCTTTTCGAATTTATCTCTCAATGCGTTAATCTTATTACTTTCTTGAACTTCAAGAATATAACCGTTGATTTCTTTCTCATCATCGGTAAATTTCATATGATATTTAGTTTTTATCTGGATAAGCATGACCATATCCATGTAATATTCTAAACTCTGTGCGGCAAACTCATCATAATCCATCAGAACAACCCCATACCACTAAAGTATTGAAGTGCTTCCTTCATGCTGCCAAGGTGCCTATCACCATATGATACTTGGGGATACTCTGCTTCGTCCCCAAATTCCATTCTGAACTGCTTATCACTGAAATGTACACCCAAAAGGTATTCATGATACTTCCCATCCAGTGATTGAAGTAGTGATGCCATGCGCTGACACTCTTGACTGCCGTTGGAATAGATTACTGCGTCTTTCATGAGTTTATTTTAGGCAAGATACTAAAAAGTCATCATCCACTAGAGGACTCTTGCAGAGTGAGAACTCTGCCTTATCATGCCAACCCAGAAACCACACTGTAATACCTTCACCCCACTCGGGATTAGATTCTTGGGTTACAGTGGGAGCATTGACATATTGGGAGATTTGTGTGAATTTATTTTCTTCAATCCAATCATATACCATTGGTGGCAATTTGTCCACATCAATGTCTTCAATATCATACTTTTTAATGATTGTCTCTTCAGTCATTCTTCTTTGTAAGTAATTGAAATTTTTCTCTGCTCTAGACCTTTATGATCAAGAAGATAAGAATAGTGAATCTCTGCATTTAGAAGTTCAGCAATCTTCTCTACCAAGTTCTTAACAATATTCAGTTTAGTAACTTGATTAGTCACGTTGACTCCTGCAATTCTTTCATAGTTAATCTCTCTGGCGCCAGTCATCAGGTTTGTCTTGCTTGAACCAATCTACAATTTCATCGGCACTATCAAACCCGGTCTTGTAATTGGACGGATCAGGATCACCAAGACCCATACGATTCATGAAGTCATCCATTGTTCCTTCTTGAATCTGTGCTGATGATTGACGACGTGCTTTCTTCAACCACTCACGGGCAGTAGTATTTGCCTTGGACAGTTTCTCTGCCCAAATCATATCTTCCAGGGGAACGTCTTCGCCCCTCACAATCTTTTTACAAATCCCTTCAAGACGAAGACGATACTGAGTTGATAACATAACTCTCCCCTATTGCATCTATTTATTTTCTATCTCTTTTCTTATTTTTTCTGCCATCTTCATAGATTTTCTCCATATCATCCATTTAACTATAGGATTTCTTGGATCATTTAGCAGCATCCATTTATACTTTTGGAAATTTATATCTAACCATCTACCAAACATATACACAAGTTGGCCGATTCCCGGATCACTTACAATAAAGTAAACGATTATGATCAATAAAAATCCCCAAAAGTAAAAATATAGCATCACCCAAACTCTTGATTTCTTCGCTGATCCAACCAGCGAATGACATCATCACGCCACTCCATCAACTCATGATAGCATGACTGGTTATGAGCACACTGCCTGAGTTCATGATCAGGTTTCAGGACACTCTCATAAAAGAGTCCCAGTGCGTCACGACGTTTTTGATGTTTTTCGGGAGTGTTCATTTGCATTTCTTTTTAGATTTTTTAAGTTGCCTCTTAATGTAAGAAACAGCAGAGGGATAATTACGTGATATATGGCACTGTCTACCATTATGTATGATGATGAACTTCTTGCAACCTACTAGAGGAACTGCTGCCCATTCACCACCTTCAGTCACATATCCGTTGGGATGTCCTGGTACAGGATCCAACAGAGTTTCATTTTGAATGTTCCATCCGTAGGGCATCAATACAAAATATTAGAGGACATGATTCTTGCATTTGGATACTGAGCACGGGCAACTGAAATTGCTTCATTCCGGTTGCGGGCATAGCAGTCAACGTTGAATACACGACCACTAACCATGCAGGTAACGCGGTGCATCATTGTCGGATCCTCACTTGGTGATTGTAGAGATGACAGGATCGCCCTGTACGAATATTGTATCAGTCACTGACTGGATACGCCGTACCGTGCCGATCCCAACATTATTATACACCGGAATGTGGATAAAACCACTGGACTTTACATATTGTTCCGTCGCCCCTGGTTCAATCACACCCTCTGAGAGGCGCTTAGAATCCTCTGGATGGAGGCGAATGACTCTACCGATGGTCTGTGCCATGGAGATGTAGTCAAGGTTCCTCATGAGGATGCAGGAGGTCAATCCAGGACAATCAATACCCTCTGACAGGATGCTGTAGTGAAGAATGATGAACTTTTTGTCAGGATCCTTACCATATGCACGAAGAGTGTTGAAGAACTCTTCCCTGCTTACCTTGTCGTTATTGACAAATGCACCATATTTAGAGGTAATCCACAGGACATCGTATCCATAGGACTGAACCTCAGTCATGAACTCTGTCTCTGCAAGCATACGAATCAACACCTTGGTGTTTGGTGCAGCAACCAGCACCTTCTCCATGTTGTCTTCGTTGATGATCGTATCCAGCAGTGTCATGCAATCACGTTCTGCACCATATTCCTTGTCCCGTACAGCATTGATTGTGTGTGTCCTGACATCAGGAGGAACAATATATCCACTCTGAACCATTTCAGGAGCAGAGACATTGACGATCATCTGACCATACACGTCAGTACGATTCATTCCAGGTTTGTTGACCTTGGAAGAATGTTTTGGTGTTGCTGTGTATGAGTAAAAACGATCTGACAGAGCAGACAACATCTCAACATAAGGAAAGAAGTCCTTACGAACAGAGTTATGTGCCTCATCCAAGTGAGATGTATCCACCGCAATCCCTGATTCAATCACACGACACAGAGAGTGATAAGTAGTGAAGATCAGTTTGTGACCCTTCGTGCTCTCTACCCACCTCTTGATGTAGTGAGGTTTTGTTGTAGATGCGTGTCTTGTATCTCCACTATGTACGTGAAGTACTGAAGCATTGGCAATATGCTCAAGATATTCTTCCGATAACTGATTTGCCAGGAGCAACCTAGGAGCGACTACAACGACTGTCTGATCCTCTTCGCTCTCAAACTGCCTAACAGCATCGTAAACACCTATGAGCGTCTTACCAGCACCAGTGACAGCACAAATAACACCCTTGTCGTACTGCAACATACGATGAAGAGCATGTTTCTGATGATGTCTGAGCATAATGTGGTGTCAATGTAGTTCAATTATACATTAAAAAAGACCCCAGTGGGGTCTCTATGTGACAGTACTCTATGTGTCCTAAAGCCATCCCGCCAAAGCGGACAAAGAGATTCTACTGATATTTGAGTGTTGTGTCAAGAGAGAGAAAGAATTGCAGTTCCAATACCAATTACGGTTATGTACAGATCTGTTCCGTCTGTCTCAAACTTGATGCCTTCAAATGCAGGTTCTGGAGTAATACCAGGATTTACTTGAATCTCAATTCCACCTTCCCCATAATCATCTGTGTAATTAAAATTAAATACAGTTGTATCTCTAGTAAGACCATTTCCTGAAAGTTGATAGTTTCCTGAAGTACGGAACTCACTAGCGGTGATAGTTCCGGCTCCGGAAATGGTTCCTGGAAATTCAAGATTGATTTCAGTTGGATTTAGAACTCCAAAAGTAGTGACATCTATAGCTGAGAAAGTTCCAACTCCTGCTGGAGCATTGACACCGCCACTACCTGAAATATCAACTTTGGTTGCAATTACGTCACCATAAGAACCAGCATCTATGGAAGTTGCAGTAATATTCTGTGCGGAAATATCATTTGCATTCAAATTTCCACCATTAGCAATAGTCACCTGACCATTGATTAAAAGCGAAGAACCTGCTAAACTACCGTTCATCTCAAGGTTTCCTGAACCTCGAATGTTTCCATTCTGGTCCAATCCAACTCCACTTAGAGTTTGAGGATTTGCTCCTACTTGTAGGTTGTATGCTGTTGGAACTGCATTTGTAGATACTCCAACAAAAGATTCTACGACAAGATCATTAGTAACATTTACTGTGTTTCCGATATTAAGATCTTGAATCGTAGCGATTCCAGTCACATTTACATTTCCATCTACACTCAGAAGAACACCTGGGTCATTATCATTCAAACCAAGATATCCCTCTTGATTCAGAGTCATTATGTTAGATAAACCTGGAGCAAACCAGTTGAATACTCCTGTTCCAGATCCACCTGGATTTAGATAGAAGTTGATGTTTCCATCATCATAATTGATAAGATCAAATGAATCTGTTGTACTTGAAGGGAAACTACCATCATTATTTCCAAATCTAAGTTGACCACTTGCAGTTGTCGCGTTTGAATTTCTACCAACGGTTACTGTTGCAACACTATTGACTGCAGTTACCTGGATACCAGCATCTTCTTCTGTTCTCGAAACATGAATATCAGTTGATGGTATTTCTGTGCCTACTCCAATATCAGATTCGACATATAACAAATCATGAACTGTACTAATACCAGTTATGGAAAACCAACTATTGACCGAATTTATTGTAATATTTGCGTTATCGTCAACATCTAATGCAGTATTTGCAATGCCAATTAAATCGCCTGTTACAGTAGTTGCAAAAATAGTATCGGCATAGTATGATGTTGCAGTAACTACTCCAGTGCAATATCCATCCCCATAGACGTACAATGCAGATGTTGGATTATCTGTTTTTATACCGACATTCTGCTCAGTCGTGATCGACATTGCAGGAACGTTTGGAAAATTTAAATTAAAATTTTCTCTTACATTAAAGTGTAGGTCACATTTATCAATGTCATAATTTCCATTAATCAGTGCTCCAAGAACACTTGTCCCGTTATTATCAAATCTTACATCAAATCCCAATCCAGATTGTTTATAATCATCTATAATATCATTTGTATTTTCTGACCCATCAAATGCATTTAATATAATATGTTTATCTCTCACTCTAACAGTAGCACCGATGGAAACGTCAGAACCTACAGTAAACTGTGCATCAGCATTGTCAGGTTGATCCAAACCAACACTAACACTGGAAGTTGTTGAAATATGTCCTGTTCCAGCAACATTCCAACCATCAACGGCAATGGCATAGATATCGGACAATCCAGCAGCACTACCATAGAAAGTATTAGCAGTTACTGCTCCACCAACATTGATATTATCTGCGACAACATAAGTTATCGTAGACACCCCAATAATTGCCAGTGGTGAACTGATCAATCCATCAACATCAACGTTACCAATAACATCTAAAGCTTCGGTCGGAACTGAAGTTCCAATTCCAACCAGACCATTAGAATTTACAACGAAATTATCATTATCAACCTGTACACCATTCCTAAAATTGAATGATTTTTTGAAATTTGCCATTTCTTATGGTTTTTAGTTATTTATTACAATACCCTCATTAAATAGATCATTCCAAAATATGGTGGGAGATTTTTGTTGTTAGCATTTACACCTTCATTAGATGTGGTGTATTGATGGGTGTGGTCTCCGATATTATCACCAGTAGAAAACTGGTGCTTGTGATTGCCTATCTGATTGCCAGTTGAGAAATCATGTTGGTGTCTGGTACTTGCACCCTGAGTTGTACGATCACCTCTTTGTTCATCTCTTGCAGATCTTGATGCTCTATTGCCACGCTCAATGTTTCCGTTAGGTTGACCCTCAACAACATGAGTATGGTCTGGAGAATCATCACCAGTTCTACCACTGTGAGTATGATTAGCATTTTGATCATTAGTAGTACCACTATGAGTATGAGATTGACTCTGACCCTGTGATGTACCACTGTGTTCGTGTGCTACCAAAGAAGCATCTTTATTACCACCAGTTGAACCAACATTGTACAAATCTCCAGTGCCAACAACAAATCTGTTTACCATATCTGGTAGACGGAATTGAGTTCCTCCATTAGTATTGTTACCGAATGGGAACGTAGTTCCATTGTTGGTAAGAGTATTATAGCAACCTGGGTAATCTGCGATAACAAGTTGCTGACCATTACAAATCTTCCAGTTATCAGGGAAGTTGTCAATTGTTCCTGGCCACAGGATGATCGATCCAATAGGAGTAATGTTTGGAACTTCAAGTTTATTTGCATAGATGATGCCTTCATTAGGATCAGAATCTCTGAAATCTAAGTTACCAAAGATCTTCAGATCAGGATTACCTGTTTGGAAACGAAGAGTACCATTATCATATAGTTTTACACGACCTTGATCATCATTAGCAATTAAAATATTTGCACTATCATCTTCATTGGTGACAAATAATCTACTTGTTTGTAGATAAAGGTGTCCATTAGGATCATTTTCTTTAATATAACTATTGCCATTAGAACCATGATAGATTTCAAGGCGTTCTGGACTATCACCAAGGTAAAGTTTATCATCATCACCTAAATCCAGATCTCCATTAAGATCAAGACCACCACCAAAATTAACATCACCATCTACAGTAAGATCTTTCTTGAAGTAAACATCTCCCGCTGACTCAAGTGCAGTTCCAGTATCTTTCTTGATTCTGATACTGTCACTAAAGATAGCAGCACCTTTGAATCTAGTGTTCTTATTAAAGGTAACTGGTCCATCAAACTGAGACAGAACTGTTCCAGAATCACCACCTTCAACAAGGATTCTCTCCTTGACAGTAATTTCATCAAATACAGCACTTGACTTGGAAGGATCTTCACCAGTAACAGTTGGTCTTGGAATATCGTAAGAGATAACCTCACCAGAAGAAGATGATGTCTTAGTATTTCCACTGAAGAAATCACCATCATTGTTCATGCCAGTGTAAACAACGACACCACCTGCTCTTTCTTGAGATTGAACAAGGAATGACTCTCTTTCAGAGAGTTGTCTAACCTGAATCTGTGGTAATCCAGTAGAGTAGTTACCTGGACCATAACCAAGATATTCAAATGTATGACCAGAAGCACGAAGAATAGATGGTCTACGGAATTCAAGTGCAGGTGCCTTGATCTTTACAATCAACTCATTTAATAGATGAGATTCTTTTCTTGTTCCTAATGCACCACGAATTACTGTAAACTGAGTAGTATTGTTTGAGGATGTGATCCTCATGATCTCATTCCCTACTCGAATATAATCACCGATTTGGAATCTATTTGAAATTCCAGTAGATGTCTTATACTCTGCTACTTGCAACGTCGTCTCATTTTCGCCATCACCGATAGCACTGTTGACTTTTAATGTATCACCTGCATAAACAGTCCACTGTCTAGATGCAAGATTCTCTTCTCTAATATCAGAAATTCCTTGGTTAGAGGAATATCCATGCTTGAGAATATATCCATTTCCTACATTATTAGGATTCTCATCGGTTATTACAGTGAACTCATCTATACCATTCGTTGAATCAACTAGATATGTTCCAGCAACAGCAGCCGAATCGTTTCTTATAGTAATTTTGTTGCCGGTCTTAAGTCCATGAGCACCGATAGTATTGATAGTTGCAGTTTTAGTTGTACCATTATAAGTTTTATTTTGGATAAAAATTGTTGGTCCAACTAATAGGGCATACTGATCTGTTGTAGGAACTGGGACACTAACTCCTCCTCTTTGAAGGCTAATTCTATTTGTGTCTAAAATTTGAGTAATTCTGAAGTATTCATCCGGATACTCACCATCACCAGTGATTTGAATGGTATCATCAATATTATTAACAATTCCATTTGCCGGAATTGTATATGTGGCAGGAAGTCCAGCAATACCAAGAACAGAAGAATCTGGATATAGAATCTCTCCTGGTTGATATGCAGAACCTGCAGATGTAATAATAATGCTTGTAATATTTGTAGCAACATCAACTACAACTTTAGCTCTAGCACCCTTCCAAACACCTACAAGTGGGTTGGCATTATTGTTTAGAAGTTTAACATCATAATAAGTTCCTGGATTATAACCAGTATTACCACTAAGAGTTCCAGTCGCTACACCACCTAGACCATGATCTCTATCGAAAGTTAGAGTTATAGTAGTGCTGCTAGAAGTTACATTTGTAATCTTTAGTCCTAATCCAAATGATCTAGTAAATTTATCAAGTGCTTCTCTAGTAACACTCTTCTTGAGATCACTTGTATTAACATCTCCGATTGGAGCACGTAAGGCAAATGTCTTGGATGCTGGTGGGTTTGAATCGTAGTTATCTCTGTCAAGTTGAGGATAAAGATCTACACTATTCTGAGAGTAATTTAAGTTTGTAAATTGCTCTGTAATAGAATTACTTGCATTTAATGCATAGAAGTGGTAGATACCATCTTGCTCACCTTCAATATATGGAGAGATAATCTCATTTCTGTAAATATACAGATTATTCTGGTTATCAGTTCTTTCATATCTTGGTAGGTCTCTTACCTCATCGGCAGTTACCCTTGCATGAGTATTATTGGTACTCTCTGGTCCAGGGAAGTGTTCTCTTCCAGTAGTATCTGTGGTATCATAAGTGAACTCAAAATCATTTACAGATAGAACGACAAACTTACCATTAAATCCTCTATTTGCAGTTGCATCTGTATTGTTTGAACAAGTTACATTAACAATAGTAATTTCATCACCTATTTGTAGATTATGTGGAGTAGAAGTTTCTACAGTTACTGTTGTCAAAGACAGTGTTGTTGATACAATATATCTTTGATTTCTCTTAAAGTCATAATCAGCAGCAACGATATTGGTTTTTGTAAAATCACCTGATCCTGCTCCAGTATTACTAGAATCCTGAATAATGAATGACTGTTCTGGATCCTTTGCACCAACCTGTTCTTTAGGAATTACAACTCTAAGTTTGTAAACTTTCTCATCTAAACTTCTATCATCAACGATTCTTCTTACATAAGCAAGGTCTGTTGCTCCTTGGTTATCATTAATCAGTTCTGTCTGATTTGCTACGATTGCACTGTAAATTGTATTTGTAGAATCAACCCAAATATACCAGTTTGACTGAGCAGAATCCCATTGAATTGGAGATCCAAGTTCTCCAGAATTTTTATCAGATACTCTACTCTTGACTACCAGAGATGTTCCACCATAGATGGTAAGTGCTTCTCCATTAAGAGCATTAGTTTCTGAGGTAGCAAGTTTGATCTTATCACCAGCAGTTCTTATTGCGTAGTAAACAATATGAGGAGTTACATTTTCAGGAAGATCACCACTTTCACTATTAAGAATAATCTTCTCACCAGTTGCAATGTTATGACCGGGAATGGTTAGTTCATTAGCAGATACTGAAGTTACACTATACGACTTAAATGAAGAAGGAGAAGCACCATTTGGTCCTGGTGCCATCTTGATGATACCTTCATACTCAGTGCCATTGAGATCAAGATATAGTTTATCCTCTACACGGGCACCAATACGATAACCTTGTGTAATGTTTGTAGGTAAGCTATCCTCTTTGTCTAATCCAAGTAGATATAATCTTTCTGCATTTGCTGCATTAACAGTTTTCTGAACATCAAGAGCGATCCACTCGATCTCTTCCTCTTCTGTAGTGTCAATCTCTCTAGGACCAATGATCGATGTAAGGTATGCCTTATCATCTTTATCAAATGCCGCGGCCTTGTATCCTTCAGAGTTGAGTGATATTTGACCGAAGTTAGAGTTAGAGTTGGTGATCGATGCGTCACCACCACTCTCAATATCAAAGTGCTTGTTAAATCCAATAGCAAAGACAGAAACGACCTGAATAAATGAGTCGTTAGAAATCTTGATGTGACTTGTTTCCCATCCTTGCCTATAAACTGCTTCCTGATCTAGGTGATAGATCTTAGTAGTATCTGTCTGAGATGCCTGTGTTGCTAGTGCTGCACCATAGACAGTATCATAATCTACACCCTCATAAGCTCTAGATTGTGGGTTATATTTAACAAATGCACGATCATCCTTCTGTAGAGATACAGCAGTGAACTGAGCCACAACCATTGAACGGAATCCAGATGCCTTCAGACCATCTGCGTGCATTCCATTCATACCCCAAACTGATCTCAGAGAGGTATTAAAGATGTATGGAGATGCTCCAGTTACAGTATCAGTTTCAACTGTTACGTTTGCACCAGAACTACTTGGATTTGCATCAAGGTTAATTGGGAAAGATTCTAGTAAGTATGTGAATGTAACAGCATCAATTACGTTCTGAACCTTTGTTGATACATTATAATTTGTCTCACCAACACCCTTGATCTTGATTGGCGTATCAATATTCAGATTGTGTGGAGTGCTGGTAGTTACCGTAATTAGGTTGTTTGCGGTCGTACCATTTCCAGATATAATATTGGAAATTTCAATAGGGTCAGTAGCAAATGCACCAACGATCTGCCATTCTGGATCTCTCTTAGCAAAGTTCTCTGAACTGTTAGGGAATTTCTCAGGAACTGGAATCTCTCTATAGTTGTTGAATGCATTACTCAACTTACTGTAATACATGTCAAGGTCAGTCAGACCATAACTACCAACTTCATTTACACCATCAGCATATTCAAAACATGCTAGTTTATGGTGTGAGAATCTAGGTACTGTCTTATATGCATCACTAAAGAATGATGGGTGAGTGTAAACTGTACCACTCTCATCACCATCAAAGAAAGAGAACTGCCAGAAATAACATGCACCAGTTACTCTAAAGATTGAAGAATCTCCAATCAGGGGGTCAGTTGGGTTTGGTACATATTTTGGTCTAACCTTCGTCTTTCTAAGGTCTAGACCAACAATGGATGTACCTCTTGGAATGATAACACCACCATTTACACTATTAAACTTGTAAAGGATGTTATCATCTTGAGTGATGTCAAAGTTTGAATCTAACTCAAGAGAAAGAACTGGTGCTGCAGGAGATCCGATACCACCAGTTGGAGGAACTGTATATGCAATTCCATTGTTATCATAAATTGCATAACCAGGTCTGTTATCAATGACGTGCTCTGCTGGGAAGACAAGAATAGTCGTCTTCTCTGTAATATCATTTCCCTTTCCACTAACGAAAGAAAATCTTGCCGACTCAAGAAGTGCTCTCTGAATCGTTTTGAATGGTTGTGCTAAGGAGTTACCACTGTTAGTGATCGAATCAGTAGAATCCAGATCATTTGGATTAACGTACAGGATGCGCCCTTCAGTGTTCTTAATAAAGTTCTGTAACTTATTCAGAGGCATGGTATTACAACTTCTGTTTACTGTTCTATGTCTTTATTTATCCAAACAAATCTTCTTCACCATTGTAGAAACTTTGCATCTCTTCTGGCAATTTTTCTGGATTTGTAATCTCTATCACATCAAAGCAAGGATGACATTGCTCTTGAATCAGATAATTAGATCCTCTGTATATATCGTCTATTTCGTAACTTATATTGCTTTCTGCTTCTTCAACGATCAACCTATCATACAAGTACCCATCAGGAAGATCATCAAAGGTAAATGGTACATGATTAAGAAAGAACATATGGACTATAACAGATCTCTTGTTATACCAGCAGTTCTTTGTCTGTATTGTATATGACATAGCACTTCCCATCTGGAAGTATTTAGATAGTGCGGTGTTACTTATTTTTAAGGTTGCGTTTTAAGAAATACCCGAGGCGGGATTCGAACCCGCGACTGCTCGATTTTAAGTCGAGAACCTCATTCCGCTGGGTCACTCGGGCGTAGGTGCAGGTCAAGAGAATCGAACTCTTTTTAGGCGCTTTATGAGAACGCTGCATTTACCAAATTGCTAGACCTGCGAATAGGAATGCTGGGACTTGAACCCAGATCACTCCGTTATAAGCAGAGGGCCTTTACCTTTAGGCGACATTCCCGAATACACTAATCAGCGTCGTTATTGCCTACTGTGTGTATTCGCAGAAAATCTGCTTCAGAAGCAGGCATCATGACTGCTGCTTGACCATCTTCTCTTACAATTCCGATGGTTTCTCCATTTTCAACTCTTGCGAAGAGTTCATCAAAATTGTCTTCCCATTCTTGTAGCGTAAAAACTTCCATCAAACCTTTGTATAAGTGAGCATTCCTTCTGGGAGGCTGGCATTACAAACCTCCAATATATTCATGAACTCAGTTGTCGTATCACATTCGATCGTCCTTGAATCTCCAAGATCGCTGAAAAGATAAAAGGATTTTGTAGGAATGTCAACTACGACTTGTTCGACGTACTCGTTCATGGCAATCGCTCTCCTGTACCCATCAATCATACCATGTGGATCAGGAGGTGTCAAGTGGTCCAGTTTGAGAACTGGTTCAGTGATACCAGAGCGTAAACGGCGGAGTCGGCCAACTAGCATGATCACGATCATTGATCAAAGGGACTGGATCCGTTATGGATGATGGAAGATCTCTAAGTTGCTGTCGATAGGTTGACCAACTTGTCTTTTCGGAATCTGAAAGAGGTGAATCTGCCATTTGAGTCCAATCACATGCACTCAATTTATCATTTCTCATTATTCTAAACTCTTCCCAATCTGTAAATAAAACCGGTTTTACATCTTCGTCATTTTCAATTGGAGTTACTATGGGATTTATAACCAAATTTGGATCGAAAGGTTCGATGACAATTTCTACTCCATCATATTCTTCTACTGATGTTGTGCCTATACTCATTTTTCTATCAATATCCTAAGATGTTAGTGTTAGTATTTATTGGTTGATTTAATGGAGTAATTTTTTTAGCATTAGCAACAGATTGTTGAATGTAAAGTTGTTGATTCTCCCGATTTGCCTTTACAACTTCGTTTCTAAATGATTCAGTAGCAGCTTGTGCCCCCCTCATTGATTGAGATGTTTCAATCTGCAACATTGGCATCAGAGTAACTGCACAGTTCCATTCTTCAATTTGTTCTCCAGTGTTTGGATTAGTTCCAGCAACTCTGGTAAACCAGGCACACTCAAGTTTTTTACACGGTCCTTGAATTAAAGGACAAAAAGTTCCCTGCTCAATTTTCATGATATTTGTATTACTATAATAATTTATGAAGGTTTTGTAGGCCAGTTTGGATTATTTTCCCAATCCTCAGTAATCCTATCTGCCATAGGTCCCCAGAGAGATGTTGATATACCAACTGGTGCATCTCTTAATAGAACTCTATATGCTTCCCACTCTGCCTTTTTAGCATCAGTCAATGGAGAACCAGGAAGTTGTGTCCAATCAGACGATTGTAAGAGTTTATTTCTATTGCGTCTAAAATTTTCAGAAATTTGTTCAAAAGTTAATTCTGGAGCAGGAGTTGGAGTTGGGGTGGGTTGAACGATAGGATTGGTTGGGTTATCTTGTTCCCATTGTGCTAAAAATGCCTCGACATCAACTAATTCCATTGTCGGTACTTCTGCTTGTGGTTCCCAACCTTCTCCAGAAGCAGGGGGAACTGGTTTTGCCGCTAATTCTGCAGCTCTTAATGTATTAAAAACTGAAATATAAGTTTCCTCATTTTCAAGTTCGGTAATTGGTTCTAATCTTCCATCATCATATCTAATTTCACCATCCGTCCCGTTCCAACGAACTTCATGAATTTCCTCAGGCATAAAAGATAATTCATCTTCAAGATCATAGAAGAAGTGATTGTTCACTGCAAGTATAGATGTATTCTGATTTGCGTAGATGTCTGCCATAATTTTATACTCCTAAATTAATTTTTCTGTGCGATAATGAAGTCAACATAGTTAACTCGGAAGTCCATTGCAGCACCATTCGTTCCTTCAAATGATGAATCAAATGTGTGCGTGTGACTCTGGTCTTGACCACTAGTAGTAAATGTGTGACTGTGGTTGCTACTGATACCACCAGTTGCGAATCCGTGTGTGTGTCTAGTACTTGCACCGTCAGAAGCTCTAGTTCCTCTTTGTTCATCTCTTGCAGATCGATTACCTCTATTACCACGCTCAACATTCCTGTTAGGGAAGTTGTTCATTCCGTGGCTGTGATCAGGAGAATCGTTGTTTGTAGTACCAGCGTGAGTGTGATTGCTATTCTGGTTACTTGTAGTACCAGTGTGAGTGTGGTTTGTATCTGCATTATCAGATGTACCAGAGTGTTGGTGCCTTGGTAGGACCACAGTTCTATTAGCAAATGCTGCGGTAAATGAGATGCCGTTTGTTCGGCTACCTAAAGTTCCCGTTCCATCACGCAGTCGAATTGCATAGTTATCATATGTAGTATCGACTGTCCATCCAGTTGGAGCAGCAGCTTGCTGGAATGCTAATCTTGTTCCAGATGGAAGTCCTCCGAGTCCTCCTCCACCACCACCAATATTTGCTCCATTTATGCTATTGACATAGATGTTATCCCACTTATTATCTGATTCCCCAAGATTATAAGTTGAATCTGCTCCAGGATGGAAACCTGTCGAAGCAACATGTGCAATTTCAGTTGTATTAGCAGGAATATCTGCTGTGAGGTTTGCAGCAACCTCAAAGTTCATTCTTGGATCAGTTGTAGAATCAACATTTACGCTGATTCTACCAGCATTTCCTGTCTTATCTGGAGCTGTTCCAGCATGGTTGAAGGTTACGTTTGCATTTCCGCCACCGTCATTGATGGTCAAAGCAACTGCACCACCACCATCACCAGCAGTTACTCTTGTAGAAGCTGATACATTACTTGTCTCTAAAGTTTCGGTAGTAGGAACATATTTGAAATTGCTATTTGTGCTAACTGATTCATAATCTGCGGTGGTATTGTTACTATCAACAAAGGTTATATAAAAATCTCCAGATGAATTACTGGCAACAGTTAGTATGGCATCAGCTTGATCTGCAGTTCCTGAGAAAGTTCCGTTAAAGGTATCTGCATAAACAGTAGCCCACTTATTAGAGGCAGTTCCTAAATCATATGTACTATCTGTTAATGGAACAAAGTTTGTACTAGAACTTCCATTAAAGGCAATTTCATCTGTAGCGGCATCACCAAGGGTTACATTATTTTCTACCGTAAGTTTTCTAAGAGTGAGTAGATTATCATTTGGATTGTATTTCAGTGCGTCATCTGTATACAGATCTTCTGCTTGTCTATCATTAGCAGCATTATTGTCAAGAACAAATGTTATATACAGATCTGCATTGGTTCCATTTGCTCCAGTAAGAACTGCGTCAGCAGACGCTACACTTCCAGAAATTGTTCCATTGAAATTATCCGCATAAACTGTACCCCATTTAACTGAAGGTGATCCTAAATTACGAATACCATCTGTATCAGGAATAATATTAGTATCTACACTTGCATTAATACTTAAAGTATCACCAACGTCATCTCCAATATCAGTATTTCCATTGGCAATAAGATTTCCACTTAAAGTTAGATTTGTTGTACCTAAAGTAGCCGTAAATGGATTATAGGTTATTGCATCATCACTATAAATTGTTTCTGCTGCTGCAGGACTGTTATCACTATCGACAAAAGTTAAATAGAAGGTAGCATTAGTTGTATTAGTTCCAATAATAACTTGTTCTGTAATGTCTGCAGTTCCTGTAAATGTACCGTTAAAAGTATTTGCAAAAACAGTATCCCACTTATTAGTTACATCTCCTAAATTACGTGTACCAGGTTGATCTGGAATAAGATCAGTGCCCACATAGGCATTAACTGTAAGAGTTTCAGTATTTGACTGACCAATAATTACATCACCCTGTGCATTAAGAGTTCCAACAGAAGTAATATTACTAGTTGATAAGGTATTTGTAGAAGGATTATAGGTAATATCACCATCACTCTTAACAGATCTTTGAACACCTCCAGTATTTGATCCTTCAGAGAAAAGTAAAACATAATTAGTATTTGTGGCGTCATCAGTAACAATAATTTCTGATGCACTACCTGCAGTTCCTTGAAATGTTCCATTGAATGTATTTGCATATACATTATCCCAACGTAAAGAAGCAGATCCAAGACTGTATGTTACATCTGCACTAGGAACGATATTACTGTCAACACGGGCAGTAAAGGTTACAGTATCAGTATCAGCATTGCCTAAATCAGTATCACCATTTAAGTTTGCGGTTGTACTTACAGTCAGATTTGAAATCGTAGCAAGATTTGTAGATGGATTGTAAGTAATTCCAGCATCTTGATAAACTGACTTATATGAATCAGCACTCTGATCTACGAATATTAAGTTGAAGCTAGCATCATCAGAATTATCTACTACAGCAATTTGATCGGCATCATCTGCAGTTCCTGCGAAGGCACCATTGAATGTCGTTGCATAAACATTTCCCCATCTCCTGGTTGAACTTCCAAGATCATAGGTATCATCAGTTTGTGGTCTGATATTACTGTCAACACGGGCAGTAAAGGTCACATTATCAGTATTAGCATTGCCTAAAGTAGTGTTTCCGCGAGATTCAAGATTCGTGGTTACTTGTACATTGGCAATAGTTAGAAGATTTGAATTTGGATTATAAGTTATTCCAGCATCAGTGTATACATTTTCATTAGTGCCTGGAGCAGTGTTATTACTATCAACGAATGTTAGATAGAAAGTTCCACTAGTAGCATTTGTAGTAGTTCTAACTTGTAGTGCTGAATCAGCAGTTCCTTGGAATGTTCCATTGAAGGTATCTGCATAAATTGTAGCAAAGCGTTCACTGCTAGATCCAATATCATAGGACGAATCTGCAAATGGCAGTATTGTTTCTACACCAGCATTGAATGTTACTGAATCTGAAATATCACTACCAAGAGTAGTGTTTCCAGAAACACTCAGTTCTGTACTGACATTAATATTTGGTATTGTCAGAGCATTATCATTTGGATTATATACGATATTAGAATCAGTATATACTGCTTCATTCTGACCAGGTGCTGAATTATTACTATCTACAAATGTAAGGAAGAAATTAGCATCAGTGGTATTAGTGACTGTTAATACAGTGTTTGCAGAATCAGCAGTACCTTGGAATGCTCCATTAAAGGTTGTTGCATAAACGTTTGCATACTTAAGGGTAGATGATCCAAGATCCAAAGTATTATCTGTACTTGGAATAATATTTGTGTCAACACGACCAATGATTGAAACAGTATCGGAAGCTTGATCACCAAGATCAACATCTCCAGTTGCAGAAAGTAATTCATTTACAGTTAAGTTGGAAACTGATAATGTATTTGAGTTTGGATTATATGTGATGTTAGCATCGGTCGATAACGATTCAAATGCTGCCGTAGAATTATTACTATCTACAAAGGTCAGATAGAAGTTTGCATTTGTATCGTTAGCACCAGTTAGAATGTTATTGGCATTGTCTGCTGTTCCTGAGAATGTGCCATCAAAGGTATCTGCATAGATAGTTGCCCATCTTACAGTATTGCTTCCAAGATCAACTGTACTATCTGTAGTTGGTAAAATATTTGTATCTACAGTTCCATTGAAACTGATAGTGTCTGATGCAGCATTACCTAAATCAACATTTCCATTTACATCAAAATCACCAGTGACAAGTAAATCAGTCGTTTGTAAAGTATTTGTACTTGGATTATACTGTAAATTAGTATCACTATAAACCGCCTCAGAATCACCTGGAGAGGCATTATTACTATCTACAAAAGTAATAAAGTGAGCTGCATTAGAATTAGAAGCAGTAACTAGAACTTTATTTGCACTGTCAGTAGTTCCAGTAACATTTCCAATAAAGTTCTGGGCATAAACATCTTTCCAACGCAATGATGCCGTACCAAAGTCGATAGCAGCATCTCCAAATGGTTGAATGACACCATCTTGAATTCTCATGATGTAATCAGGTGTTACTGCTACACCAGCACCAACACTGGACTTAATACCAAAGTCCATTCTGGCATTGCCATTAGAATCAGTATTGACTTGAATTCTTGCAGAGTTTCCAGCTTGCTCTGGAATTCCATTTTGATGGTTAAATGCAATATTAGCATCTCCATAACCATCGTTGATAGTTAATGAAACTCCACCACTATCCTTTCCGGAAACAATATCTCCTGTTGTGCGTACATCTCCAGTTGCAGGATTATATGTGAGATTTGCATTTGTTTTTACTGCTTCAAAATTTCCATTAGGAGTATTGTTATCGACAACAAAAGTTAGATGGAAGTCATTGTTGCTGGTATCTTCTATCGTAAGAACATTATTAGCATTACTTGATGTTCCACTGATGTTTCCAAAGAAATCTATAGCATGAATTTCATCATATCTAAACAAAGTATTACCAATCTTCCTTGTACCATCAGCATTTGGGAGTAAGTCGCTATTCAGAGATGCTTGGAAAGAAACTGTATCTGTACTAGCATTACCGAAAGTGGAATTTCCTTGTACTTCAAAATTGTTTATGAATAATGCATTTGTTCCACTTAAGGTATTTGTAGATGGGTTATATGATAAGTCGCTATCAGTAAATACTTGCTCAAATGCTGCAGGACTATTATCACTATTAACAAATGTCAGATAGAAAGAAGAATTAGTATTACTACTTTGAGTAAGAACATTATTAGAATTATCTGCAGTACCAGTTAGAGTTCCGTTTAGAGTTGTCGCAAAGATAGTATTCCAACGGAGTGTTGGTGATCCAACATTATATGTCCCATCCTTAGTGGGAAGTATATTTCCGTCAACTTGTAACTTGTCTGCCGCATTATCTGTTCCGATACCAATATTTCCATTAGCATCAATTAGTAAATCTGGAATACTTGTTAATGGTGTTTCTTCAGTAAATCCAGTTCTAAAAATTATTTCTCCATTTGCAGATCTATTATCAATATATGCATTATCATCCCACCAACCCGTAATGGTTAATGTAGTATTGATTCCAGAAGGATCTTTATTGTTCCAAACAAATGCAGAAGCAGCAGATAAAGATACTACACTACTCGTATCATGAGTAGTTCCATCAGTATTTCTTTGATCCCATACTGTCTTGTTATCTATGAAGGTAGAGATTCCAATCTCTCTACCATCCATGTAGACATTTCCTAAGAAAGTAGATACTCCAGTTACATAAAAATCATCTGTTTGAAGATATTCTACAAATTCTCCTCTGTTAGCATTGAGTTCATCGTAAAATACATCATCAGTAACATATAAATCACCGTCAACATAAAGATCACCACCAGTGGTTGTGATTCCGCCATTAGTTGCTAATTTTACTTCACCATCTACATTCAAATTCTTGGCAATTCCAACTCCACCAAGAGTAATGATTGATCCTGTACCAGAACTGGTAGATTGAGTAGCATTATCAACAAATAGTGGGTCAATAACTTGAAGTATTCCACCACCACCTGAATTGATAATAATATTTCCTGCATTAGTAGATAAAGTACTATTCTCAACTTTTATACTTCCAATAGTGGAAACACCAGTTGCTCTAAAAGCAAGAGTTTCAAGAAACTCAGTGACATTTAGTCGTTCAATAGTAGTGCTTCCTTGAAAATTAGCAGCATCATAAACAGTTAACTGATTTGTCGTAATAATACCAGTTGCACCGATATTATTGAAACTTGCAATACCAGTAACGAATAGATCAACAACATCAATATCACCAACAAACTTCGCTGCTGTTACAATTCCAGTATAAGCACCGTGTCTAGCATCAATATCTTCGAATCCAGCATCGCCAAAGACAGTCAGTCGATTTGCAGTAGCAATTCCGGATACACCAAGATCTGTAGTTTCTAGATCAGTGGCAGTAAGAACACCAACAATTTCTATGTTGCCAGTAAATACAGAATCTCCTAAAACATCTAAACGCTTACCAGTTTTAGGAATAGTGCTACCAATACCTACAGATCCCTGAACATCATTGTATACAAACTCTAGAGCACCATCAACCAGACCAACGTTATTATGGAACTGAACTGTTCTATAATAACCACCAGCAGCAGATGGAAGAGCACCAGAATCTATCCAGGTCAGTCCACCAAAAATATTCTTAGTTAAAAGTTGAGAAGGAGTTCCTTCGTTACCATTGAAGTCAACGATTGTCCCTCTTATTCTAACATCACCATTAATGTCTAAAGTATATGTTGGTGATGCTGTGTTGATACCTACACTAGCAATTCCTGCATTATTTGTACCCGCATTGAATACACTACGATCTGCCCCTACAGATATAGAACCACCAATACCAAGATATTCTTCAGATATATCAAAAGTTAAACCTGTAGATGTCGCAAAATCTCCAGATTCCTTGAATAAAACTTCTCCATTATTCCCAGGAGGAGCAAATGCAATGGTTACGGCAATACCTGGATTAGGTAATCCAGTATTAGATCCTACTGCCTGAATAGCACTTCCAGTAAAATTTAATTGAGTGGTACTACTAAGTCCACCGACCAATACATCTTCATCAAATACAGATATCGATCCTGGAAGAATTCCACCACCGCGAGGAACCCAATATCTCTCTCCTGGATATCCTTGGATAGAAATAATTTGATATTGCTGACCAACAGGAACTATATCTCCTGGCGATACTGGATTACCAAGGTTAGGTTCAGCATCACCTAGAGATAGGTAATCATATCTATCATCAGTTAATCTCTCTGAATCTGATGTTCTAGTGCGTCCGGATAGATATCTTGGCATAATTATTATGTGGTGCTATTTTCTAGGATGCTGCAAATAAATTCCATTTGAAGAGGAGCTGCTCTTCCTCCAGTTGGGGATGGTCCAACATCAAGTGTAAATGTATTTACTGTTGCGTTCTGGACTGTTATATCAACTCCAGAAATAGGGTCAGTAGCTCTTGGATAACCTTTTTTCTCAACAAAATTATCTGTACTACACTTAAAGTAAATTGATTCATCGGTAATTCTGACCGTATTACCATTTGTTAATCCATGATTTGGAACCGTGACAACCATCAAACCAGTTGCTCCATCATATGTAGCAGTAGTTGGAGTGAATGGTCCACCAGATCCACTAGTTACTGTGATTGCACCCGTATCTGCACCAGCAAATGTGTGCGCTGCAGGCACAAATGTATGAGGAATGCCTAAAGAAATTCCAGAATCAGTAACAAATGTGTTAGCATCTGGAACTTTATCAACAATGAATGACTTCTGTGGATTTGGGAAAATGCTTGTCGTCAATCCATAGTTTCCTGGGGTACAGGTGAATCTCAGATTACTCATGGTAATCTCATCACCAACTTGGAAATTATGTGCTTGTAGAGTAGAAACTATTGTGATACCAGTATTTTCATCATATTCACAACCATCAATATCAACTATTCCTTCTTGCTGACCACTAATAACAATAGAGTCAGTAATGATAGCAGTTCTTTCCAGAACCAATCTACCATCAATAATGACTAGAGAATCATTTGGAGGAATTTCAATGTCTTTAATTACTCTAATATTTCTAGTATTTCCTACTGTTCTTGCAGAAGTACTCTTTCTTCGATGAGTAAACGTAACTGTAGGGAATGTTCCAACACCAACGTTAGCGCACTGAGCATACAGAACGATGGCAGAAACTCCAGTTGGAGTTGTATAGATCGTCTGCTCACCAGGTGCTACTGGAACAGCAACTGTTAAAAACTTATTAAGTGGTGCAACTGCCATAATTTTTTACCTTAATGCGAGTATAAGCGGTGTGACTTCTGCTTGTATTGCCTTACTAAAATCTCTTCCACGAATCGTTGCTGTTGGTTGGTTAATTTGGAATCCCTCTCCAATATCAAAATTACCTTTTTGGTCCGTGCTAGTAAATGGAATTTGGGCACCATCTAATGCAACGATTTCATTTTCCTTAATAGGAACAGCGCCTTGGAAAGGTGTTGAGTTATTTATATCAACACCAGTACCGATGTATTCGAATGAGTGAGAACTGGTTAGGATTCTACTAATCCTCTTAAACGATACTTCTTCTCCACCAAACAGTTCGTAAGGAATAAACTGGTTGAATGTGACTGTAGAGATTCCACTTACAGGGGTGACTTCTGTGGCGACATCAACCGTGTAATAAATTGGTTGTGTTATAAGCTCTGCAGTTGCTCCTCCGCCATCAATAAAGACCTCAAGGTTTTGTGAAGGAAGATAGTTTCTACCACTATTTACAACATCAATAGCAGTGATAGATCCTGTCACTTCATCAATGGTAGGACTCAGTTCTGCAATAATTCCCTGTGGTCCTTTTGGATCTTGCGTAAAATCGTCTGCATCTCTTACAATCACAGTAGGTGGTGCAAGAGGAGAGAATCCACTTCCACCATTGGTGACTTTAATTTCCTGAACCTGTAACATAGGTTCAGTAAGAACGTTTGATGGTAAACCAGCGACGTAGGTTTGATCAACATCACCATAATTTGTCAGATCAATCTTAAAGAAGATCGCCTGCCCATCATAAGGTCTTCTAACATTATTGAAGACATCATATACACTATTGAATGTAACAACATCACTATTGGCAATTACACCTGGAGAAGTTTTTGATGGAGGATAACGATCTACAACTCCACTGTACTCAGTTATACCAAGACCAACAGCATATAGACCAAAGTTACCGAAGGAAGAGTTAGAGTTTGTAAGGTCACATGATCCACCAGTATCACAGTAGATTCCAATATCCGATGCAATAGTGAAGATAGAAACTAACTGAGCATAACCATTGTTCGTGATCGAAACACCAATGCCATTTTCATTATATTGGGTGAATGAGTCACAAACCATTGACTTCAGATTATTACCAATATTATTGATTGGATCTGATACAGAAGCATGGTCACCATTAATCCTCATACCGATACTTCCAGTCATGAAGTTGGTACAGTTACGAATATATGGAGATCTCCATCTTCCACTTGGACCTTCTAGGGCAGGACCATCGGCAATATATCCAGTGTTTGCTCTTTCAGAAAGAACCGTAGGAGGGAATGCAACTGCACCACAACCACTGTGATTTACTGAAACACTAGTTCCTGCAAAGTTTAGGTTTTCAATGAGACATCCACGTCTTACATGGAAAACATCCAGGTTAACATTCTGAGGTGTTACTGTAACCAGTCGTATATCTTCTCCAGTAACAGAAACATCAGTGCGAAGACCAATAGGATTGTTTTCAACGTAGATACCTGGTTTGATGATGATCGTATCTCCTTCCTGTGCAGCGGCTGCAGCAGCACCAATCGTTGCCTTAGCATCACCTTCTAGCAATCCAGTATTATTATCATTTCCATCCTTAGTAACCCAGATAGTATTCTGAGTTTCAACACCAGATGGTCTCCAAGAGACACCTGTTCCTACTGCAGATAATCTCCAATCTTTCTTATCATCTGCCGTATAGTCATTGACATCTCTGAGGAAAGATTCTAACTCAAGAACTCCTCCAATTTTAGCATTTACTCCTACATTTAAGTTCTCTTCAATACCAACACCACCTTCAGTAACGATAGAACCTGTATCTTTGTCTACCGATCCAGTAGTGCTGGTAACAGTAACATCTCCACTGACATCAAGAGTATCATTGAGAGTAGTTGCTGCTGTTACAGATAAAGTTTCATTTAATGTAGTTGTAGAAGTTACTGTCAGAGTGTCATTAAGAGTAGTTTGACCTGCTACAGTCAATGTATCTGAAAGAGTAGTTTGAGCCGCAACACTTAAGTTCGCTCCAAGTGTAGTATTTTGACTTACACTTAGAGTGTTAGTGATTGATGTTGCGCCAAAAACATCTAAAGTGTCATTTAGTGTAGTTGTAGATGTAACGTCAAGTGTATTATTTAAAGTTGTAGCACCAGTAACGTCTAAAGTAGATCCAATCTCTGCTTCTTGTTGAACCTTTGCATTTCCAGCTACTTCTAATTTGAATGTTGGTTGTTCTATTCCGATTCCAACATCTCCAAGATCAGTAATAACGAAATCATTACCTTCTTCACCAACATTAAATTGCCCGATTACTTGAGTAGTTCCAATACCTACAGAACTGACTCTATATAAACTCTCCTCACTATCATAACCCCAAAGATCTTGCTGTAAGATATTTGAGATAAAGTTTGGATTATCTGCATTTACAGTAGGGGTAACAGTTTCCGTACCTACACCTAAACTGTTTCCTGATTCGAAGTTTAGTACCGAAAAGGATTGTGCTAATCCATCTGTAGGGATATATACTCCCTTATCCTGTACATAGAATTTAGATGCCATTTATCCTTTGTCTTTGAGACCTTTATGAAAATATTTATGATGAAAATTAAACAACTTTAATAATATATTGAAATACAGTCCCATTCAAATCTGTAACTGGTGCTAGATTAGGTTTTCCGTTAGTACCATCACATATTTCATAACCCGGAGGAGGGAAATTTCCATTACCTCCCCAAAGAACAACAGACAAAGGCATCACTCCATCATCATCAGCAATCTGCTGCAGCCATCTAACACCCCTCTGATCTCTGGCAAAGAAATATCCATTTTGACCTGGAACATCTGCAGAGTCAAAGATAGTATTTTTGATTCTAATACTACCTTCAACATCAAGTTTCAGGTTTTGATTGATTCCTGGAGTTATTCCACCTTCAGATTCAATTAGAAAAGAACCAGGATTAGTTGTTCCTATACCAAGAACATTATCTACAAGACCTTCATTTTCAAAAACATATGTAATTGATGATGATCCTACTCCTATCTGAAAATCTTTATCTGGAATAGAAGTAAAAATTCCAACATGCTCTTCTGAACTATCAGCAACAATTATTTCACCAATTTCACCAACCTGAAATCTATTTCTTACAGTTAAATTATCTACATTAAGATCTGCACTAATATCTACATTAGATTGAAAATTTACAGGTCCAAAGAAATTATTCTCATTAGGACCAATAACATCTAATTGAGTAACTACAAGTTTATCAAACTTAGTGAAGTCAAATTCAAGATCGCCATGAATTCGAATTCCTTTGTAGAATACTACATCTTCATTAAAATGCTGCTCCTTTCCATAGAAAACTGATCCATCGGCAGGAGGTTTGTAATTATTAATATCCCAATTCTGATCTGCCATTTTCTAATTACTTAAATTGTTTAGTAGCATACTTTCTAGCAATATTACCAGCAACATCGCCGCCAATCCTGTCACCAAGGTTTCCTGCGACATCACCAACTAATCCACCAGCAACACCAGCAACTGCACCACCAAGATTACCAGTCAAAGCTCCTCCAGCAACATCACCGACTATCCCGCCAAGTCCATCACCAAGAACACCACCTGCAACATTACCAACTATTCCACCAATACCTCCACCACCGAGTACACCACCTGCAACATTACCAACTACTCCTGCAATACCGCCACCACCGAGTACACCACCTGCAACATTACCAACTACTCCTGCAATACCGCCACCACCGAGTACACCACCAACAACACCACCAATTCCTCCCGCAAGACCACCAGTAGCAGTATCTAATACACTGTTAACGATATTACCTGCAATAGGACCAATAACTCCGCCTAAGAAATCACCACCAACAAAACTACCCTCAAAAACTTGAGTAGCAAAGTCCATTCCTAACTGAGTAATCAGGTTGCCAGATGTTCCTATAATATCTTGCTTCTGAGATTCTTGTGTAATCTTACCACCAACTGCTTTGAGATTGATATTTCTACCTGCCTTGAGGTGCAAATCTCTCTCAGCATCGACCATAATATCCTTTGCAAGGATACGTACTTTTCCATTAGGAGCAGAAATAGAAATATTACCATTCTGACCAATAATTACAACGTCCTCAGAATTTTCAGGATTGACAGTTCCTCCAGATATAACAATGGAACGGTCATTCATGATATCCATCATGCCACCGCTACTTAAACTGATAGAAGATTGACAATCTCCGTTGTCAGTTACGCCATAAATTTTGTAAACATCAGTTCCACTCTGACCCATTTGAGGGTTAGCAGTATCAATCCTGAAGTTAGGGTTGTAACTAACAAGTGTCCTTTTCCAAGAATTTAACTGTCTTTCTGCCATCTTATTCTGGGCAATCTATAGATTCTATTGGTTTTCCTGCGAACAGATTAGTAAGATCTGAAGTGAGATTTCCATCTCTATCCTCTTCAAAGTTATCGCTATTGACTGAACCTAAAATAGGTCTTAGTATTGCTCCAATACCATTACCTCCGTTCAGAGAAAGAACTGGAAGTCCATCTGCTGTATTATTTAGGGGTGTTACCTGAGTTATTCTACCTCCTTCAATTACATAATCGTAAGGATTACCCTGATCATCAGTGATAATTAAGGAATTATCATATCCAGATCCACCATCTTCAACTATAACATCAACAATACTGTAATCAAGAACATCACCAACAGAGTAAAACTCTCCGACAGAAACCATGTAAACTCCTTCAACCTGACCTTTTTCATCTATAGTACATCTTGCAACAGCACCAAATCCTTGATTCTGATCATCCACAATCTCAATAAATGGAGGATAGACATATCCAGATCCTCTATTAGTCAACTGAACACCAACAACACTGGCAGTCACTTGACCTCCAGGACCCTCCGTAAGATTTCCGAATACAGGAACTGCAGATGCTCCTCTTCCACCACCACCTCCAAAGATGTTAATCACAGGAGGACTTGCAAAGTCAAGGAGACCGCTAAAGCATTCTCCAAGTTCTTCTTCTGCGTTATTTACTTTGTTTGCAATATTTCTAATTTCTCTAAATGTTCCCGCCATACTTTCGTTTATAGTCGATGGAGATCCAGATGGTCCTCTACCAACAACCCACTCATTAATCAAACCTTTATAACTATCGAAGTTCTGATTGCAAGAGAATCCAATTGCGCCTTCAGACAATAATCCAATCGCATCTCTCAAGATATTTCCAACATTAAAGTCACCGAAGAATTGCAATAGTTTTGTAATAGCACCCAAAGGTCCTTCCAAAAAGTTTTCGCATAATCTAATAATAGAATTAATTAAACTTCCAGCAAATTGTTCTCCAGCACAAGTAACAAATCTTTCTACGTTTCCGAGAGTTGAATCAACTAAATCTGCAATTACACTTGTAGCAGCACTAACAACTTGACCAACTACACAGTGAAATGCTTCTTCAAGTAGTTTTACTGGTGTAACCATAACCTGCTGGGCAGCAACACCTGCAAGGTGAGCAGCAATAGGATTTCCCGTAGCAGCAAGAACTTTTGCAAATACTAGTTTGTATAGTAAATCTAATCCCTCCTTCAACAGACCAATCATTCCAATAAATCCACCATCGTTTCCATTGATCAAAGTATCAAATAGTTGACCAATGATTCCATTCGCAGATATGGTGACTGCATCAATAGCATTTGATATAGCATATCTCATCTGAGTTATGTTACCATTCAATCTCTTGAGTTTATTGATAAGATTCTCAATAGTTGAACTGATCTTATCAATCATACTATTTTTAGTAGTATTTGCTAATGGAATTTTAGTTCCAGTAGCAGCATTAATTGTCTGTTCTACTAAACCAGTTTTTTGAGCAACTTTTTGTGCTTGATCTTGAGATATTGTTCTTGGTGATGGATTACTAGTAGATTTCGGTTCGTTTGACTCTGTAGTAATCGAATCTTTAGGTTGAGAAGTGGTTTGTTTATTATTCCTAGGTATTGCTTGAGAAAATCCAGTGAATGGTGTAAATGGACTTGAATACTCAGCACTAGAAGAAAGATCTGTTCTTCCGAAAACAGATTGTATGATTGGTATCTGTGCATTATCTCCATCTAAGAAGAATCCAAATACAATATCTCCAGGTTGAATCTGGACACTTGTCATTGCATTTGCAGCACCACTACCTGCTGTTGGTGGCAGTAGGACTTGTGCCCACGGCAAATCTTCATTAGATAATTCTGCTTCACTCGCGGGATGATATCCCATGATGCGAACTTTAAATCTATTTCCCCACCCCTTGTTTCCAAGCTGCTCCGCCATGGATTCATAAGGTGGAATCTGTCCTATCCACCACCTAAATCCATCTCTACCTACAAAATTATTCTGAATTGCTGCTTGATCTAGCATTACTTCTTAACAGGTGATCCGAACGTATCTCTTACTAATTTCAATGAGGTATATGAACTAGTTGTATTGAATGAGTGGCATACTTCCTTAATAATATATAGACCACTTGTCTCAGTATCATACTCAGTTGCTTTAGATTCTGATAATCTAGGAAACTTACAGTCAATTACATCACCAGCTTTCAAGTTAGTATTTGATGTTACTGTCATAGTTGCTGTCTGAGTAAACAGAGTATTGTATCTCATCAATACTTGATTCTGATATTCATTAGGATCTGCATTGACATCCCTACTTACCCCTTTTTCAAATGTACCTACATCTGATATGAAACTCATTCTCCTAGTGGGAACATCACCAAGAGTATCCTCTGTTTGACTATTTAGTGGAGGTAGTTTAAATCTTCCTCCAAGATTATCAACTTTCTTTTGATAATCTTCTTGCTTATAAATTTTTTGTCCAAAACTCAGTGTTAGTGGATTAAAGAAAATAGATTCGTTAGAATATGTTCCAACACGAAGTTTTTCAATTAAGTTCGAATTTTTTTCAATAAAGAAATCTATTATATTATTGGAATTATCATTTCTTCTTAAATTACTATCATACGCATCTACTGCATCATATGAAATATAACGGGCGACTGGTTTCTGTTTCGCAAGACGATCTAAAGATCTAAACTGGAACCCTTCTACTGTCTGATAAAATACATATCCTGCCGTACCGCTTTTCTCTGGAACTGACTTAGATGCTAACCATGTCAATACAGTAAATGGTTTCCTCATGTTTCCCATGAAACCATACTTATTAGATGTCTCATCTATTGTTCCAGTATTCACCTTTGTACTGGAATCAGTAATTGTCAAATAATCTTTTATGATTTTCTTAACTGAGTCAGCAATACTCAAAGAAGTTGGATATTTTCCCATCACTCTACTTTGTTCATTAGTCAATGCCTCTCTAGGAACAAGATGTAGTGTAAAAGATTCTTTAGATCCTTCAGATATGACATCAGATACTGATGAAACATAAAAATATTTTTCAACTCTACTGAAATCAAGTCCCGGATTTGTTGGACTATTGGGAGCAAGAACCAATGATACTCGTTCACCACCTCTCAAAGGAAGACCGTTGTAAAGGGATTCTCTACCATCACGACCATCAACTTTTATAGTATTCTGAGTATTAACTATTCTAAGTTTTGCCGTGACCATGGGAGAAAAAATATCCTCATAATATTCAAATAAAACAAAACCATTAGCAAGATTAGCCGTTCTCTCTCCATCGGCAGATTGAATCGTTAATTCCGTAAATAGTGACTTTTCTTTTGACATCAGGTATATGCTAGATCAGTTAATAGTTTGTTCTTGTTTAATCTATTTAACAGTTGACCTTCAGAAATAGATGCAACCATAGGAGATTCTGCAGGCATTGGAGAATAATTATTCTCCGCAGGAATCTGAGATGCATCAATTGCTATAACTTGTGCCGCCTTACTAGATGCAATATTACTAGTTTCAGCATTTCTTGAAGGAGATGGATTAATATTTGCAGATGATACTTTTGTCTCAGAGAATGAATTAGAGTTAATCATCTGAATATATCTCTCAAGGACACTATCTGGTGCCTGAATATGAATATGAGTTCCATCAGGTCCAGAAGGCATTGTCCTTCCACTATGACCTTGAAGACCTAAAATAGATCCAACACCGACCTTATCTCCCTTCTTAACACGAAGGGAGTTGAAGTGACCCATCTCGACTTTACCCTCTGGAGATTGAATTTCAACCCATAATCCACCATTACCAGCATTACCTGCCCATGTAACTGTTCCCGAAACTGGAGAAGGAACAGGAAGATTCAAGAACTTATCACCTTTAAACAGTGTAAAGTCCTGAACTAAACGTCCATCAGAAGTTCTAGTGTTACTATGATGATCTGGCAATGCACTTAGTGATGGTATGTTCCGACCACTACGAGTAACACGATATCCGGAAATATTTGAACTTGTAGTGGTATTTCTAGATCTTTCTACTGCTCTATTGTAAGTTTCTCTAAGGGATGTTATTGCTTTAGTTGGTTGTCCATAATTATTTCCTGGGAATGATGCCCACTTAGGAGAAAGTTTTTTAATTACAGAATCACTAAGTCCTTCTCTCCTAAGAACTTCGGGACTTACTCCCTGCTTTGCTGCTAATCTAAGTGCTAACTCATCCTGAAACTCCTTATCAAAATTTCTATCGGTGCTCATACCAACAGATTTTGCTAATCCAGTGATGTCAATGAATTGATATGCACCAACAGCAGCAGATCTTTGACCATTACCAAACTTAGATTGAGGATCCTGTAAGAACTTGGTTACCAGTTCTTCAACTTCTGCAATAGATTTATTTGTAAGATCACCATACTTTGCTTCACCAGTTCTATCACCAAAGAACATACTATAACCAGTAGGTCCAGCAGTTCCTTCTGCAAATCTAATCGTAGAAAGTAATGCCTGCTGTTCCACTGTACCTACTCCAGATCCAGATGATTGATCATATCCTCCCGAAGTATCTCCACCACCTCCGTCAGATGAACCACCGCCTTCTACTGATTCAGTCAGTGGTGTGGTAAGAGCAGTATAAGAATCTTGGATATTTTGTGTTAAGGCTCTAACTGCATCATTGAGTGCATCAAAATCTTCTTTAACTTGCCCTTCAGTAAATGCAGAGAAATCTAAAGTTAATATCGATACTAATGAAGATGTTAATGCTGAATTTAATTTAGAGAATACATCTAAAAGTGCAGGTCCAAAATTCACCAAATTATTTTTCAGAATTGTCAATCTGTTTATAAATTCACCACCAACCTGCTGCCATACTTGAAAATTATTGATAATCCATCCAGCAGTCAAGTAAGATGCAAATGCTATTAATTTTCCGAAAATACCACCAGCAGAATTTGCCCCAAATCCCAATGCAAGATTTGGATTAGGTGTTCCTACTCTATTTGCTTCTAACTTATCTTCTTTCTCCTTTCTATTCCTTGCCTCAGTTATTCTGTAAGATAAGATTTCTGACCTAGCATATAATTGCGATTTAAACTTAGTATTTGTCTCTATCATCTTGCTAAGGCTATCGACAGAAACCTGAACACCTTGAATACTTTCCCTGGTTTGATTCAGAGAAGCAGCAATCTTTTCAATACTAGTTGATGATTTCCTAAGAGATGTTTGTATTGCCATTATACTACTACGTTATAAACGAGTTCAGAATATAATCTATGGAAATTATCAGGATTAGATGAACCAATCTTAGGAACTGGATTCAATTCACCTTCACTAACTGGAGGTCTTGTCTGTGGTCCTTGAGCAGGAGAAGATGTTCTTATTAATGCAACCTCTGGTCTTGCAGCAGGAACTTCACCAACTCTTTGAGGAGTCATAGCAACAGGTGATATCTCAACCTTCGCAGGAGATTGTACTGAAGGTTCTGGACTTCCAGGAGACATAGCTTCTGCTACTTCAACCTGCTCCGTTTCTTGTGGAGATACTGTAGGTTGCCCAGTAATTGTCTCCATAGGTTGCGCCACAGGTGCAGGAGATTGTTGTTGCTCTGGTTGGTTTACAGGTTGTCCAGTTATTGTTTCTTGTGGTTGAACTATGTCTGCAGAGGATATTTCTGTTACTTTTGTTTCTTGAGGTTCAACTGCTGCTCCAGTAGATGATTCAGGTTGTGGTTCCTGTGGTTCTGAAGAAGTTTGTGAATTATTTTTTTGTTCTTCCTCTTTAAGTATCTGAGTTTCTGTTACAATATTCTTGAGGAATGTTTCATTTGGTCTACCCTCAACTTCTTCGTTAGGGTTTTTACCAAATAAATTCAATCCAAACATTTCAGCAATTTGATCGGCAATAAATCCAGCACCTGCCATTGTTCTTACAACTCGATTTGGTGCCTTTACAGCAAGAGCAGCTATACTAGCATCAGTGAATTCTCCGTTTCTAAGGTTGAGAAAGACATCTAATGCTGCCATAACCTTACTTAATCCAGTCAAGCCTGTTGGTCTAAAGTTTGGTTTTGGTGCTCTTGTATTTGCCAATCTAGGATTGTTTAGTGCTCTTCCCAATCCTCTTGTTGCAGCAGCAATAGGTCGTGAAATAAAAAGACTTGTTAATCCTCTTGCAGTATTACCTATTACTCCTTTTAAAATTTTAAACCCTGCTCCAACAGCAACCAGACCACCAATTAATTTTAGTATATTTTTTTGAATATTCTCACTTATCTTTTTAACACCCTCAACATTATCTTCTTGGTTTGCTTGAAGTAATTCTATAAGTTGATTAGTTAACCAACCACCAAACAAAATAGCAAGTGCTTGCTTAATCCTATCAAATAAAGATGTTAACTTTGGAGTTATTGCCTGTACTGGTACAAGAAGAGCATTATTAACACGCTGCTCGATAGCGTTCTCTCTTCCACTTCTGGTTGATCTCTCCGCAGATAATCTTAATTCTTCTTGCTCTTTACGTATTCTATCAACTTCTAATTGATTCTGTTGGAAGATAAGTCGTGATATACCATCCAACCCTGTACCCAGTTTATTAACATCAACTCTAAGAGCAATAATATTCTTATTGAAGTTTTCAAGAACACCACTTTGCTGAGAAATTACTGCGGTTGTTTGCCCGTCTACCGCATCTCTTTTTCTTTCTACACGAAGTAAATCACTCCTAATGGCAGAGACATTGACACTTTGTTGGTTTGTAACCAACTTCTTCATCTCAGGACTTAGGATCCCTTTATTTTGTGGAATTGGATTAACAGGTTTTGGAGTATCCCAAGGATCTGGTATCATTGAACTAGCCATTCTGCTGATTCTTCTTGTTTTCCTCTTCAATATGAATGTTTAATAATCCAATATAAACTTCCCTTTCCCAAGGGATCATATTTTCAATCTCAGTTAATGAATATTTATGATGGTTAATCAAACTAAAGTTAGTTTTGTAGTATGACTCAAGAGTTTCGTGAGCCATACCTACGCTAAAAAACTATTCAGACCCTCAAGGACAATATCATTTCTAACTCCAGTGTTTGGATTAATAATTTCTACAGTATGAGATAGTTTTGGCATGGTCTCAAAGAAGTCATTAACTTTTTCAAGATGCTGCGGAGATAACATCTCAATCCACTCTCTAATGTGTTTTGGATCTTCATCAGCAGCACTAAAAGATTCTTCATCATTATATACTTGCTCAATACAATCAGCAATCATAGCAAATGTAGATTCCAACTGATCACTCTGCTTAGGTCCAACATCATAATTTTGCTTGACAAATTGTTCGAGTGATGGATACTTCATCCTCAACTTGAATGCCTCATCAAGTTCAATGTCGCGTGTGTGTCTTTCATTTTGCACAACTTTGATGTCATCAAGATTGATAGCAACAGGAACCTGGGTCTTCATATCATCAAGACAAGTAATCAAAACTTCGACTTCTTCTCCTACAGATTTACCACGAACATTTAGGAAAAGATATTCAATATCAAAACTAGTCAGTTTCTCAATATCAACTCCCTTCGTCAGGATACAATTCTGAAGGACATCCTTAATTGCTTGATTAACTTGTTCAGGATCCTGACTCTCTTTGGCGATGATTAGAAGTTTCTCTTCTCTTACAAGAAAAGGTCTATACTTAATCTTCTTGTTAGTAGATGGAATCTCAAGAGAATATGTAGGAACAGAAATAGATGGTAATGGCATGATTATTCACTCAGTCATATAAAATTATTTATCAAGTCAAAGTGACTTAATTCCATCAATAATAGTTTGACCAATGTCTCTTAAAAATACTGGAAGATTAAAGTATTGATCCTTACCCAGAATATATGGTTTTCTATCATTAGATGCATCATTTACCCAAGCGTAATCATTTGCTCTCACAACAGTGTATCGATCAATCTTAAATGACACAGACATCTTCAACAGTTCTGATGCACCATAACTCACTGGAATAGATGCGATATTATAAGGATACATTCCATAAAAATTGTACACTATAGAATGAACTGAATTATGATCCCTCTCAAATTTAACTATGTGAGTGCAATTGGATTTATAATCATCAGGATAATTCATTCTAATAAAATAATCATCTCCTGATTGATTCTTATCAATTGCAGGCAATTCTCCAAATTGAGGATACCTATATTCAATATGAGATCCTCCAGCAATAAAGTCCATCCAATATTCAAAGAACTTCAGAGATTTATAAGTTTTATCTACGTAAAACTCTAAAGTAACATCCTGGAATTGTCTTCTATGTGCAAATGTCTGGGTAATTCCCATATAGTTACTATTGACTTCAGCAGTTGCTAACTGCGTTGTAGGAAGTACAGCACTACTACACAAAAGACCTATTTCATTAATATAATTATCATCTATCCCTCTGGATCGCAAATATTGTTTTAATCTAGAACCACTTGCCAGAGAACCAAGACCACCAAATTGAACATAGTAAAATGAGGTTTGTGCAAGATTTGTTATCTTGTCTCTGAACTCAAATATCTTTTTTGGTTGTGGTACATTGAACTCTGCCACACTAAATACCTATATTGAACACTTTTAGTATAAGTATTTAGATGGCTTACAAAGGAAAGTACAAACCCTCTTATCCAAACAAATATAGCGGAAACCCATCAAACATCATCTATAGATCTTTATGGGAAAGAAAGTACATGAAATACTTAGATACTAATGAAAATATTCTACTATGGTCCAGTGAAGAATTCTTCATCCCTTACAGATCACCTATTGATGGAAGAATTCACAAATACTTCCCAGATTTCATGGTCAAAGAACAGACCAGTTCTGGAAAAATCATAAACTATGTCGTTGAAATAAAACCCAAGAGACAGTGCCGCGCTCCCAAGAAACCAAATAATATAACCAAGGGGTATATTTTTGAGGCAAAGGAGTATGCCAAGAATCAATCTAAGTGGGCAGTTGCAAAAGAGTGGTGTGCTGATCGTGGTTATGAATTCAGAATACTAACTGAAGAAGATCTAAACATCAGATACTAAAATGGACGAAGAATTAACTGGGTTTGAGAGAAATTCTTTAAATGACTACACTAAAGAAGAATTAGTTGAACTTGCCAAAAAATACACTCTCTACTACAAGACCGCTAAAGGTAGAGGTAGTACGGCAAACTATGACAGGTTGACAAAGCACCAGTTAATTAGTTTGATCAGAAATGATCGTGACTACAAGAATGCTCAAAGGAAAGATCTACAAAGAAGCGGTGATACTGATTACGATCCTTTTGATATTGAAGATGATGTTGATACAGTTGAAAATAGATTCTTTGAACTTAGGGCAGGTTTGAAAGGAACTGAGAAACCTGAAGAGTTGATGGATGAAATACTTAGCTTAGCAGAAGGAACCGAAGTTGATCAGGTTTTACCAGGAAGACATTATACATACATATATTATGCGGCAACGCCAGGAATAAAATACGATAGACATCCATTGATTACATGCGTGGCAATCAATGAGAATAGTTTCGTTGGATATAACTATCACTGGCCAATGAATAGGCAATATAAGAATGAATATCCTGGTGAACGAGTTCAGAGTCCAATTTATGAAATAAGTTATCTTGAGTTACAAACTCTTAAATCAATACCATACGCAAGAAAAATTCAACTTTAGTTCATAAATACTTCTAAAAGGTTAGTCCGTGCATGGCTAAGAAGAAAAATACAAAAGCACTGTTGAGGTATCCCCTAAAATATTATGGGGACGGAAAGAATGGTGATAGATTAGATGATTACCTCTATATTAGAGTTGTAAATTATATACCTCCAGGATTAGAATCCGTTGGAGGTAGAGGTAGTTCATTTGCATTTGGTTCTTCTAATAATGCAAGAGATGCTCAAGATGTAATTGATGAAAAAAATGGAACTATAAAGCAGATACAGACTATCATTCTCCCAATACCTGATAAAATTCAAGACAACAACGGAGCAGAATGGACTGCAGGAAATATGAATCCTCTGGCAGCTGTTATAGCTGGAAGCAGTTTTGAAGGAGCAATGTCTAATAATATGTTCAAAAGTTTATTTGAGAGTGCAGGAAATGCTCTTAACTCTGTAGGAGAACAATTTAAGGATCCGAAAAGTGTGGGAGGGACAACTGCAGCTCTCGTCACTAATGCTTTATTTGGTCAAGCTGGAATCAATCAATTTACCTCAAGATCAACTGGTCAGGTATTTAATCAAAATACAGAATTCTTATTTAATGGAATCCAAGTTAGACCAGCATTTCAATTTACATTTGACCTAACTCCAAGAAGTAAAGAAGAATCAGATAGGATTAAAAGTATTATCAGAACATTTAAGTATCATATGGCACCAAAAAATTCTGCCGTACCTGGAGAGAGTGGACAAACACGACGTGATACGGGTACAAGAGGAGGACTATTTGTTCAGGCACCTGATGTATTCAAACTAGAGTATAGGATGGGCAACAAAGAACATCCATTTCTACATAAGTTCAAGTTATGTGCTTTAACACAGATGAGTGTAGATTATACTGGATCTGGACAACATTCAACTTATGCAGATGGTACACCAGTTCACATGAAATTATCTCTTCAGTTCCAAGAACTATCACCAATCTTTGCTGAAGATCAACTTGAATACTTCGAAAGCAACAAAAAAGGAGTTGGATTCTGATGTCATATTTTTCCAGAGTTCCAAATATAGAGTACCAATCATTTCTTTCAGATTCAAAATCATCATCTGAATATTTGGTTGTCAAAAACCTATTCAAGAGGATGAAACTGAGAGATGATCTTCAAAATGCAATAACTCTCTTCAATAAATATCAGATCCCTGATGGTGCAAGACCAGATACTGTTGCAGAAGAATTTTATGGTTTTGAAGGATATGACTTCTTAGTTTTGATCTGTGCAGGAATAACAAACTATAGAGATCAATGGCCACTTTCTGATTACGAACTTTACAATTATTGCCTAGATTTATACGGATCGGATCAGAATCTCAATGCTATTCATCATTATGAAACTGTAGAGGTAAGAGATTCTGAAGATAGATTGATTCTCCCTGCGGGGAAAGTTGTTGATGAAAATTTTAAATTGAATTACTCAGTAGGCAATCAAATTTACACTAACGATGATCCAGGGGAACTAGATCCTAATATCGAAGTTTATGTGACACAAATAACAAACGCTGTTACAAACTTTGATTATGAGTATCGTAAGAATGAAAAGAAGAGAAACATTTACTTACTTAGACCACAATATGTCCAACAGGCACTGCTGGACATGAGTAGAGAACTTGAATACTCAGAATCATCTGAGTTTATCGATCAGTTCTTAATACGAACTGAAAACACTAGAGTAATAGGCAAATAAAAAAGGGAGGTCTTGGACCTCCCTTTCTTGTATCACTCGTCAGAGAGTCGTGCGAACAAGTTCTTCAGTTCATCTGACATTTCATCATCGTCATCAGTTTCGGTTGAACTGGAGAGGGTGATGTCGGGATCATTGAATCCTCCAGTGCTGGAAGTTCCAGTGCCACGATTTGCCTGACGGAACTCTTCTTCTTCCTGAATGCTCTCTTGATCTTGCATCTTAGGAGTTCCCTTGATACCGAGAACATAATCAAGACGGGTCTTCAGTTCATCATAGGTTTTGAACTGATCCTCTGCAACGAGTTCTGCCAGAGGATACTGACGCTTCCACACTGCTTCCATGGCGTCATCGTCGTCCAGGAGAGCAGAGGTGCGTGCAAACTCGGAAGAGTCGTAGTTACGATAACCAGCAACGTTCTTTGCCTTCAGTTTGAAGTTAGCACCTTGCCAGAAGTCGAACGGATCGATTGCTTCCTCGTCCTCGAACTCGGGTTGCATTGCTTCAGTCAGTTTGTCAAAGATTTTCTTGCCAAACTTATACAGGAAAACGCGACCTTCGTTCTCAGGGTTTGCGGGATCCTTGACCACATAGATGTTTGCAATGTAGGTCAGTTTACGCTTTTGCTTACGTGCCTGATCTTTACCTGCATCGGTGCCGTTGTTCCACAGCATCGAGTTATATTCAGACACAGGATCTTTATGACCCATAGTGGTCAGAGAGTTCTCAATGTACCAACCGCCAGGACCCTGGAAGGCGTGAGAGTACAGTTTAACGAAAGGAAGATCTTCACCTTCAGGAGATGGGAGAAAACGAATAACGGCATAACCATTACCGCTCTTATCACACTCCAGTTTCCAGAGGCGTTCGTCGCCACCTTGTCCAGTGGAATTCATTTTCTCGACTTCTTTGACCAGTTTGGCGGTCAGAGATCCGAGTTTGGATTGCTTTTTAAGATCTGCGAATGACATTAGATTTCGGGGGATTGTGTTGGATGTCGGTTGTGCGACCTCTTTATCATAGGAGACCTACGAAGGGATGTCAAGCCCTGGAGTTCAGTCAAGGTATCTCTTTAGTTCAACAATGGTTTCTTCCATGGTGTTAAAGAGGACCTGAATATCGGTGTGCGGTGGGAAACCCATCATGACAACAGATTTCTGAAGGTTCTCCTTCATTTCAACTGCTTTGGGATGATCAGACAAGGATAAACGAGTATACATTACTCTCTGCTTTTCAAGAAGAACTTGCAGTTTTTCTACGTGCTCCAGTTTTGTATCGATATCCATGGCACCGAAAGACATGATGCTTCCACATATATCTTCTTGAAGTTGATTGATATCGTCTAGTTCCTTCTGAACTATATCGGAGTCGAAGAAATTATTCATTTACTATTTCTCTTAAAATATGTTTGAACTCAAATATGTTAATATTTAGAAACTGATTGTACTTTGTAATCTTCAAACTAACAAGAGGCCAAACAGGATCGTCTTTTAGTTTCTCATCGTAGTTTTTTGAAAAATGGAAGATTTTTTCGTAGATTACTAGCGTATCTAGAGATACTTCTCCACCTAGAAACTTTTTCAGGATGATTGGGTGTTTCTTCGTACATTTGAAGACATTCTCCAACCCGTTTTCGGATAGTAATTTCTTCGATTGTTCTTTGAAGTGATACTTCAAACTCTGCTGTCGTCTCATCCAGTCGGCGTAGTTCCTTTCGCCAGAATTTATAATTTCTCCAATCCATAGGTTTTGGGGGTTGTCTGATGCTGCAAAATTGGATACCAAAAACTGAACAATTTCTTTATCGGAATACTTACGGGAAGTTTTCTCGAACCAATATTTATCGCGTCGTTTGTTAAATGACGCCAAACTTGCTCTGGTTTTGGCTCCGTATTTGAAGAAGTCGTATTTGGGATTTGTAAAATGATTTTTGAGAGACAAATAATGTTGATAGGTTTCAAAGGGAGTCACTTTCATCAGGCTCTAAATCTTCAGGATCAAAATCTTCAGGATCAAAATCTTCAATACAATCAACTGAGACCTCATTGCCAGCAATGGAATACCAATGCTTTGCAACTCCATAGATATCTTCGTGAAAACCAAGATACTTGAGGTCATCACACTTATACTCACGCAACCACGCCTGAAGGCGTTGGTGCATCAATTCATCACGGGAAACTGAATTCATAGAGGAAGTTTTGCCCTTGAAGTTTTCTTCATGAAGTTAAGACGTATCGCGTCCCACTTCAATCGTTCCTTCAAAGGTTTCGATACAAGTTTCGTAATCGATTCTATCTCAAGTTCATTGATTTCACAATAGTGAATAATTGCATCAATGTAATTGACTTTTTCTTCGATGACGATCTTTTCGATCTCCAGTGCGAATTTTGCTGGACTTAGAAATTTACTTTCTATTGCTTTTTCTAGCTCTTTATTTGGTTCCATAGAGTTCCAGTTTATCTCTAACAAACTTTCCAATATATTTGGTGAGAAGTTTGATGTACTTTGCTTTGTCATATTCTTCATAAACGACGCATTCTCCATTTTCACATGCCATGATGATTACAAATTTTTTGACCGGAATATCAGTCAGTTCAAACAGCATACAAGCATAAGCAGCACACTGAACGAAGTAGTGATCGATCCACTCTCGCGGTTTCGGTTTCTTAGATGTCTTAAAATCGATTATCGCTAACTCGCCGTTATACTCAGCGATACAATCGACTGTCCCTGCAATTCCCAATGCTTTGCTATACAGAGACCCTTCGAGAGCATGTATATTATTTATATTATTTAATTCTCCTTTACAAATCTTGAACAAAAACTCAGATATTGGTCGAACACTAGGAAGATCCTCATTCTTAAGATGATGCTCTACCAAGGTGTGCATGTCGGTGCCACGACCGGTGGCAGCTTTGGTAATCTTATTTGCTTTCTCTTCTCCAACTTTTTTGCGCCACTTCTCAAAAATTTCCTTATTAAAATGACTGGTCACCGATGTAATCGAGACCAGTTTGAGAAGTTCTTCTTCGTCAGGGACAGAATAATATCGAACACCATCTATAGTTTCCCTCGAAAGACGAGGGAGGATCAAATCAACATGTGTAAACATCAAATACCTGCTTCAATTTTTGCAACTAGATACTCTTTAACAAGACCAGAACGAACAATATCACCTAGTCCAAATTCAATTATATCAAAAGACGGCATTTTTTGCAACACTGACATAAAATCTACAATACCATTCTTTTCATCTGCCTTACGAAGATCGGACTGCATAATATCTCCGCAGAAACAGATCTTACTATCTTCACCAACACGGGTGATAATAGAATCTAACTCATGGAAATTGAGATTCTGAAACTCATCAACAATGATGATAGCATTATCAAGCGTTGTTCCACGAAGGAATGATGTGCTCCAGAACTTAATGATTTCCTGTGACTTAAGATTTCCATAAAGCATTTCAAAATCAGCATCATCTGGGAACTCAAACATATACTTCACCATATTCTTGTAAGGAATCTGGTAAATGTCTGCTTTGTCTTCGTGCGTACCAGGAAGGAAACCAATCTCTCTAGTTGCTACAAGAGAACGAACCAAGTAAATTTTTTCGTATGGTGTGTAGTCACTTAATACGTCTTTGATGGCATTGTAGAGAGTAATAAACGTTTTTCCAGTTCCAGCACAACCATAAGAAACAATGTGTTTACCTTCAGCATATGAATTGAACACTCGCTCCTGATTCGGAGTCATCGGTTCGATATTTGTAAGGTAGTCAGTCGAGTAAAGTTTTTTCTTTTTAAGTTGTCTAGCCGTAAGTCCAACTCCAATCTGTTGGTCTTGTCCTCTCTTCTTTCTTGCCATAGATTTAAATTAAAGTTTTTTTACTTTAGAACCAGGTGCTTTAGATGCTCTATCAAGAACTTCATTCCATCCAGGATTTTTATTGACTAGTTTATCCCGCCACTCACCAACTTCTCCAGTAGAAGGGCAAGTAGATGGGTCAGACCAGTCGCGTGTCCAATCGGGATTGTCTTCTTTCCACTGATCCCATTCGTGGACACTCAACTTAACTTCCTTTTGTTCACCAGTGTTTTTATTAATAACAGGATATGTTGCCATTGTTATGAAATCAATATAATCACATTACTATTTAGTTCCACTCTAAAGATCTTTTAGAGAGTTTTTTTATGTGTTCAGAAAATTTATTTAGAGATAAATCCATTTTCATGGTATTACATATATGACAGCAAGATACTGAATTGTTAGGAGTATATCCAATACTATTATCTTGTCTGTCTATCCCCCAATGTGAGAATGGAATACCAACATTACTTTCTCTTAAAATTGGAGGTTCTCCACAATAATAACAAGGTTTTGTAACAATGTCAAAGTGTTCCTTTTTTGTTAAAGACCACTCCTTTCCTCTGTGTTTAGCAGATCTTTTACAATCACCATAAATTTTATTGTGGTAAGATTCTATTGTTTTTTGTTTTCTTCCAGTTTCCTTAGCTCTATCAGATCTAAGACAACCACAACTTTTACTTGTTCCTCGTGTTAGATAATCACCTCTAACTAATTTTTCTACTCCACATTCACATTTACATAGAAAACATCTAACAGGACGGTTACTTGTTCCAAAATATTGAATTGTGGGGGAAGAACTTATAACTTCCCACCTATTAAATTTTTGTCCCTCATTAAGTGTTATTGCTTTCATAGATATAACATACACTATATCTATTTATACATTCACTACATTACAATACCCAATCTACATCTAAACCTCCAAGTGCTTCGGCACAAGTTGGAAACTGCTCTACAAAGATTTTTTTACATTCTTTGGCAATATCCATATGCTCTTTTTGAGTTCCTGATTTTTCTCGGAGTGCGATATAATGAATCCAAGAACGGCAGGAACCACTCATATACAAGCGAGTAGGAGTTGCCAGAGGAAGCACAAAGCGAGCACACTCTTTTGCTACACCTATATCAAGCATTGATTGATAAAGAACCATTGCTTCATCAAAATGCTTCCTCATTTTGATCTCGAACTCCTGCTTGACGAAAGGATCAATGTCGTCAATAGAATTCTGACGATTCTTGGTATCCTGACGGCGAAGTTCTGGGAGCGGGATCGTCTCTGAGAGTAAGGAAGAATCAGCATAGCGTTGAGAAAACTCTTGATATGTAAACGAACGGTGACGCAAAATCTGAGCTGCCAGACCACGTGTCGTTTCAATCTCCAGAGTCATAAAACTCTGTTCAAACACAGACCAGTGGTTGTGCTTGATACAATAACCCAACAGTTTAGCATAGTTGGGGTTTTCCTGATTATTTGGATTTGAAACGCGGGCAATATATGCCATGGTCTTCTCCGCATCCGGAGTTACACTGATCAGTTTTACGTTCATTTACCAAATCCTTTAGAATTGTTCCTTTCCATTTCTTCGACCTGTTCTTTAACAGCACGAAGTTGCGCTTTCATCTCTTTGATTCTTTCGGCATCATAAAGATGATCTTGCTTGATCAAACGCTCAAGCAACTTAATAAGATCTTTTGCTCTACTCATTTTCAATCAGGATAACCATCATCGTCGTCGTACTGAACTTGATATTCTAGCGGATCATCAAAGTTCTCTCTTTTATCAATGTAAGAATTAGGATCAGAGTAAACCTCCACCTTCAGAGATTCTACAAGGAGTTCTAGATTTCTTACGATTAGTTTAAGTCGTTCTCTCTCCATGACCTTGATACGTTTCCACCATCATAGCATAAAAAAAGAAGGGGTACAACCCCTTCATTTAATTCGTGGAGACAAAATTGACCTTGATTTGAGATTTACCAATTTTGCATAATTAATTCCACGATATGTTAAAAAAGCAAATACTTTTTCTGGATCATGTTTCACGGAATCATACTCAGGAAGATCATATGAGATCTTGATTTTGAGCATGTCTCACCTCTTGTATAAGAAGTTTAATTCACCGTAAAGAATACCTAGAAAAGCGATACTTAAAACAGAAACTGATGTTGCTACTTGTAGTGCTTGCATGGCGTCCTCACTTAACGTAAGTACGACCGCGATAGCAGAAAGTGCCATGCACTTCATCAGTTCCTTGCTGACACTCATACTTGACGCCACGATAGGTGGTCATCATAATTTGAGCATCGTGAAGAGCTGCTTGCTTTTCGATTTGCTTCTTGATTAAAGAAAGTGTGTTCATTTGTCGTTACCTGAATAGAATGGAAAGTTAACCTTCTCTGCTTTCGCAGGATCCGTTTCCCCGTTCCTTCAGTCGTTTGCGTCCCACTTACACTGAGGTGTTGCTTCTTTTAAAGTTTCAACAATCTCTGCTCTGACAATTTTACTCATGGATTCATTTGCCTTGACACGACCGATCATATCGGCAGCATCTTGACAGGCAATAGAGACATAGAGTAAAAGATCAATCATGGGATGAACGCTCCGTTCCGCGACTTACTTGCGTCTCATGTCAATGTCTGATTACATTGACCTTCTACTTTAGATCTAAAATAACCTATCAGATTATATTTAGATCGTCTATCTAAATTGTCATCCATTAGGATTTCAATTCGTTTTTGTAAAAACCTTTCACACGACATATGCCACCCGTAGGGGCTGCCGTCTGCATGATGGGCTAAGGTCAATGCCAGTAAGATACTGAGCATGAGATGAACGTACTAGAGTATTATAACTCCTATGGTCTATATATGCAAGTAGTTTTGTAACTTATGATACAATTTTAAGATTTATTTCTTCTTTTTATCCTTTGGCGCTTCGTATCCCCAGGTCTTTGGATTTGCCTTACCATAACCAAATTCAATGCTTTTGAGATTCTTACCAAACTTATCATAGTACATATCAAAGATACGTACTTCTTTCTGACTTCTAGTCAAATCATGGCATTTTTGACCGTCAACATAGTATGTAACGATTTTTGCATCATATGGTGCATCAGTCGTACAAACTTGTTCCCAAGACCCATTAGAAATCATGATAGTGCATCCGTACCTTTTGGGAGATTCATCTCTTTCTAATTGAGTCCAGTGTTCCATTTGAATCTGCTCTGTTTTTTCTAGAGTTTCAACTGCATTTGCCATATCGAAAAAAATTAATTTACAACTTCAGGACCGGTTTCCCCACATAATATCAGGATATGCATCGGAAACTACCTGCTTACTAATTTTGTACTTATTAGTAAGATTTTTATCTTTTACTAGACAGATAATCTGTGCTTCGAGAGGATGAAGACCTTGCAGAATGTTGATAAACATTGTCTCTCTACGAAGACCACTGAGAGATGGATTACCGCCTTTGATAAAGTTAAAAAACTTTTGGTATTCTTTACGAATAGAAGATTTACCCTGATCTTGTGATCCAAGAGATTTTGAATTAAGTTCTTCCATGGACCCAACCATAGAATCAATCTTTTCAGTTAATGTTCCTTTGAAAGAATCTTGCTCATCGACTGCAGCATAAGGAACATCACCCTCAGGGAGTTCGCTTAAAATACTATCATCAAAGTTCCAGATGAAAATTGATTTAAGGCAAGGATGCTCGTACTTTTTGAGAACTTCAACTTTTTTAGCAACACTTCTCTGTTTTGATGCCAATTCCAGAATTTCAAATACAAAAGGATTTGGAGGAAGATCTGGAATTGGTTTTGTTGCTGCTTTTTTCTTTGTCGATGTCATATTCTTTTACAATGAATAGCGATGTTAGTATTTAGATGTCAGTTTTCGTCTTCATCATCATATTCTTCGTCGGAGAAGAAATCTTGCGAAATAGACAAAGCAACTATCTCATCCGGTAAGACATTCCCATGCTCATCAAAAAATTCTGGATGTAACGAGGGTCTGTCTTGATATTTTAGCATATATTCTCTCACACACCAACCACCAATTAATCCAACTACAAGGAACAGTACGGTTAAAAATGAACCGAAAACTAAACTTACTGCTACCATGGGTCTTTCTCCTAAAACTATCGTTTTTTCTTAATGTCCAATGAAAATTGGAATGCGATAGTCACTTCTCTCTTAAAAAAGCAAACTATCTGCTCAAATCTAAAGTCGAGTGGGTGTGCTTGCTTTTTTTTACCTCCGTTAAGTATTAGATCTACACCACGATTTGATCTTTCAGTAATATTATTTAGGTTAGATTCCGATTCTTTGTTGTTTGAGGAATTTGATTGTGTCAATGCAACCTCCCAATTTCTGGTCATTATACAAAACTTGAGGAAAAGTAGATCCCTCTCCGAACTTTTCAATGAACTCGGTTCTATCGAAATCTCTATCTAATTTGTAGATCACAAATTTTTTACCGGTCAGTTGAAGGACTTGCTCAATCTTATAGCAATAAGGGCACTTTTCCTTCGAATAAACAATGAAATCCATAATCAATAAACTTTTGTTTTTCTTGGACGATATTTGTGTAAAGAGTTTTTTTCTTTGTGTGGTTTCATCCACTCAACAATGTCATGCATACGTTTTGGATCGAAAAATGGTTGTCTTTTGTACCAATCTTTCCAATCTTCGTGTCCCTTGTCGTGATTACAAGATCTACAACAAGCAACAACATTTGGGGAAAAATCAATTCCTCCTAATGCTTGAGGAACTATATGGTCGATTGTGATTTCTTTATCTGAACCACAATATGCACATTTGTGATTCCACTTTTCTTTAATAGATGCTTTCCACATCCTCCGCGCTTCTCCTGAATTAGATGCATGTAAGTTATACAAATAATCCCGGAAAGACTTGTAAAATGGCATAAACTCTCTTAGTTAACTTCTACTAGATCAAGCATGTCATAATAAGAACCTTTCACATTTCTATCTGTGAATTTTACGACGACTCCTAACGGAATAGCGTCGTCGTAAACTGCGTCCTTACCACCTTCTTTCTTTTTATATGCGAAATCTATTATCTGAACTTCTCTATTATGCGCCGCTTTTAATCCAGGTCTATTGATTCTGTACTTTTTACCAATCTCAATAGTGTTATAATGGATTACTCCAGGACGAATCTCTACTTTAAAAGTATGTCTAGAGATAGGATGATCAGCTTTACGAAGATTGAACATTTCAATCTTCTCTTGTTCAGATAACTGAGAGTAATCCATTAAAGATCTGAATCAACTGTTATTTTTATTTATACAGTTCAGGATTGCTCCTTAGCAGCATCCCAGTCCGCCTGGAAGAGCGCCAAACCTTCACGGGTAAGAACATGCTCATACATTGCCCAGAAGACCTTAGGAGGCATTGTAACGACCTTTGCACCATACAGATAGCATCTAGAAACATGATGGCAATCACGAAGAGATGCTGCGAGCACTTGAGTTTCACTTCCATGAGCAGCAAGAGTTCCAGCAATAGCACGGACCAGTTCTACACCACTGAAAGAATTGTCATTACAACGTCCAACAAAAGGTGAGATGTATGTAGCACCTGCTTTCGCTGCCATGATTGCTTGTGCCACAGAGAACACAAGAGTTACATTTGTTTTAATTCCAAGAACAGAGAGTGATTTACATGCAATCAATCCTTCTACAGTGCAAGGAACTTTAATAGTGATTGCTTCACTACCCAGTGCAATAAACTGCTGTGCTTGCTCGATCATTTCTTCAGCGGTATCTGCAACCACTTCACAAGAAACGCTTTCAAACTGTGGATACTTGGTAGTCAGTTCTTGAGCAACATCAGGGAGAGTCCTTCCACTGCGCTTAATCAGCGTAGGATTAGTCGTGACTCCATCAACCAGACCAGTACGTGCTGCTTTTTTAATTTCGTCTAGGTCTGCCGTATCAAGGAAAATTTTCATCTTTTTAATATGACTACCGTTATATATTACATCATTTTGCCATGTTTTTCAACCATCTTCAGGTATTCCTCATGAATCATGGCACTAAACTCATCACAGCATTTGCACCAAACCTTTCTTCTCCTGCTCATCTCTTCTGTATGTCTTGTCTCATTTTCATTAAACAATTCAAACCATTCATGCCAAAGTTTTGAACATTCTTCATTTTTTATGTTTAGACGTTCCTGTTTGTACACTATCGTGTTTTTACTACTATTTACCCCAGGACGAAATAATTGTGGCCAAGTATCATGAATTATTTCTACCATTTTATATGGAGTTTCTGAGGTAATCATGCTTTAAATCTTTTAGAAATATCTATATCATAAAAAATAGGGTCCGAAGACCCTATTCTTCACATGCGACCCTGAGAGTCAAAAATTTTGCCGGATTTTTTTTCCGGTATTTTTGAAAACAAAAGTCGATTTTCAAATAGAGAATGAAAAAATTTATTCGTCAGTCAAGTGATCGCTACATTGTAGTGTATCACAAGGAGGACATTCAAGTTTAGCAAGAACTTCCTGATTGTGTTTTTCGAGAGCACATGGCATTGCTTCTTTGAGTGCTTCTGTTACATTCTCTTTGAAACTACGATAAGGAATGAAGATCTCATCATCATCAGTTTTGTATTCCTGGTGTGTCTCTTTGAACTGACGCTCTACCTCATACACAAGGTTGGATACAATATCATTGATAACATCCAAGGTCTTGGGTGTAAGTTGATCCCATGATTTATATTCAGGGAACAGGTCATTCTTGA
>Ga0208162_1000033_pt1 | contig 61895 bp, 74 predicted proteins | sample CB_VirMetaG_4_FD_184539 | JGI IMG/M metagenome (GOLD analysis project Ga0208162, IMG submission 184539) | Freshwater to marine saline gradient viral communities from Chesapeake Bay - CB_1508_1M Viral MetaG (SPAdes) (version 4) | ecosystem: Environmental > Aquatic > Marine > Coastal | place: USA... | reverse complement strand
CCATACGAACTTGCTAGTTGGCTTCCGAGGATTAACGGTAATGCAGCTAGTGGGAACACCTATGCTCCCGCCGAAGAGTTCGACCTTAGTGCCTTCGACATCATGATGAAACGTGATCAAGGAACCGTGATCTACAGGCATTGCGGTGTAAGGTCAGCTACCTTCAATGCAGTGTCCTCCGTGGGAGGGCCAGAGCAGGTCATGAGAATGACTATCGAAATCATAGGGTTTGAGGAGCATGATGCTACCTTCCCAGCGACACCACCAAGACTTCCAGTTAGCGATAGGCTTTACTGGATTCTCGGTGATGGGCAGTTGCAACTGCAAGCGGACCCGACTGCGAGCGTACCAGCCCCGCAAAACCAAGAGTGGTACTTCGATTCATTCAGTCTACGGATCGACAATAACCTTACTCCAATTCTGCGTAACTTCCACAACGTCACAGCGATACAGTCGAGAGGGCGGGAAGTCACCTTTAGAGCAAGTATGCCATACGACAACGGTGTAAATGCTCAGAACGGTGGATCTCATAGTCCTTTGTATATCGACTTCTTCAAGGGGAACGGGACGTTATCGTTCCTGTCAACAAAGAGTGATGAGCTGCAAGAAATACATCCTAATTACTCGACTGTAATTTCGTTGAACGATCTTAGGTCTATCAGAAGAACTCCTAACGCAACTGGTCCGGGAGAAGTTCCTCTGTTTCTTGACATGAAAGCCCACCGAGCTGGAGGTGCTACGGCACAAGACCCTAGTATCCCACCAATTTCCATAACGAATGTTGTTGCATAGGGGATAGCCTGTGGATTCAGAAGAACTTCTGCCTGATGACGAAGAAAACCTTGAGGGACAATCTCCTCAAAGTTCGGAATCGGACAATGATGACGAAGGCAGGATAACATCGGTTCCTCCACTAGATGGCTCCGAGGGTTCTGATGATTCGGCTGGTGTTGTTTACAACATGAGGAGAATCCCAGACCCTGAGCCAGATGGGGTAAGTTCCGATGGCTCTTCTGTTCCAGAGGCGGAATCAGAATCCTTCCCTGACTCACCGTCAGCGGATCAAGATTCTGGTCCTCAAGAGATTCCTGAGACTGGAAAGTACACTATTAGAGAAGGCGAAGAAGTTCCTTCGCTCGACTCTGATGGATTACCTGAAGTTGACCTTCCACCAACAGATGTTAGTGTCGATAGCAAACAGGCAACTGCTTCTCCTGATCAACCTCGGGAACGAATCCGATCCGTCCCTCCTCTGGATAAACCTAGTAGAGAAAAGGATGCAGCAAACTTAGGTCGTATGTCTTTCTACAAAAGAAAGAACATCGACAAGGGACGCGGCGACAACATACCGGGACTTGAGAAAGACAAGGACGGAAACTACAGGCAAACAGGAAGGCTGGACTCCGGTCAAGAAAGGGATGAGGAAGGTTTACGTCAGCAGCGAGATCTGGATCTTAATCAGGATGCTCCGCAAGGAGCTGGTCCACTTGAAGTTGACCTGCAACCAGACATTATCCCTGATGTCGGTTTCGATGGTGCTTCGTCTTTCAAACCAGACGGACAAGACAGCACTCAAGCTCTCAATGATGTCCAGAGTGCTGCCGATGCCGTAGATACGTTGACAACAGGATTGTTAAACGTGTTGGCAAGGCTGACGCTAAACATGAAGAAAGCCAATGACAACATCCGACAGCTAATGGACAAGCTGGAAGTGGAGGACCATCGGGATGAGTTCTAATGGGTTGAAGTTTTTCTACGGAAACTATGAGCATCTTGTTGGTGAAGTCTATCCGGCAAAAATCGAGGTGATCCCTAAGTTCACACCGGATGGAATTAGGTGGGCGACACAATACACCTTCAGGCTAAAAGGCAGCTTCGTAGATGTCGAGCCAGAGCTGAGTCCTAGCGGCGTAGACACTAAGATCAATGATATTCTTGTAGCTTACAGGGACGATTACAAAGACTGTGGATTTAGGCTCCCAGATGGAACTCTGACAAACCACTACATGAAATCGTCGGATCAGTACAACCTAAGTGGGAACAGGGTTGTTTACCGATCTTGGGATCACCAGACTCCTACTGAGTTTGCAAATACTCGATCCTTTTCGATAGGGATCAGTTCTCTGTGGAACAGTTCAATCAACAACATTCTCAGTTGGAATGAATCTGTAGAGAAGACAGGCACAGGCGGACCCATAAGGGAGGTCAGGACTACTTGGAATGGCATACCTTATATGTACACGATTGCGAATCAATCAAAGGTTACTCATGTCCAACAAGGTGAAATCGTTTCTCTTGGCACATGGGCAACGCCTCCCGATCCTCTATGGCCCAACGAAGAGTTAGTTCATCTTCGTGTGATTCAGCAGAACTCACCGAAGTATTGGGGTGATCCAAGCTACACTAAACCAACTCACTTTGTTGTTAGATACAAGTACATCTTCCAAAGGGTTGGTCCAAGCCCGATAACGGGAAGGCTCTTCTACTAAAATGCAACCACCTGTCGTTACACTCGGAAGCTATCCTCCTGTGCATCGTATCAAGTTCCTTCAGGGTTCAGATGCGAAGCCGGGGCGTTGTGTGATTGACGCAGGCAATGACATCGAGCTGAAGATAAAGAAACTTCCAAGAGAAACTGACCTGAAAATAGACCATCGTGCCGTGGGTTTCGTGGGCAACTGGAAGAACATGAGGGTGGTGAAGTGCCAGCGAGCCAGAAACGGCCATGTAAGAGTAGTCCTAGAGGATCAGAGATGGCATCTAACACAGCACAAGTTTGAAGGGAACTACAACGAACGTGATGCAATAGGCAAGGTTCTGACTGCGAGCAGGAAGACTGTCAAAGAGCTTCTCGACATGATTAGCGATGCGTGTGATAAAAAGATCAAGTTCGATGTAGTACAAGAGCCAGAGTTCGACCCTCCAGCAAGATGGGCTGGTAAGTCTTGTATGGAGTGCCTGAAAGACTTGTTGAAGAACACTGGCTGTCGGTGTGTGTACGACCCAGTTTCCGAAACATATAAGGTTGGGCTGCCTACTGGAGGTCTGCCAGATATTAGGGATCAGGTGTTCCAGCCAGCTCCGCCTAGCAAGATTAAGAAGGTACACGTTCATACCTACCCAAAGCTATTTGAAAGCGCATTGCAGGCTGAAGCAGCGATTATCGACGAGGCCAGCGGTGAAGCTGTAGCCTTCTCCAGTGGCACCCTAGACTTCGATGTAACGAGTCCTTACTCACAGGTTAGGTTCCGACTGTGGAAGGTAAGCGATCCCAACAAGGTAATCACTGAGTTTCGACCCAAAGCACACTTGTTTGATCCCACACGATCAACGATGCAGCGAGGTCGTATTGTCCGAGACGAATGGCCTCCGTTTCCAGTACATCAGCCGTTTGTTTTTGCAGGGAACGAGATCGTCGATTCCATAGAGGACACTAGCGGGGGCAAGGTTTTCGTTACCGAGCATCCAGTTTTATCTGCTGATGGTAATGCTTTTTCAACAGACGCATATCTGATTACTGGATATTACCAGAAAGGCTCAGATGGAAAGCTCATGCGCGATACTCTTGAAAGGCAAGTAGAGCCGAGTGCGAACGCAGAGGTCCATCTCTATGTGGACTGGTTGCGTCCAGTAGAGTCGGATCAGCCAGATGTTGGGACTCCGGTTTGGGGTGACTTGCACGCTAAGGTTGCAGATGCTTTACACAAGAAATACATCGGACCTGCTGCTACGATAAGTAATCCATACCCACTGTCTTTCGGCGGCAACCCGAACGTGGGTGAAGTGGAGTATGACTTCAGGCTTGCGGAGATTAGAAGCCACCATAACTTCAGGGTCGCTATGAACTTCAGCCCCGGATCAGAAGGTGAGATCAGATAAATGTTTCTCGGAAGAATAGCTCTTGCAAAAGTCGTCGAGGCCAATTTAGGTCAAAGCCTAAATGACCAAAACCTTAACGAGTGCAACGTCTTTACAGCTACGCTGAAGCTTTTTCAGAAAGCTCCCACGGCTGCTCCTTCTACCCTTATATTGCAGGACATTACCGCTCAGACGGTTCAAATCATCAATACCAATCATATGCCACTCATGATAGGTGAGCAGGTGATTGTGGTTCAGGGTCCAGACGAAAGGTGGTTCACGCTACAAAAACCGTTGCCGAAAATACAGTTTGTGACAACGGGGAAGATTGTGGATCGAGCAGTTCAGGTGAAAGTCCTGCGGGCAATGAATGCACCTCCGAACATCGACAATCCGGGCAGGGTATTAGAGTATGGAGACACGCTCACAATTTATGATCCATTCAACAAGTGGAGTGACATAGAGGCAGATGCGACTGGATGGGCTTATTTAGCGCATCAGCAGGTTGACGACCCAAACACTTCAGAGATTAACGAAGCTCATGTTGCTAGATATGAAATAGAAGAATGCTCATTACCGATCAACGAAATATTCGCAACCCTCAAGGATTGCTTGATGGGTGGCATGAGTGACGGCACTGCGCTCGTGCAACTTGAGCCACAGAATATAAGAAGCGCGTACCCAAATGTTGATCGTCCACCAGAGATAGACTATCCAGAGGAAGGCGAGACCGAAGTGGAATTGCTGTTTGAAAACAGTTTTAAGCTAGACGGCATCGCTGGTTCTGGTTGTGTTTTGAGAAGACTAACCAACTTACTCGAATCTGACCCAGAAAACTATACAGCACCAACCCCCAGATCTTCTACTCAAGCTCGATGGGAAGTGGTAAGCGTTACGAAGAAAATTGCCAGACACGTTAAGGTTAAATACGGGTCTAACTGGTATGTAGAGAACTCTGGTTCTGGTAGCGAGGAAGAGAGCCAAGGAGGTGGCCCTTGGTATGACGGATTCGACCCGACGACCAGTGGCGGTCCTTCTGGAAGCTCGAATTGCAATATCACAATCCATTGTCCATTGTGCAGATGCACCGACAAAAGGGACGAACAGGGAGATGATGGGTTTGCGTTTTTAGATACAACCGCTTCAACAATAACGTACATTGTCTATGTGACCAACAGCGGCTTTTATCCGGCTCCTCAGAGGCACAAGATTTTGGCAATGTTGCAGTCTAGCAATTCGGAGGGTACGTCAGAACCACTGATTGAAGTGAGTGGGGATACTTGCGCGATTGAATACAAAGAAGTCTTCGCAGAATTACTATGCCACGATCCTTCTACGCCTCCACCAGCACCGATACCAACCGTAAACTCGGAAGTGGTTTCGTGCGAAGGGTCTTCGTTTGCAGTCGAGTCCTGTGTGGGCAGTTGTGTATGGACTTGGAGTGATCCAATAGACGACTGGGAAAAGACGACTCCATGTTCTGACCCAGATGGGCTGGGGTGCGACTGCCCAAAACCTGAAAGACCTGCAAATCCAACGCAGGGTCAGACTGCTCAATCCGATTGCACTGGTCAGTCGCAACTGTGCCTGACGCTGGCAACCAGTACCATTAGGCACATTGGATGCACCCAGCCTACCGACACCGGAACATGCACTGATTTCTGCATACCGCTCGATCCACCGGGAGGAGGCGGGACTGGTGATTGCCCAAATCCTTGTGAGACTACAGGGACAGGTGGCGGTTCAGGAACAGGGAGTCCATGATGGCGAACTTAGCATTAGGTAGCGGGGGCGGCTTGGTAGGTGGCTCCAGCGGTCTCTACACAACAAGCGGAGCGAATCACAACTGTTGCTGCTGTGACCAGTGTTGCTTCAAGTTCTGCGGAGATGAACGCCTCCAGAATGCAGTAATTGATGGTGGAGCTGTCTTCTTGGGGCTTTCTGGCGACATTACTTGGCAGATGGAAACCAACTCGGATTCAATCACGATTGGCGGTCAGCCACAGGCAGGGGACCATGAGGGGTATTGTGGGGTTGAGTTTAATTTCACGGTTACCATAAATGATGCAAACACTGGAGCGGTATGCACAGGTGTACCGGGTCGAATGTATCTTTGCTCAGGAGACCACAGCGAAGAGATAGACGACTGCTTCTGTCAATGCCACTGGCACATTGAAGTCGATGGGTGCGGCGAGGACGCTGAAGAGTGTCCAAACGGAACCTGTACTTTTGAATGGGACGGGGCAGCTTGGCAGAGCGTGAGTGGATGCGGAAGTGAAGATTGTTCATGCCCAGTTCCGAACGACATTATTGATCCTGTTGTCGGGCAGCAAGAAACAACCAACTGTGTTCAGAATGCTTTTGCTGCCGCATCATTTGTTGGTGGTGACGGATGCCTTCAGGCCAACTGCAATGATTCTATCTGTGGTAGATGCAACACTTTTGATCAAGCCGGTCTCAGTATTTTAGATCCAGACAATTCTGTTCAGTGTTGCTGTTTGGTTGATCCGGGAAGCGAAGAGTCAGGATCGGGTGGAGGAGACGGTGGAGGAACCACTGAAGGAGATGGTTCTGGAACAGGTGACGGAGGTGGAACCACAGAGGGTGACGGTTCAGGTACAGGAGACGGTGGAGGAACGACTGAGGGTGACGGCTCAGGTACAGGTGGAACAGGTACAGGTGGAACAGGTACAGGTGGAACAGGATCGGAGGGTTTCCCATGAGCATTCTTAAAGAGATCGAGGAAATGGGGTACACCGTTCGTATCCATCCTCAAAAGAACCGGCTTGGCGTCACGCCGTGGGATACATGCCCACCTGAAACCCGCCAGTGGTTTACGGATCATCGTACCGAAATAGAGGCTGTTCTCAGAGGAGAAAGCACAGTTGGATCTCAGTTAAAAAAACTTATTGAAAAAAGCATTCCCAAAGCATTGCTCAACAAGATCCCAAAATCTTCATGTGGTTGTCAGGACATCGAGAAGAAGATGAACAAATGGGGCATTGAGAAGTGCAAAAAGGAATCCGAGTTCATCATTTCTCACTTGGTAGGTCAAAGCAACAAGTTCGGAAAGACTGCCGCTTTGATGCCAGTAGTAGTAAGAAGAAAAGCAGCGGAAAAGATGCTGAACATCGCTATCAAGATGGAGCAAAAGGCTAGAGAGCCTGAGTCCATCTAATTCTAAAGTTACGCAAATGCTAAGCCAAAGGTAAAATAAAGGCTTAACTCTTTCTCAGGGATTCAGAGATGGCATACAGAGATAAACGCGGGCAGAACCGAAAAAAGAAACGAGAAGGCCGGGTATCGGATGTGTACCGCACACGCGGTCCTCGACCTACTGGCCCTGTGAAGGTGAATGAACCAGCACCCGTAGGCACTCGTCAGCCCGGACATCCTATTGTGCAACCTGAGATGGGTAAAGTTCCTTCGCTTGGGGGTGGGGGTTCTATGCGTCAGCCTGACTCAAAGCCACCAAAGACATCAACTAGCCCTCCTGAAAATAAAGGGCAGAACTGGAGGGATCGTCAGGGAGACATACAGCTTTTCGGTCCAAACGCACTTGGCTCTGCTCAAACGACATACTCTGCCAGAACTGGTGGAGGTCCGATTCAGACCCAAGTGTTAGGTATTCCAGATATGATTAGAGGTGCCGCTGGAATGCTTTCGGATTTTCAGAAGGCCAGAAAAGAATCTGCTGACCAAATCAATTCTGAGCTTGGAGAGTCTTTAAGAAAATCTATGGTCGCTGCACCTGCACCTTCACCTGCACCTGCACCTGCACCTTCACCTGCACCTTCACCTGCACCTGCACCAGAGAAAGACATAGACGACTTCATGGAATCTGAGTTTGCTGAAATGGGTGGAACTCCTGCTCGGCCAGTGTCCGGTGGTAGCGTCCCGTTTGCCAAGTCAGTAGCTCAATCTGCATTGTCTGCGATGACTCCAAGAACTCCCGATCAGTTGGTCGATAGCTTCAACAGATCGCCAATGGGTCAAGCCACTGCTGGCATGATTCCTGACGCATTGAAGCAGAGAGCCGCAAGCATTCCTCAAACGCCCGGCCAGTTGCGAAGTCAAACAGATGCTATCTACAAAAGTCCAGCTAATGTTGCTGAGCGTGAAAGGCTGAGGGGGAGGCAGCAGGCTGTTGAGCGTAAGTTTGATGGGATTCAGGAAGGCTATCAGAAGATGGCTGACAAGCAGCTATACGACACATCTGATCCTAAGAACATGGCGATGGCTGTAGCTCCACGGGAAAATGTAGGTATTAACGAAGGGATGGTCGCAGCGTCAGGACAGAGAGCGAGAGACAGGTTTGCCCGAGCAACTCAGCCCGGCGGACTTCCTGATGTCCCTTTCCGTTCCCGAACTCCTGAGACCGGAAGGAAGACTCTTCCTGACGTTCGTGCAGAATTTGCACCGCCAAAGGCCAAGCCACTTAGCTCTTTTCCAGACAAACAAGGCAATACCCAAGAGTTTCGGGGATTAGCTAATTCACTTCAGCAAGCTCAGGAAATCCAAGGAAGACCGAGATCTAATCAAGAACCGCAGTCAGGTCAGGGTTCAGATGATGGCCGAATTAGGATGAGAAGCACAGTAAACAGGCAGACTCTTCCCGATGGTCGTCAGGTGACTTTCGGTGGTGGATTGAATGTTGAGAATGGAAACATTATTACCACTGATGCTGCGGGGAATAAACGAGCAGTTATTCTGCCCTCAAGTGGGAACTCTATTGGATTAAGAACTGCTGAGGTCGATTCTCAAGGCAACTTCGTACCCGGTACATTCAAGACCCAGAGCGACGAGGCTCGTCGTAAAGAGCGTCAAGATCTAGCAATTCTCAAAGGCAATCAGCCGGGAGCAACTGCCGAAGAAAAGCTAGCAGGTCAGCAAGCTAAAGAAGCTCAAGACAAGTACGCTGCTTACAAGGCTCGACGAGACAAGCGTGAAGCAGATGCGTTGGACATCAGATCCGCTGCTCAATCACTGCGTGGCTACGGTCCTGTTGGTATGCAAAATGTTGGATACTCAAGCATGGGTCAGAATGTCAACCCAGAATTTGCCATGAAGTACGGTCAGACCGGACCATCTCTAGCTCAGGCAGCAGGCATGGTTCGCCGTCAGCGAGAAGCTCAAGAGCGTATGGATGAAGCTATGAAGCGTCAGCGAGATCGTGAAGACTCGCAGGCTCGTCAAAACATGTTAATGGAAGCTTACAAGGCCAATCCTAACGACCCAAGATTAGCTGACGCATATTCTAAGGAGCTTGGACTGCGTGACAGAACTCCACAGGAACAATCTCGGTACGACAGAGATCAGTTTAATCTGAAGATAGGTCAAATGGCGGAGAACAACGAACTAACTATGGACCCACGGCAGATCCCCGGTACTGGAGTTGGCGACCTTGATCCTAAGACAAGATCAAAGCTGGCTGCTGGGATTGATGATGCTCTGAAGTCAGATCTGCTTAGTGATGAGGAACGAGACCAGTTGTTCAAGAATGTTGACTTGGATGTAATGGCAGAACTAATAGACGGAACCGCTTGGGACCAAGAATACTGGGATGGAGATCGAAGCGAGAAACTTTACAAGGACTTCGAGGCGTACCTAAAGCGGACTGGCAAGCTTGACACTAATAAACCTACGGAAGCATTAGGTTCACCCAGTAACCCGGAACCGTACCCCGGAACGGATGGATTCTTCGTTCAGTAATCAAGAACTACGCGTAATTGTGTCATTATTTTGGTGAAGCATGGTTGATTTACGAGGGCCGATTGGCCTAGCCAGCGCAAGAACGAGCGGTCTTCTTACTCAAAGAGATGATGACCAAAGGAGGAGGGAGTCATTCGAGAGAGTGGCTCCCCGCCAGTTAGCACCTCCTCCAAAGCTAGATGTTCCTGAGCCGGGAGGAATCGGCTCTGCTCTTGGCTCTGTGGCTATGGGTGCGTTCGGATTGCTGGACCTTCCGGGCAGTATGGTTCGGGATATTGCCACTGGAAACAATCCTTTAGACCAACTGCTAACTCCGTTCGACTTAGAAAAGAACCGCACCTTTGGTGAGGACATCATCTTCGGTGATACCGAAGCTCAGTCTACTGCTGGTGCCGTTGGTAGGTTCGGTGCTGGGATGGCGTTCGACATCCTTACAGACCCTCTGACCTATATGTCGTTCGGTTTGACGGGCGCGTTGAAGGCAACCAAAGCTGGTCGTGCCTTGAAGAAAGCTGGTCTAGTCGATGATGCTATGTTTGCTGCAAATGAAAGGCTTGTTAAAGCAGGCTCAGCAAAAGCAGGAAAGAAGCTAGGTAAAAGAGAAGCCATCTTCGACCCTGAGGCTGGTGTAAAGGCTCGTGACATTGTTGAAACGAGTCTTACTGGTGATGAAGTAGGCAGGGCTTTCGAGGCTACCAGATCAAGCCGAAAGAAGTTTGATGCTGCGCTTCGTACTGATAAGTCCCTCAAGAATCTGTCCGATGAAGCATTCAAGCAAGAGTCAGACAAGATCTACAACCAAAAGCTGCGTGACGTTACTGATGGTTACTTCAGGTTTTCCGTTCCTTTCAAGCCAGACATTGGAATCAGCTTCTACAAGGGAGAAAAAGCTGCAAGGCTTGCTCGTCGAGTGGACAAGGTTGGTGATGCTACTCGATTTGGCAGGTACTCTCCGGTTCTATATGCCGCACCTTACTTCTCTACTGCTGCTGCTAAGGCAAAGACAGTCAAAGGTCAGCGTCAGGCTCAGCTTGAAGTAGACAGGCTGATAGAAACTCAGGCTATCGCTAGACAAAAGGTGTCTGACTCTATTGCTAATATCAATAGAAGTATGCCTGAGCTAGCAATGGTGTCTGCTGTCGATGAAGCTGGCAATGTAGTGCTGGATGGAGGCAAGCCTGTAATTGATGATGCAGCTACAAAGGCAAAGACTCAGGAAATCAGGGAGAAGATGACTGAGTATATGGAGGACATCGGAAGGGAGAGGTCCGTTGTTAGTGGTAGTGCTGAGGATGGAACTGCAATCTATCGTCCGACTGATGAAAGCTTAGAGCAGTGGAAGTCTAATCTCATTGCCAACGACGAAGACTTCGCAAGGATGAATGATCTTGGAGTGCTTGACTCTCTTGACCAGATGAAAGATGAGCTGAGATCTGCTCTTGATTATGCAGAAAGAAACGGCATTGATCTGCCTGAGCTTCAAGACATGTATGCTAGTTACAGCCCTCGTGTTGTTACTACACCTGACAAGCCCACGAAGACAAGGGGCTCAAAGGTTTATGATCCCAACACTGATGCGAGTAATGCCCGTAAGGATCACAGAAGAAACATTCTGGGTGGTACGGCAACTCTGAACAGGATGTCTAGGGACAAGACATTTGCTGGTGCAGCAGACGAGATAAGAGAGGCGGGTCTATATGACTCTGAGTTTGCTAGGTTTATCAGCGAAGCTCCAGAAGATGGAGGATATGGTCAGTTCCTCAAAGCACTAAACGATGACCAGAAGAAGCAGCTCTTCAACGAGGTTATCTACAGGTCAAAGAATGACGTAGAGAATGGCATCGGATTCTATGCTGATGACATTGGTCAGAACGTCATGCAAGGTCTTGAGTCTTTGTATCGTGCATCAGCCAAGGCTTCGGGTCTGCGGGAGTTCCTGAGAAAGGAAGTAAATGTTTCCGATGCAGCAGCTAGGCTTGCCGAACTCAGAAGGCTGAGAAGAGAGTTCGATGAAACGACATTCTCTACGGGTGACGATGGAGCGGGTGATCTAGCTTTACAGACTATGTTCGCTGGTGGTTTACCTATCAAGAATGTAAAGATCCGTCAGGGCGACCCTAGAGAAATGCGGCCCGGAAGCATAGGCCCCGAGATCCCCGGTCCTGACTCTGGTCCAAGGCCAGACTTCCCCGATGAAATTGATAGAGCCAAGAAAGCCAAGAAGAAGAATGTTGAAGAGCTTTCCGATGATGAAGTAAATGAAGTAGTCGAAGACTTATCAAAGGGTGACGCAGATGACCTTGCAGATGCAGCAGAGATCACTGGCAACAGTGTCAATGCCGATGAGTCAATGTCTCCATCTACTGCTAGAAGAGTAAGGACTGGAGGAAAGACAGCAGCAAAGAAGAAGGCTGCCAAGAAGAAAGCTACTAAGAAGAAAGCTACTAAGAAGAAAGCTGCCAAAAAGAAAACAGGAAAGACTCGCGCTGAAAGATCCGCTGAGAACAAGAAGAGAAATGCTGAAGGAAGAGCAGACATTGAGTCAGTCAAGGAGTCCTTGAAACCAAGAGACGAAACGAAGCCAACGTCAGCCCAGCTATCTCCAAGGAGTGCTGGTCGTGCTTACAAAGAAGGCGATGAGTTCTTAGTGTTTGACGCTGATTATCTCAGCAAGCCTGACGGAGTAATGTTTTCTGCGACAGACAGGAACCGCAACAAAGCTTTTGCAGAGAACATGGAAGTCCCTCCAACCTTGACTGCTTTGCAAGTTGCTGAGAATCAAAAAGCGTTGAAGGATACGATTCGGGATGTCTTTGAAAAGGACGATTACACAGATGTCGAGCTAGCAAAGAAGATTCTTGAAGTTGACGAGGAAGGAAAGGGAGTAAAGTCTCTTACCGACAGGCAAAAGAAGAGAGTAGAGAAGCTTTCCAAACTTCCAGAAAAGGGAACAAAGGGAGAAACCAGAACCGGAATATCGAGTAAGGACTCTGAGTTCTTAAAGGATGTTGCGAAAAAAAGAAGTGGTATCGACCTTTACACGCCGAAAAAAGATACAACGGGCAAGAGCAAGATGTATGCTCCGCTCGTTGACAAGGTGATGCCTGACTGGGCGTCGAATTATCTTGCTGCTCTTCGCAACGGAGAAAGCGTTCCTGTAGATATTCAGCTTTACTTTAAGGCAAACAGGGAAGGAATCGAAAGGAGACATCCTAAAGCATTTGATGGCATTGACGTAGATAAGCTTGGCAGTCAGCCAGCAAAAGCCTCGAAGAAATCAGACGGTGCAATTACTGCTATAGCAGGCAAGAAGCAGCCGGGTCTTATTGACACTGCAAGCAAGCCAGCTAAGAAGACACCAGCCAAGGTGACTAAGGCTGCTGAAGAAGCCAAGGCTGACGATTTGTTGTTCACTAAAGGGCAAACTAAATCAACACAGAAGGCATCAGAGGTCAAAGCCCTAATCGAAGAAAATAGAGAAGCGATTATTGCTGCTGGTGGAGATCCAGACGCAATCCTAAAACTCAAAAACAAGGCTCAGAGGCTACAGGCACTAAGGGGACTAAAGTCCTCAACTGCTGATGTGGCAGAGAAGTCTGTTGTCGAAGAAGCCGCTGAAGCCGAGGTAAGTGGAACCCTGAAGAACTCAAAGGGAAGAGATGTATCTCCTGCTGACATCAATGAGGCAGAGGCTTCTGATCCTCAGGCATTTGCGGAGGCTAAAGAAAAAGCGAAGGCAGCAAAAGCAGGCAAGGCCGATGAGCCTCAGGACGCATCTAAGGCTGTTGCTGACGCTATTGAGTCTGAGTCCAGATCAGTCTCCGAAGCGGCAGAGAAGGCGGCTGACGAGAAGATAGCGGCTGCTGCTGCAAAGTCATCTGCAAAAAAGCCAGTCAAGGGAGGAGGGCTAGCTTCAAAGATGAAGAAGGCTAAGCCTGATGATGCAAAAGCAGAGGCACCAGCCAAGAAGAGCAAGGCTATTGACGTAAAAGCTAAGTACGAAAATGCTTCCAACAGGGTTGGGTTAGGTACGGTCTCCGGTATATCAAAGGTTATTGATGCAGGAACTGAGGGTTATACACCCAAGCTGTCGTCCGCATCAAAAGACTTTGCTCAGATCGTTGAGCAAAACAAGCCAGACCACATGTCACTTGAAGACTTTCTCAGGTCAAATGACCCAGCCTTATCCACCATGAAGATGGCAATGGCAAGCAATGGGACTTACGAAGAAGTCTTGCAGCAAGCAGTTATTCATGACAAAAGAGTCAGGCGATTATCCACACAGGCTTTGGATTTGTCGCCAAACTCTTTCTTCATGCCTCAAGACTTGAAAGTAAATTACAACGGAGAAAGGGTGTGGGACTTTGTTCACCGGAATGCGGCGCAGCTTCATTCTGCTGGCAAGTACACTGAGGCTTCTGAAATGGTTTCAATAGCTAGACCTCTCCATGACAGCAACGGAAGATTCTTGGGCTCGTTCGATTCAAATGCTTATAGAGATCCAGAAGCTATCGTAAATTATGCAGAAAGCATAACTGGAAGAAAGTTTTGGGATGAAGCAGACTTTGACACTGTTGTTGATTTCATCGAAGAAGATCCAGATGGTTTCGCTAGGGCAGTGTACGCGATTAGGGACAAGATCGACAACGGTGTAGATGCTGGTGTCAAGTTCGACGACTCGATAGATCCTTCAAGGATCTTCTTTCAGACAGTCGAAGATCTATCAGATGAAGAAGGATTCTACGAGGTTCCGTTTGTCAGCAATGTTGTGATGAGAATGGATGCTGCTGGTCAGACACAAGATCATCATAGGATTACAAGATCTGTTTATAACAACTTGAAAGGCGAAGAAGTTGAAGACCTAAGGCTGGAACAATTCTTTGATACTGTCCAAAACCCTACTAGGGGTGACCTTCTCAACTGGCTTGAAGAAAACATGCCTAAGGTTGAGTTCATAGACCTCGCAAAGACAAACAGGACTCAGTTCGGAGGGTACATGGTACCCGGAGGTGATCGCTCTGGTTATGTCGAGCTTGTGGTGAAGTCTTCTGATGGAAGAGGAGGTGGATACAAGCATATCGAAAACATGGAGTTCGATGACGCAGGGCATTTCAGTGAGTATGCTTTGCCAGATGAAGGTTTTGTTTCGGGCTCCATGATTGAGGGCAGGCCAACGACAGATAACATTCTCGTTCACATGAGACTGAATCCCTACAACATTGAAGTAGGAGGAGAGACCAAGAGGATACTCAGGGTTCAAGAAGTTCAAAGCGACATTGCTCAGCGTATGCAGGAGATGGAGACTGCTGCTAAGCGAATTAACGGTGATAGTCCATCAGAAAGGCCATACGGATTCGATACTTCATACTTAGACACGAAGCTTCGAGGTGCTAAAAGTTCGTTCAGACGAGACAGCGAAGGTTTTGCTAATGCAACTGAGAAGATGAAAGCTGAGATTACGACATATCTTGAGAGACGAGGAATGCCTTCGGAGGACGCTTTCAAGGCAGTTAATGAGGGTGACATCAACAAGTACTTGAGAAACAGAAATCGTTTAGATGCACTGGGCATGGATGAGTTCGATCCCGATACTCCATTCAGAAAAACAAACCAAATGTTTGGTTTCAAGACGGCATTGCACTACGCAGTTAAGAATGGATTTGATGGCATTGCTCTTGCTGATGGCAATGATGTTGGAAGGGTTGTTGGGAACAAAAAGCACGCTGACTTACTCGCCAGTAAGTACAAAAAACTCGGTGATGAAGTAAATAAATACCTGAGTAATTTCTATAAAGCTAAGAATGTGTTCAACACTCCATTCGGAGGTGCTGAGGTTATCGAGTCAGCGATAGACCGCGTTGAGAATGTTGCGGTTGACCCGAAGCGAATGAAGACCAGAAGGATTTCCGATGGCGTATGGCATGTTGGATATGATACTGAAGGCATACCGATAAACGTAGTTCAGCATCCAAGGGATGATTTGTTTTATGTTTACAGGGATGGTGTTGACGGTAAGTTCGACGCTGTAAAGCCGGATCGCGGTCCTAACGTAATGCAGGATGAGCTTGATCAGGGTGCATCTCGTGGCTTCAAGTCAATGACTGGCGCGAAAAAGTTCGCGGCAAAGATCATGAATGAGGTCAGCGAAGAAGATGAAATGATTGAAGGGTTTCTGAGTCGTAATTCGAGAAGGTGGATTTTCAATCAAGAGCTACTTGACTACATAGGGAGTGACCTTCCTCAGACTGCGTACCAAGGAAGGCGTACTGGTCGTACAGCTAAGATCCAATTCCCTAGAGGAGATGTTTCGTCGAACGACCAATGGATGAAGAGCCAGTACATGACGCAGATCATTGCGTTTGATCAGGCTGATGCTTACTCCTTTGCTCATGAGGTTGGTCACCTGTGGCGACAGTCTTTGGCTTGGAAGAGTCCAGAGATGTACAACAGAGCCAAGAAGATCTTTGGCATCAAAGGCGATGACTGGTCTGAAGAAGTTTTCAATCCAGTTCTTGGTCATAAGACATCAGCAGAAGAGGCTTTCGCTGACCAGTTTATGGAGTGGATTCGATCTGGTGGTCCAGAGCGTGTGCCTCAGACAGAGAATGACACGATGTGGTCTCGGTTCAAGAACTTCATTGGACATGCCTACAAGCAAGCAGTGAACAGGGGTCAAGACAGAAGCTTCACCCAAGAGATGCACGTTTTCTTAGACGATCTTCTCGGTGCAGACAAAGCAACCAAGTTTGCTCCGACTGGTTTGACTCAGGTTCTTGATCGTGTGAAGTACTCATCTCCAAGAGCTTTGTCGGCATTCATGGACGGCATTGAGCCAGACACCTTGAAGCGAGCAGAAGATGGTGCTTTGGCAGCCAGAGTTCTGAAAGCAAGAGACAAGAAAGTAATCGAGCTACAGAAAGCAGGGAAGGCTAACGCTGAGCAGCTTGTTCCTAGTGCAGATGTTCTCATTGCTGACATGAGATCTAAGCTTTCTCAGACTGCACAGATACCAGATACAGTATCGCTTGGGTCTGGGTCCGCTGAAACTCTTGTTTCAATCGACCCAAGGATCAGCAAGAGAGAGCTTCTTTCTCAGTTCGATCTGCCCGAGGAGATCGCTGATGATGTTGAGAGAGTGTACGGTGCGACCCTTGATCTTTCTAAGGATGAGGTAGCTCAAGGTCTTGTGGATGGAATCGACAAGGCACTCAATGTATTTAAGACTGCTGTGACAACACCTTGGCCTGCCTTCCATGCGAGGAACGCCTTTGGTGCTATCGTTCAGTTTGCTCTGAATGGTGTCTATGATCCTCATAGATCTGTTGCGACTCGTCACGTTGGTGTAATTCAAGATGGTGCTAACCTTCTAACTGGAGGAAAGGTAGAAGGTCTTGATAAGATTCCTCACCTAGCTAACTTCGAGGGTAACCTTGATGATGAGGTAAGGAAGCTGGCATTCTCCTTCGGTGTATTCGATAGTCCCGGACAGCACCGAGATCTTCATGGATCTTTGCAGACACCAAGGACTGCTCTTCTGGGCGTAGAGAACTCGGAAGGCAAGGGTCTTGCAAAGCGTCTGTATGATTACTGGAAGAAGGGTGCCAAGCTAGACCTTGAGTCTGAGAAGAACAAGGGAATGCTAGGTCGTGTCCTGAGCCAAGCAGATCCTACTAACATTGCTGGTGGTAGAGGCAGCCATACTAGGTTCATAGGAGCTAGAGCAGGGATTCCAATCGGAGACATCACCGAGGGATCTGTAAGGCTCGGTGGGTTCATTGCACTGTTGAAGCAGGGGTATGACCCAGCGGAAGCTGCGAAGCGGATACGGATGTTACAGGTGGACTACTCGGATCTAACTGACTTCGAAAGAAGGTACATGAGAAGAGTGTTCCCATTTTATACCTATGCAAAAGGTATGCAGAAGTATCTGACTAATGAGCTGGCGACTAAGCCGGGCGGTCCAATCACTCAGACAATGAGGTTCCAATCTCGAAGTGCTGACAATGATGCTAGGACTCCTGAGTACATCAGGAAGGGTACAGCTATTCGTCTTCCATCCACGGCAGAAGATGGAACGAGAAACTACATCACTGGTTTTGGCTTGATGCACGAGCCAGCGATTGGCGTGTTAGATAGAGTAGCTTCTGCACTCCCTGTAGTTGGTGAGGGTGATCTCGCAGGATTGGCATACGGATCATTGGCTGCATCGAACCCAGTTCCAAAGGGTCTGTACGAGTACGCATCTGGGGTAAGCTTGTTCAGGGAATCTCCATTGGGTGGAGGTGAAAGGCTAAGCAATCTCGATCCTCCTGTAGGCAGAGCCCTGTCTAATGTTGGCAAAAGCATTGGCATTGTAGATCCAGAAAGAAGAGATCCAGTGCAGCTACCAAGATTGGTAGAGGTGGGAATCTCTAACAGCCCTGTATCCAGAGCCGTGTCTACAGTCAGGTCACTAACTGATGAAAGAAAGAATCTTCCTCAGAAGTTGCTTAACTTTGCCACTGGGCTTAGGATTACGTCTCTCTCTCCAGAGAAGCAAGAGTTTACGCTTCAGCAAAGAGCAGAGGAGTTGATGAGGGATCTTGGAGGCAGAGCCTTTGAGAGAACTTACATTCCAAAGGAGAGGCTCGAAAGACTATCTCCAGAAGACAAAGCTAAAGCTGAGGAGCTAAACCAGATCCTCAACCAGTTGCAAGAAAAACGAAGACAGAGAGCTGCACTGCGTAAGATGCAGCAGGATCAGCTTAAATAGGAGAAAGAAATGGCTGATGAGATTAGGATCAGTGCATCCATGAGTGTAGAGAATGGCAACCTTTCCTTCAGCCAGAACTACGGTAGCAAGTCCTATGACCAGACCAACATCGGTGGACCAACACCGGGGATGGTTGAGATAGGAACTTCTGAGGAGACTCAGGCTTTCTCTGAGCTAACTACTCCGGGATGGGTAACCATCCAGAACTTGGACGATACTAACTTCGTACAGTGGGGATTCAGTACTGGAGTGTACGGTGGCAAGCTACTTGCGGGTGATACTGCTGGACCATTTAGGCTTAATGGCTCCACTACTCTATACCTCAAGGCTGATACTGCTGCTTGCCGTGTTGTCATCAATGCACTCGAATCCTAATCGGGATGAGGAACCTTTGCCATGATTGAGTACAGGGGAGAGAAGTTCTCCGGCTATAACAAGCCTAAGAAAACTCCGGGCGGACCAAAGAAGTCAGCGGTGCTAGCCAAGGAAGGGGACAAGGTAAAGCTCGTCCGCTTCGGTGACCCGAACATGACGATCAAGAAGCACAAGCCAGCCAGACGAAAGAGCTTTCGAGCTAGGCATGGTTGTGACAAGGGTAAGCTATCCAAGCTGTCCGCCAAGTACTGGTCCTGCAAAGCTTGGTGATCAGTACTCATCTATCTTTCTAATGACGGCAGCGATTGATTCGAGTTCGCTGTCGTCTATGTCTTCTTCGTACTCCCAGCCCATGTCTTTGCAGAGTTCGCACATTTCTTGGAGCAGAATCCCAGCGTCATAGAATCCAAGTCTCCACCTAGCAGATCCTCTCGGGTAAATAGAAACTGTTGCATCATCTTCCCATTCCTCTGCTGGTGTCCATATCCTGAAGTCATGCTCATGATCTGACCTTAGGTCCATCTCAAGGTGAGCATCTTTCAGGTCATATCCGTCCTCTTGTAGACCGACAAGACACTCAGCTATGCACTTAGGTATCCCTATGATCCAAGCAAAGCATGTGTCTTTGTCCATCAGCAAGTCATGGTCTGGTCTGCCTGAGCGTATCTCTACGCAACCTTTTCTGGCAGACATGGATGCAGGGACTACACCAAAGTCATGGATTCCTGATCTGCCATCAGGGTAGTACCTAAGGTGCCTACCCTTCTGCTGCATGTCAATCAGAAACTCAATGGCATCGTCGTCACCCGACTTCACCATCTTGTATATGTCAGATACATGGAGTGATCTCATCCTTCTGATCTTCCTCTTCCTAGTCATGCGGAAGCCCTTCGTCAGCGAGCTTTGCATTCATTTCCTTGATGATAGATTCATGGTCATCTCGCCTTATAAATTTTAACGTATCTAGGTTGGTCTCCATCAGTTTGCTTAGAAAAGAAATGCTTTGTCTAGGAAACTCTAGGGATGCGGCACTAGCAGCGGTGACGTACCACCTCTCGCTCATGGGTTTCATTCGCTTGGATCTCATGGACTTCCCCATCAGAGACCAGACCTCATCCCTGCTCCTGCCCTTTCTGAAAAGGTTTCTGGCTGCATTGCCAAGAACCCTTTCTTTCGCATTCGGTCGAAACCTTTTGTTGGATATAGACCATCCGACTGGGGGCAGACATATTGGCTGACCAATGTGACGCTTGTACCGCAGTGCCTCCTTGGTTCTTTCGCCAATGAGATCTTTCTCAAACTTAGCACAAGCAGCCATGATAGAAACAAAAAGCTTGCCTGTTGGTGTCGTAGTGTCTATGTCTACGTCCAGCAGAACAAGACCTATGCCAGCCTCCTCGAAGATTCTTAGTGTAGTCTCTGCATCAGCGGCAGACCTGAATGCTCTAGTCAGAGAAGCAGCTACTACAACATCGCCCTTCTGAAGACTTACTATTATCCTTTGACCCTGAGGTCTCTTGAGCATATCAGTCCCCGCTGACACTGCATTGTCTTGGAATACACCAACGAACTCTGCATCATCTCCCCATCTCCCGGCTTTGCTCTGGTGATCAAACCAAGATTTGATCTTTCTGAACTGGACATCGGGTGACATAGCTTGCTTGCTGGTGGACATCCTGATGTAGCCAGCAACTCTGGTCATTTTTAATCCTCAACATTTGGTGATTGTGAAATAATAAAGAGAACGATGGATGCACAGAGTGCAAAGAACAAGAGCGACTTTTCTAGTTCCATTTATTTGCCTCTACTTCCTTGGCGGCTTTTTTCATTTGCTTGTTTACCTCCTTGATGATTCCGGTAACGGATTTAGAATCCGGTGCGCACCGATGTGCCACATAAAGCAAAGGTTCAAGTGCGCCGACCAAGACAGCCTGCATATTGTGACCCTTGCCTTGAATTGACTCCAACATCTCAGTGCATTTGTCGTGAGCTATCTCATAAGTGTCGGCCCATTCCTTTTCGTCTTCAGTCATGCTTGTGTTTTCGCTTTCATTCATGCTTCATATCCTGTCATTTTTGGTTCGGTTTCTGTTTCTTGCCATATCTCAACGGGAGATGTGGTTTCTATCCAAGCTTTGGCTCCACAAGATAGTGTCTTGCCCGGAGACATAAGCTCCGATGGCCCTTTGATTTTTATGGTGTGACCATAGTGGTTTCTGTTACTGCACTTCACAGTAAAGATCGGTTCGTTCTCTCCTTGTTTAGAGTTTCTTTTCAGCACATGCTGATTAACGTGTATTCTTTTAATTGTCATCGCCGTCCTCCATTGGCTCCGTCAATAGGAACATTCCGTCCTTCCAAACGGCACTATCTTCACCACCGCTAAGATACTCAAGCTGAACTATGAGTTCTTCTTCTGTCATCCTCTCTACTTTGGTTTTGAAGAGGTAGCAAATGAACTCCGTTATATCCCCTCGTGTCCAGTATTTTTCTTCTTTCATTAGATTCCTCCAGCTAACAAGAACCCTATAAACCAAAACAAAAAGATTATCGCTAGTGACTTTCTTTCGCTCATTACTGTTTCCTTGTTGTCATCATCGGTGATGCGTAGGGGCAGGCTGGGCATCCAATGTAGGTGCCAGTAGGCTTACCTTCTCCCTCAAGAAGAGCTAGCATCCTGTCATTTGGTTCTTCTACTAAGGTCACTTCAATCATGAACATCTCTGGACATCCGCAGTTGTCACACTCGTGTTCTAGTTTCTTTATAATCCTTGGGCTCCCATCTACTGACGGCGAGTCACCGTAACCGTGATCCCTCTCTTTGTAGTGTTCCATCTCTATCCTCCTTACCTACATTTCTCTCGCTATTAAAGTTTCGTTGACTGTATCCCAAACCTCGACTTTAGAGGTTTAATTAGCTTCACGTACTCCCGCCGATATGCCACCTAAGAGACGCCCTCCCGGTTGGGTTGACGTTTTTTTGGTTCTCCCATTCAAATCGCCCGCCAGCTAAACGGATACAATCAAAATGAGTCTTCCAGTTGGGATCACGACCGACCTTTTCCGAAAGAATCCAGTGATCTTCGTCCCACTCTACCTCTAGGTCTGGATACGTCCCTTCTACAACCACCGACTCTAATTGCTCAAAGTCAGCGGCTGGTGTTGGATGCACAAAAGCTTTGCTCATCGTCTTCATCTCTATACTCCTTCCCTTTCTGTAAAGTTACGCATCTCTTTGTTGGCACGAACCAAGTCTTCACCCGCGTTCCTACCCCAACCGTACTTATCCAGAGTCACTGCCACTTCTTTGAACACCTGATCAGGAATATCCTCACCAGACCGAAGAGCATCAGTGATTAAGACAAGCAAGGCACAGGGATGAACACAGTCCCACAGTCCGTTCATGTATTGAACGGGATCGGGTTCCGGTTCATCGTCGTCAAGTGATCCGTTGGAGATGTGGACTTTGATTTCTTTCAGCGTTCCTTTCATGCCATTGCAAAGAAAAAGACTGCCACACTTGACAGCCTTGTAGTTTTTGTTTTCATGAGAGATCCGATAGTCTTTCTTGCCATCGTTTCTCTTAATTCCTTTTACTTTCATCGTGTCACTCCTCCTCTTCTCCATTAAATAGTTGGTCAGAAAGTTCGTTGATGTCAGTCGTCTCGATGTCCCAATCATCAATGCTTGATTTGAGATCATGCTTTACTTGTTTAATGTTTTCTCCAAGACTGACTGCATAAGCAGCACCAAGCAATGGGTTCATCCTTTCCCTGAGTTCTATGCAGATAGGCATAGCTTTCATTGCTAGTTGTTCATGCTCATCCATGATCAACATGCAGTGAGCCATTAGTCTGTCGATAGAAGCCTTGGCAATGATGAGACTTGAGATAATAGATGAAGCGGCTTCACCATCCTCAAGTATCTTGCTCATGGCATCGCCTTTGGCATCAACCTTTTTCTCAAGCTCTGACAACTGCCAGTTGGTTATCTTCTCTTCATTCATCTCTAGTGTTCCTTTTCAAATGGAGTGACCATCATTGACCACGGATCTTGAACAAACTTCGCTACATGTTTAGCGTTTACATAACTAGCAACCTCCTCCATAGCTCCCTCGACAGAAGCTATCCCCTTTGCCACCGTCTCTGGATCGACGTATTCAGCAACTACTTCATAGTCTATGTCGATCTCTGAGTAGTCAATCTCCATGTAGTTGGAGACTTCATGCGGTGAGATGTAAGAAGCTACGTCCTCTGCGTCTATGCTTTCTGCAAAACATTTAGCGATGTCGCTGGCATCAAAGTAATCTGCGATGTCTCCGGCATCGTAATACTCAGACAAATCTGAAAGGTCTATCTCACTGGCAAGCTCTTTCATTTTGATATGCTCTGCTAGATCCTCTAGGCTTATCTCCTCAGCAATCCAGTCAACTTGAAAACATCCAGCAACCTGTTCGTGATCTATCCACTGTGCTAGCTCAGCAGGACATATCTCTTTTGACAGCCTGTCGTAGTCTATGACGTAGCTAAATGCAGTGTGCAACATGCTCTTGAGTATTCTATGCAGCCTGCTGCATACCCATGCAAATGCCTCGCCGTGTTTCCTGATGACAGTAGCGAATGCTTTGGTGTAGTTTCTTTTTTGTTTGTCCATTGATGAAACAGATGGGAAGTATTTATCCATGATGGTCTCCGTGTTGTGAAAGGTGAAAAGGAACGCCGCCCTAATGAACAGGACGACGTTCCAACTGTTGCTTGCCATTACTCAAGCAACGTGTACCAGAGGCATCCACTCAGGTGGAGTCTCCCAGAAGTAGCAGTTCTTATCTCTTGTGACACAAGCAACAAAAGGGATCTTGCTTTTGTTAGGCCAAGCAGTACCACCATCGGTCACTAAGATCACAAGGTCAGGCAAGTCACTGCTTTTCTGATCGAGAACCTTGTCAACGATCTTGCCCATATCAGTACCGCCACCGCCTCTGATGTCAACATCGGCCAGCTTGGTTACCCTCTTCTGGTCGTTCCTGATGTCGGTGTCTCCACTGACAACACGAACTTCTCCAAGCTGCATACCTTTGATTGCCATGTCAATCATGCCAAGACCAAGGCTGATGTCATGAGACCCCATTGACGCAGATGAATCGACGACAACGGTAACATTTGGTGTAGGCTTGATATAGCTAGGTCTGATGAACTCATCATTGGGATTGAACCTCCGTGATGGTCTCCTGAATGTTTGCTGATCAGTGCCTCGTCTGAACTTGGATACTTTCCTAGCAATAGCTTGGCGAAGCAGTTGCTCAGGACGAACCTTAGGTCTTGACGATTGTGCAACAGACAATGAGAAGTCAGCACTGCCAGACTTGCTCATGTTATTACTTGCTGTCTCGGACAGATGTTTAATAACACGATCAAGCTCGTCCTGAGATACACCTTCGTCATTCTCTGGTGGGTCTTCCCATTCACGTTCTTGACCATCTTGCGAAGATCCATTTGGTTGAGATGTTGATTCCTGCTGTTCATCAGACTGCTCACCAGACTGAGATGTTTCTTGCTGAACATCTTGTTCTTGTTCATCAGATCCAGAACCAGAGCCATCATCATCTTCTTGGTCATCCTCTTCGACATCTTGCAAGATGAAAGAGAAGTACTCTTCTAGGCACAAGCCAGATGGTAGCTGACTGCCATCCTTCATTCGGAACGACTCGATAGTGTTGCATCCATCAGGGATGTATTGACCGTCAGCAGAAAACATCTGATGAGCAGATAGATCAGAAGCAATAGTGAAAGCCTCTTGGCTTTTGCTGTCTGAGATAATCCACTTGCCACGGCTTGGATGGCGAAGCACTGGGTGAGTCACTGACTTCTTGATCATGTAGCAAAGATCCTTCATGTCAACTGTGTCAATGAACTCGGGATCATAGTAGAACTTGAGCCGCTCGTCGCATCCAGCAGTTCCGATGCCATCCTTCTCGACTGGTCTGATCCTGAGCAGCAATGTTGCAAGCCACGGCCAGTCACGACACGACTGGCGAATAGCCAGTGTAATCTTAGTTCGTGAATCCATAGTAAGCTCCGTAAGAGAAAGTGAAAGCGGCAACCGATTCGCCGCAGTAATGAACAGTTCGGGTTTCCAAGTGGGGAGTCATCGAATCGAACGACGATCTGCACCGCAAGACGCTGCCAAGGGAATGGACAGCGTACTTTGCTAAAGGAGAAGTCAGGTACCGATGAGTATCAAACCTGCTTGCTTGCTCTCCCCAGTGAGATAGCTAGATAGCTGTCTCGAATACATCGTCATCAGTAGCAGCCGTAGTCATAGTCATGGCAGCCACAACATCCTTGATCTTGTAACTACAAGCTTGTAGTCCTTCATTGAACAGGTTCTCGTAACGCTTCATCTTCTTTGCAAGAAGACTGAGAGTCTCCAGTCTGTTGGATGTCACTCTGTCGGTGAACTGACCACGGCTCAGCTCATCAAGGATAGAGTCAACTGATCCAGTGATCTCATCCTCGATGGCAATCTTGACAGCATCAAGAGCAGAACCATTCAGTTCATACTTCTGAGAGTAGAACCTGACATCATTGCTGACATTGGCATGGATAGCTGCATCAGCAACCTTACTCCATTCGGAGTAGCTTTCTGGTGGCAGGAAGTAAGCATCCTTGCCATCAATTCGTACACCGCCAAGTCGATGGATCTCTTTGACAAGAATAATCTTCACTGCTTTGGAGCCGATAGTCTCCATATACATATCGTAAAGATCTTGAATCCTTGCAAGCTGGTGAGCCTCAGGCTTGGAAGATCCCTCAGGGATCAGGGTATCAGCGTCCGGTACTCTGACATAGAACTCAGAACTCAGCTTGTTGCCACTGTCACCTTTATGTTCAAGCCATACCTCACGCCCCTGTCGAGCCGCTAACGGCCTGACAACGTAAGACACATCTCCATGCAGATTTGACTGGTAACAGTCAGAGAGAGCGAGTGAGAGGCTCTCAAGCTTGGTTCTGGACTCAGGGACATAAGGTGGTGCGTCACTGATCTGAGATAGCTCAGACAGTAAACGCTTGGGGTCAGCAGCACGACCAGCCTTGAACCAGACTTCGTATCCGGCTCGATCAATGGTGGTTGTCATAGTAAAAGCTCCGTAAAGGAAAGGAAGTGAAGTGTTGTCGCCGCAGTAGTGAACGGCTCGGGGTTCCAACTGCCCCGCTAGTACCCTCTAATCAATGACCAGAGGGTACCGACGGAGCCACTACAAGTGGTTTACTTTGAAAATGCTTGGATCAGTAAAACTAAAGCAAACATCACAACGAATACATCGAATAGGTAAGTCATGTTAAGCTCCAAGGGTTTGGCGTGATGCTGAAATGGTATCCCATAGTTGGTGAGATCTTTTCTTAGGCAGATACTCGGCAGGCTTTAGCTTGACAAACTTGCCAACCACCGCAGTACCAACCTCTCGGTTCTGAGCAAAGACTTCTTCGCAGAAGTTGAGACCCTTCTCAAAGGCTTCGTTCTTATGCTCGGGGACCGATGACTGATCAATCACTCTGCTTGTATGGCAGTGGACAGAGTTGACAATGGATGCAGCAGTATCGAACTTGACTGGAAGCTGGAGCGATGATGGATTCTCGAAGACATCCTCGGCTCGCTGGAAGCGATGACCATCAATCCAAGTGAAGAACTCAAGAGATGCAGCCTCACCGACAAAGCCAGCAAGGATCTTTCTGGCAGTATCAATACTAGCATCGACAGCTTCAGCAGCACCGAGGCAGACAGCAGCACGATGCCAAGATCTTGGTGATCTCCAAGGGAGACATCGTGATTCTTCATCTTTGGGGAACACATCGTTCCAAGCAAAGTGGCGAGGTACTTCCCTTGCAAACTGAGAGACAAAGCACATCCACTTCTGCTTGTGACCAGACCAGTCACCAGTCAGGATAGGGAACACTGGATCAGGAAAGACACCAGTTGCCATACCTTCGAGCCAACCTTCATGGTCAAACTCCCAATCAAGAATACACATTCTGTTGATCAGAGGAGCAGAGAACTGGTAGCCGTCAGTAGCAATCTCAAGGCTATTGGCGGTTCCAATCACAACAGCATTTTCAGGTGGTCGATTGAACCATAGCTCTTGATTGGCTGCCATGACAGCAGGTTGACACTGGTTGGTTTCATCAAGATGAACAACAGTCGGAGTGTTCATGGCTCTGACAAGAGCCTCGTCATGGATTGATTGAACACATTTGAGAGGACGATTGACACCAGCAACGGTGATCTCTGCTGGATGCTTCATGCCACCAGCATCCTCTGGCATTTGCTGGCTGAGAATCAAAGAGATGTATTCATGTCCGATGGCTTTGGCAAAACCATTAGTCATCTCTGTCTTACCTTGGCCGGGGTTGCCATAGGCAAGAGGGAAAGCACCACTCTTGGCTTGAGCGACGATCCACAGTGCGGCGTTGACTTCAAGCCGCCAATCAGTAGAGGTACGAAACATAGTAAAGGCTCCGAAAAGAGGAAGTGTGGTGAGCCGAAGTTGACTCACCGTAGAACAGTTTGGGTTTCCAACTACGTTGGGTTAGCAGTTAATCAATCATCATCAGATGAGCTGACGTTATCTTTTAGCTCATCCCAGTCAATGACTCTCCAATCAACAAAGTCCTGCAACCAGTTGGGTATCTTGTCCAATTCTTCTTCGCAAAATTCCTGCGTCGAATCGACATCAGACTCAGATTCCCAATGATCACCGAACCATACGTTGATCAGCCAAGTTTCTCGATTACTCCATCCGTTGTATTCCATTGATAGCTCCGTAAGAGGAAGTGAAAACGGGTACTGTAGTCCCCAATACTGAACAGCTTGGGGTTCCAACTACGTTGAAGGGACAGCCCAGCGAATTGCACACTGGCGATGGCTACTAAGCACTGTCCACAGGGGAGGGTATCTGCTGAGGATTACTCTATTTCCTCCAACATCTCCTTGGCTTCATCCCTTTTTGTCTCTTTGATCCGCTCTACTTTTCGTTCAAGCATTTCGTAGAGTTCAATAATTTCGTTGTCGGTACAAGAGATCTCGACAAAATTGCTGTCTCTGTCGTAGAACCTGACAGTCCCAGCGAAAACTTGACTTGAGGAGTAATTCATAGTCACAGTTTGATAGATTTTCATTGACATCTAATAGCTCCGTAAGGGTAAGTGATTGGCGAACCGACATGGCTCACCATAGAACAGTTTGGGTTTCCAACTACGTTGGGTAAGGGTATCTCCAAGCAAAAGGAGCGAGAGAGTGCCTATTGTATGGGGCAAGCCCTACACTGACCCACTTATGGGGTTAGCATCTCTGTTAACCTCTCTCGCTCACTAATGAACAGATTGACGTTCCGGTTTGACACCAGAGGTCAAGGGTTATCAAGAACCCATGTACTTGATCATGCAATCACTGACTTGAAGATAGGCACCAGACTTCGCACACTTGGCGAACATTCGGATCTTGTCCTTCTCTTCAGGGGTGAAGCAGAGGGATAGCAGCAGGGAATCCAAGGTGACTCGACCACCTAAGATCCCTTCTCCACTGACATAGAAGTTACGAATTGTTCCACTCTCCATGATTTACTCTCCATTCGAGGGTGTCGATCAGTCGTTTGTCATCGTTCGGTATTGAACGGCTTGGCCTTCCAGTTTGTTTATCAAACTGAATCTCCTCGACTCCGCTGATAAACAGAAGACAGGCTTCAAAGTCATGAGCAGTCTGCATGTGACCAGACTGCTTCAGATCTGGGATCATGTTGTACTTCAGGTAATCAACAAAAGATTCTTTATTCATCTCCATATACCTCGGTTTCTAGCTCCATTGAAATTAGTTCCTCCTCTATCTCAAGTACGTCATCCGTCCACTCAGTCAGGCAACGCTTCATCCACTCATCGGGATGAGAATTTACTTTCACGACCATCTTGACAGTAACTTCTGCTGTCATGATCTCGTTTGCTTTTTCCATAGTTAGCTCCGTGTTTGAGAAGTGCTGTTGCCATTGAACAGTTTGACATTCCAACTACGTTGAAAGGGACGACCCAATGACTTGCACATTGGTGTGGCTACTGTCGTCCAGTTATTTACTCTTGTTCCCAAGAGTAAAGCTTTCGGGATCTCATCTTGACTCCACCAAGGGAATCAATCTCTACCGTTGAGACTCTCCCGTAGGCTTTCTTGCTGAGAACATAAGTCCCATAAATGTAGTCATTGATTTTGTATCCCACCGCAAGGTGAAGATTTACTTCATGATCTTGAACATTTACTCCCATGATCGCTCCGTTGTGAAGGTGAAGTGTTGACAGTAATGAACAGCTTGACATTCCAACTACGTTGAAAGGACAACACAGTGGTGTCGAGAACCAGCAAGATGGCTACCGCAGCAATCGCATGACCGCGAAGAAAAGTCATGGTCCTTGTCTGAATCTCCGCAGGCTACATAGCCTTCAACTGAATCAAGACCATCGTTTATCTCTTTGGTTCTTTGATCTTCAGTAGAAGGATCAATCGCCAGACCAGAGTAGTCTCCGTTGGCAATCACCATCAGACAGTCAACGCAGACCATGAACTCGTCATCAAGAATATCTACCATTGTTAGCTCCGTATTAGAAAGTGATAAGACAGACACTACCCCGCAGGGTAGCGTTTACTTGCCACTGTTAAACGGTTTGGACTTCCAACTACGTTGAGGCATGTCGTCGGTGGTAGGAATCAAAGGCTTGCAAAGCCTTCTCGATCTGCTCCACCGTCCAGTCATGACCCCATAGTCCAGTCCTATCCATCATCTCAACGAGATGCTTCGCAAACCTTGCTTTGCCGGAGTTATCATTGGTGTAATCACCAAAGTGAATCCGCTCTGCGTCATCCCAGTTATTGGCATAAACAAGGTTTGCAACAACATTCAGCATCAGTATTCTCCAAAAGGGTGAAAAGGTTGTTGCCGTTGTCGGCTCAGTAATGAACAGTTTTGGTTTCCAACTACGTTGAAAGGACGGTGGCAGGGAATCGAACCCTGCTAAACCACTCACCGTCAGATAGATCAGGAGAACATATCAAGCAATTCCTTGCTTACCTTTTCATTAGCAGCCTTGACATCCGGCTTCGACTGCTTGACTGTCTTCTTTGGAGTATCCTTCTTTGCAGCAGGTTTTGCTGGTTTCTTGGACTTCAAAGAGACAATCTTGGATCTCTTCTTTGGCTCCGCTTTGGTCTCTCCGTTGACCACTTTGCCGTCTTGGAACAAGACTCCCTTCTCAGCAGCATCCTCCACTTCGTCCATCATTGTCTGAATCTTGTCAGCATTTTCGATGAACAAGTTAGCCAGATCTGCTATTCTACCAGTCGTCAAGACGACTTCCTTCCGTCCAGCCTTGACCTTCAAAGCAGGGATTACATTCCCCTTGCTCCCTTTGGGAGCGAAGGTGATTGGTTCGATGCTTACGGTTTCCTCAGAGATAACTTCGTTTGTAAATTTCATAGTATCGGTGTCTCCGATTAGAGAAAGTAAAAAGTGAGCCAGCCAACCACTGACCGGCTCACCAATGAACAGTTCGGGGTTCCAACTACGTTGAAGGCTAAAGCTTGACTGCCACAACGCAGGGATCATATCCCTCAAGACATTCTTTGAACTCATCTTTGCCAAAGAACTCAACACACTCAGCCTTCGTCCACTTGTAAGTGGTTCCAGACTCCAAAAAAGTTACTTCGTACATCAGTCTCTCCAAAAGAGTTAAAGGTAAAACGATTAGACTGCCTCACCGCAGCGAGGCAGCTTGAATCGGCTCACCAATGAACAGTTTGGACTTCCAACTACGTTGACTGGCTCAGCGAGTCTTGCCAAAGCTCATGAGCATCAAAGACTTCGGTACATCTAGTGACAAGCTGACCAAAAGAGCTTTCACCATATCCCATGACCGTTGTCATTCTGATCAGCTTGTAGCTGACATCGACGAAGTTTACTTCGCACCATTTGGCAAATTCAGTCAGCCATTGTTGTGGCAAAGCAAAATCAAAAGATTCTTCCAGCTCTTGAAAGAGTTCTTGTTTGGTTGGGTTGATTTCTTCCAACTCAGGAATAGTTAGATCATTGAATCTTCTCATCAGTATTCTCCAAAGGTTTGTGAAAAACTTGCTGCCGTCAGTCGGCAACAATGAACAGTTTGGGGTTCCAACTACGTTGACTACCGAAGAATTGCAGTCGGCATGACGAAGTGGTGACGGTATCCTGCCTCACCAGCCCCACAACAATGACATGGTTCATCTTCGACATACTCCCAGTCTCGATCTTCGTCACCTAATTCTAGGTGACTGCTGTATTCGATCTCCATATTTTCAATATTCTCATCAACCATGATGATCCTATCATCCAATTCTTTAGATTCTCCATACTTCGCTTCAAGATCTTCCCATTCATTGACAGCTATTTCATAACAGTCATGACAGAAGTGAAGGTGTAAAGGTGTTTCCATCGGTATTCTCCAAAGGTTTGAACAGTAAAACGATTAGACCCCACCACCGAAGTGGTGGAGTTTCAATCGGCTCACTATTGAACAGTTTGGGGTTCCAACTTTAGTTGACAGCTAGTGCTTCGAACTCACGAACCCTGTTCTTGACTTCTGCTTCGAACATTTCTCCGATGGTGTCGTACTTCGACTCATCAATGAGGTAAAAAGCTTCGATGCAGATAGATCTCATCTCTCGATACATCTCCTTTCTTTCCTCTGAATCGTAGTGGTTTCCATCCAAGATCTCATCGCAGAAGACTTCATGCTGAATCCAGTCTGGAAGACTCCAATCCAAGGCTCCGAAGTCCTTCGAAAACATTTGTTTTCGGACAGTGTTTGACTTGTCAAAAGACCCAACAAATTTAGCAACATTACTCATCAGTAACTCCGTTATGTAGAAGATGACCAACCAACGTCGATTGGCCTCGATAGTGAACAGTTTGGGATTCCAACTACGTTGAGGTCTCACGCACCGAACGCGGGATCACCAACCAATCACCCACCGAACGCAGGAATCACGCACCGAACGCAGGCGCGAAGACAAAAAAAGGCTACCCTCCGTAGGAGAGCAGCCTTGAAGTTTACCGTTAAACCGTAGGTTTACTTTGCAGCATCCATCAGCAACCCTGAAAGGGTTAGTCGAGTCTTCAACGTTTCAACGTTGTAGTAGAAGGTTGATTGCTTGACCTTGGAAAGCTTCGCTTTCTCAGTATTTGCCAATTCAGGGTATTGGCAAAAAGCATGGATAACCTTTCTAAGGTTCTTTTGTCGAGGACCACAAAGCGTAAGCTTTACTAGCTGCTTCTCAAATGCTTCAGCATTTTCAGCAGGGTCAACCTCCGGTTGTTCATTCTGTGGGACTTTGTCCCAAAACTTGTCAGTTCCGTATCGAGAAGCCTCGATACCCTTGGTTGGATTGATGGCTTCGCCAACGTCCCAACCACTTACCCTTCGCCGAAAGGCGAGAAGCTGGAATTGCTCTTTCCATTCCGTAGGAATGTCTCCAGTCTCCACCATGGCTTTGCCAAGCTGCTTCACTGACTCCTCCGTGGCTTCAAGAAGAGCCATCGCACAGTCAGAGAGCCAAGCCTCCAACCGACTGTTCTTCTTCGAAGAACCCCTCAAGCCTTGACTCCACTCTTTCAGAGTGTCTTCCAGCCCCAAGCCTCCGGCTTGAACACCATCCCAGATCTTGGCAATCATCTTGCTTTGCAAATCGCTACTCATCGCTTTTCTCCGTAGGAGGTTGTGGTGCCGATCAACTGCTGTCGGCTTCATGAGCAGCAAGCTGCTTTCGTGCCTGTCTGCGCATATGCGTATAGATCTAGCAAGCTAGATCGGCGGGGCTAACTGCGGTCGGACTTTTCCGGCAAAACTCCTTACGAAGTAAGGAGATGGGGGCCGAAGGGGGTGGCCGCTCCCCACATGTACCCACCCCTATATGTACATTCCACTCTGAGTTTTTGAACGACCCTAGTGCCAAATGGCCTGAGAGGCTCGTACACGCATTTAGCAGCCGAGATGACATCTGACACCCGTAATCCATCCAAGAGCGTCACAGAAGCTCCTAGACGCCCTGAGAGCGACATTACGGCTTCTGCCTCAGATCCTATTGCAATCCATTAGAGGAGGATGGTAGACTGCGGATCTCTTGCTATTAGCTCCAGCGAGAGGAAGTGAGCCCTTCCAGTGTCTTGCGTGTTCTTCCGGTAATCGAAAAAGTCTGAAGAGTACCTCCATAAAAAAGCACTGGGAGGGTTTTTTTGTACAAACCGAGGACTTTAGTCCCCAGACGTATTGACTTTAGTCCCCACATGCCTGTACAAATGCGTTGACATTGCTTTTTCTGCAATGATTCACGGGCTGAAGGAGATAGCGTGGATCGTATTGTTAGGATGCGAAATGCGATTCTCCGGGGGAAGTGCTTCATAATGAGGGATGAAGCTGCGGTCTTTGAGGTATTCTCAAGGATCAGACGCTATACAGTGATGGAACACAGATCTTCTATTAGTTGGTACAGGGGAAAGTCTGTATCACATCTGCGTTTCGACTACAGCGGCAGCGATTTCTTATCAAGGATGGGCGTAGGGGTTCAGGAGCAGTTTGCATTGGCGACTGTTTGCAAGGATCTACTTCTTCTTGTTGAGCTTTGTGTGCTAGGTACGGACGGACACATCTACGAGAGCAATGAGTGCAGGTCATCATCTCTCCGTGAGCTTCCGTTGCCTGAGGAGATTTCTGCTAAGTGCATTGAGATTCGGGCTAATAAGCCATTGAGTAGCTTTGCTGATAGCTGGATTGGGTTTGATGGATCAAGTATTAGAGAATGGAGAACCACTGACATGCAGGAGGACTTCGATGTTGGTTTTGAGCAGGAGTGATGGAGAGGGTTTATTGTTCCGATTGCCGGATGGTACGGAGTTTCAGGTGTTTGTAGAGGCGGGTCACACTCGTAGCACCTACCGATTATTGGTAGATGCGCCGAGAAAGATCGCTGTGAGTAGGATTTCTCCTCGTGGAAGAATCCAATGCTCGAACCCGAACACGAAAAGAAAGGGGAACGGGGGATGGAGAACGCAGAATACCACGCGCACTTAGCGAATGGGGCGAGCATGTTGAAGGTTGCCGACTCGGACTGGTGGCTATTCAACGAAATGTTCAGGAAGAAGACGATACCGCCAGCGGATTTGTCTGGAAAACCGCAGGTAGTTGTGGGAGACGCTTGTCATCAGATCCTCCTTGAGGGGAAAGATCCAGATGAAGTGGTGGCTTTCTACCCTGAGTGGTGCAAGAAGAGCAACGGATCTATCAATCCGAAGCCAGCACAGGAGTTCAGGGAGCAGATGAAGCTTGAGGGGAAGTCAGTCGTGAAGGACGAGGACTTCAAACGGATCATCCAGATCTGCAATTCATTCAATCGCGACCCGATTGGGAGGCTTATAGGTCAGGAGGATGTGATTTGCGAGCGACCGATCTTCTGGACAGACACTCAGACGGGTGTCGATTGCAAGTGCAAGCCTGACTTCATGCGTGTTGGTCCAACGATTGAGTGTTACGACCTGAAGATTAGCGAGAACCCTGAGCCAAAAGCTTGGGCTCGCATAGCGAGAAGGTTGAAATACTACATACAGGTGGCTCATTACACGAATGGTCTGGTGCATTTGTACCAGCGACCCGTGAAGTTCACCTTTGTGGTGGTGGAGTCTAGGGCTCCGCATCGGATAACGCAGTTCCAGTTTGATGAAATATCAATGGAACGCGCGAATGAGAGTTATGTAAAGCTACTGAGTGAGCTTGCTAGGAGGATTGAGAAGGACGATTGGTCTGCTGGGTGGGAGTCTAAGAAGAACACCCTGACGATTGAGCCTTGGGATTTAGATTTATCAGAGGAACTGGAGGGATTTGATGAATAAGCAAAAGCCAAAGGGAGAGGTTTTTGAAGGAAGAAGCGGCGAGATGAAGGAAAGTCCTTGGCTCGCCAGTGAGGATTTGCTTGGAGTTGGCGATCAGAAGGTAAAGATACTTCGTTGCCACAGGTACAAGGACGTAGAGTTCGACGGAGGTCGCAAGGAGGAGACCGTTTACGCTCTTGAGTTTGAGGGGAAGAAGAAACAGTTGGTGCTAAACAGCACGAACCGAAAGTCTTTAGTGAATCTTTTTGGTGGCAACGTCAAAGATTGGTGCGATCAAGAGGTAACGCTTTGGGTGGACCAGAATGTTCGGTTCGCCGGTAAGAGAGTATGTGGAATTAGGATCAAGAAGTAAGGATATACGATGACTGAAATATCAAGCGACATGCAGAAACTTGTTAGGTGCGAAGAGATTGTGGACAAAGGTGTCAGGAATATGCTCGATGCGGCGGAAGCATTGAAGGAGATACGCGACAACAGGCTTTACAGGGAGAGAGGCTACAGTTCATTCGATCAGTATTTGGCAGACGAGTGGGGCTTTGGCAGATCCTATATCAACAAGATCATCAAAAGCTCTGAGACGAGAAAGCGTCTGGGTACTTTAGTCCCCGACTTGGATTCGTCATCTCTTGCTGAGACTGCGTTGAGAGAGTTGAACAATGTTCCCGACGAGCATTTAGAAGATATTATCGACATGGCTTCGATGACAGCGAAGACTGAGGGGAAACGTCTTACTGCTAGGGCTATCAAGGATGCGAGAATCTTGTCTTCTCCTGAGAACTCGGATGTTCCTGATGAGTCTCCTAGCAGTGGCGCATCGGAACCCAATCCGTATGACCTTCCCCAAGACAAGCTAGACCAGAGTAGGCGGATTGCCTTGAAGAGCGTGGATGCCCTCCGCAGGCATTTGAACTTTCTCGGCATCAATGGTTACGAAAAGACTTTAGTAAAGGTAAGGGGGGAACTGGATATATGAAGGCATGGAAGCATCAGGACCGGATTCATGATGACTGTAGGACACTAGCGAAGAAGGGGGTTAAGTCTTGGGTTGTGAACAGCCCATGTGGTAGCGGAAAGACTTTCATGATGACGAGGATCATTCTGGGTTTGATTGCGAATGGACTGCGAGTAGCGATCTACAGCGTGAGAATCCAGAACACTTTTCAGATCATGCAGTCTTTGGAGAAGGCTGGCATCAAGTATGGGGTAGTGGCTGCTTCGTTTCCCGGAAGCAAAGATCTGGATGCGATGGTTCAGGTATGTAGCTTGCAGACTGTGGCTAGAAGATCGGGTGCAATACCTGAAGCGGATTACATCATCATTGATGAAGCACACCAGCAGGTCAGCAAGCAGGCAGAAGAGATCTTCGGCGCGTATGACAAATCGGGTTCAACACGAATAGGCTACACAGCGACTCCGGTTGGATGTGGCAATTTGTATAAATCAGTGGTCTCGCCTCCGAGCTTCAAGGAATTGATAGCTTGCAATGCACACTTGCCGGCTAGGGTGTTTGTTCCTGAGTCACCTGCTTGCGTTGTCAAAGATGATAGAAGCTCACTGAAGACAAACAGCAACGGAGACATAAGCTCAAAGCTTGATGCAGCGATCAATGCCGTGACAAGCGTCTATGGCAACGTGTACAAGGAGTGGAAGCGTCTCAACCCTGAGGCACTACCTGCTGTATTGTTCGCGCCGGATGTGAAGTCATCTATTGGCTACGTCCATCGTTTTCGTCAGCAGGGAGTTCGTTGTGCTTCGATTGATGGCGAAAGAGTTGTCATGTGTCGCGCTGACTTCAGTGGTGTCGATGAATACGACAGTACTGTAGATGCAAGGCAGGAAGTCATTGAAGGATCTAAAGACGGAACCTTCAAGATTGTTTGCAACAGATTTGTCCTAAGGGAGTCAGTGGATATGCCTTGGCTATATCATTGTATTGTTTGCAGTACGATGACAGGGCTTAGCACTTACCTGCAATCTGTTGGTCGTGTGTTGCGTTACTGGCCTCACTATGACCATGTGATTATCCAAGACCATTCAGGCAGTACCGATCTTCATGGGTTTCCTTTTGAAGATAGGGAGTGGACACTGGGCGACACGAATCGTACTATGGCTAAGAAGCTCAGGCAGCAGAGACAGAAGGCATCGGGGACTGGGGATGAACCGATCATCTGTCCGAAGTGTTCTGCCGCAAGATTGAGCGGCAGCAAGTGTTGGTCATGCGGACACATGCACAGCCGTTCAGTCCGACTAATTAGAGAGTTGGATGGAACACTTACTGAGCGGAAGGTTGGAAGGATCAACAAGCAGAAGAAGTCTAAGAAAGACTTCGAAAGTATTCTTCGTTCAATGCTCTACAGGTTCAAGAACAGTTCAAGTGGAACTGGAACCGTAAGGCAGGCATACGCTTTAGCAGAGCGTCAGGCGAGGATAAATGGAGTTGATCCTTACAAGGTTCACAACGTCTCTTTGCCAAGAGAAGCCGGTGACTGGAACAAGTCAGTTAAAGACTTTTACAAGGGCAAACGGATATGAGTGAGGTAAACAAAGAAGAGATATTCAATTCCATACGGAATGCACAGTCTCTTCATGTGTTAAAGTTTCTCGGTGATGTGCTGAAGCTACACAAGCTTTATAAGTTTCCATACACCGATGACGAAGAGTTCATGCAGTCATGCAGAGATGAGTATTCATTTAATTACAAGGCTTTAGCTAAACAGGAGAACGAGCTTGAAGTACGACAACAACAACAGCGGCGCATTGTTCAAGAACCAGAAGAAGGACACGGACAAGCACCCGGACTACACGGGGGTAGCGACAGTGGACGGAAAGGAGTACAGGATCTCTTCTTGGATCAAGAAGAGTAAGTCTGGTACTACTTTCATGAGCATTGCTTTTACGGAGTCAGAGAACCCTCCAGCAGCTCAGACAACAACGGTGTCAGAGGAAGACGCACCATTCTAAAGATCTTCTCCTGTGAGCGGCTGGTGCAGCCTCAAGGGTGTTCGATTCGCCCTCGCTCACATTGGGTATTGGAGGCGAGCCCATTGTAAATCGCCGGGTGGAAGTTCATAGCGTCCACCCCGTTGTGTCTGGCTCCGAAGGAGGAGGTTAGAGGCTCAGCGACTCCCTGCGAGGTGAACCGGTCACCTGCGCATAGCGGAGCGTTGTGCCTTCACCAAAGGAGGAAATTATTATGAAGAGGGTTAAGTATATGCAGGATGCAAAGCTTTATAGTCTTGAGCTTGTGTTGCTAGGAATGGTGTTAGCTCAGGATGGAGACAGGGATGAGATACTATCTCACATTGATGAGAAGGAGCTTTTCTCCGAACGGGTTGGAAAGTGCATCAAGGCAGTGCGAACGAGAGACTCAGGTGATGTGGCCGCCGCGCGGAAAGCGTTTGAGGGCATGGGTCTGAAGGTAGACGACAGCGTTAGGGATGAATTGATAGCGAGAGTCAAGGTGACAAACGCAAGGCGAAAACTACAAAGGAGTTTATTTGATGTCAGTGTTTCACCGAATGGGGACATCGAGTCTGCGGTCGATTCAGTTAATGAAATGGCTGACAAGTACAAAGAAACAAAGAGGAAGTACGAAAAGCAAAAGCCAATCAATTAAGGAGGCACCTTTGAACAGGCAAGCAAGACTTCATTCAGAAGACCTAAATCTTTTCAGTGAGTGGGTGAGCATGGGCGAGTTGACACATTCTGATGCAGCCGTCCGGTTAGCGCAGATCAATGGATTCTCAGGTATTGTTGAGACACGGGACGAAGATAGTAGTACAATCTTCAAGCACTTAGTCGAGCCAGTTACAGAGTACAGGGTCACTTCTTACAGGGGAGATAGCTGATGTCTTTGATCTTGTTGTTTCTTTCTATATGGGGCGATGCTTGTTCCGATCAGGAGCGGTGTCAGCGAGAAGCAAACTTCATGGCTAAGAATCATTTCTATGGTCACGCCGGAAACACGATTGGTCGTTTCGAAGGAGTTGGTTGGGGGAGGACTAATAGTCCCCGAACCTGCGTACCTGAAAAGTCAAAGGGCTATGAGCCTACAGGTGACGCAACAGCTACATCAGAGGACGGTATAACATTTAGAGTCCGCAGTTGGAGATAGCGGGTAGCCTTACATAAAGGAGCATCAGATGACTCACCCGAACAAAGTCAAAGGCAACACTTACGAGCGAGAGCTTGTCAATCAAGCTAAGGACTTGGGAATGGAGGCTAAACGTGCTTGGGCATCTGATGGAAGATCTCTTGGTATGCACGAAGAGGTAGACCTTGTAGTTGCTGAAAAGAAGATTCAAGCCAAGAGAAGAAAGAAGCTGTTGAAGGGATTGCAAGATATGATCGGTATGCTTGAACACACTGATGCAGTTGTGTTCAGGGAGGACGGTGGTAAGAGCCATGTCCTTATTAGTTGGTCAGATTACTTGGGTTTCCTTTCAGATGAGCAAACCACTTAGCAGGGAGTTTCTTTTGTCTCGCGGATATTGCTGCGGGATGGGTTGTGCTAACTGCCCTTATGGAGATGAGATCGTGAAGAATGGAAAGGGCGATTCTTTTCGCCCAGTAAATCGCGAAAGGTTTGAAACAAATTATGAAGAAATCGACTGGGGACGCGAGGGCAATAGCAAGGGTCGTCCGGTCGGTTATCGAGACGTTTCGTCGGAGAGGGTGGAGCGTAAAGACCCACCGAAGCCCGAAGAGCCTTAGTCGATACGTCAAAGCAGAAAAGGGTAGGCGAAGGATAGTGATTAGGGTAAGCGACCATCCTCCTAACCCTACCTGCGATTCGGACATCAACCTGAACCCAAGGTTCTATCAGCAGAAGAAACTGGCTGACATGCTTGATAGGAAGAAGAAAAAGAACAGGCTGCCAAGGAACAGATCATCCAGATGACTTGGTGATGTTCAGGTGTTCACACTCCATTAGAGCTTTGGCTATTTCGGTGGCAGTCTGTTCGACAAACTCTTCGCTGAAGCATTGGAAGTTTGCAGCGTGAAGCATCTCATGAATATAGGTATCGAGAAAGTTCTTGGTGGAAAGATCAGTTCTTACTCTGATCGAGCTATTCTTGTCGTTGCAGGTTCCCCACGTTTTCTTCGGCATATCCTTGCGAACGGTGTACGTTACGTTCCATATCTTTCCGTTGAACTTTACCTTGCTCACTTTTTGATCCTCATCGGCTCAAATATAGCTTGCTCACCGTCAATGATGACAGCGCATCCGAGTACAGGTTTAGCAGCGAAACGCTTACCGTATGACATGGCACCTGCTTCGTGGTCTACACCACATCCAGTCTGGCAGCCGAAGATGGTCCCACGCTTATTTCGGAACCATTCCACACCTCCTTGCGAATGATGGTGACCTTGAATCAGGGAAGCAAATTCTTGTTTCGCCGATGTGAGAGCAGCCATTCTTCCACCACGACCTTTGTCTCCGTGACGGTAGATGCAACCATCTATGATTAGGTCGGAGTATCGTTCATAGATCTTCCACCGTCCGGTCTTCCATATTTTTCCGGGCTTGCTTAGGAAAGACTCTGGCACACCGACGACCTCCAGTTGACGCTGGGGTAGGCAGTCATGGTTTCCGAGAAGCCAGTGCGCATAAGGGAAGCGAGAAGTAAGTTCAGCAATCTGCTCGCAGGCTTTTTGGTATTCTGCTAATGGGTCTCTAAGTCCTGCTGCCTTGGTGTGAAAAGACATCGCACAGTTGTCGGCAACATCTCCTATCATTACCGTCTTGTTTGTCTTGTATTTCTCGGCAACCTTCTCCAGAAAGTTGGGGTAATCCCGTAACATTACAGGTGCGTGACAATCTCCCACCGCGAGAACACGAGCCATCGTCTTACTCCTCAGACGAGTCTTGTTTTCTCAGGAAGTCTATAGTCCAGCTAACACTGGACATCCTCCTGCTCCCAATCTTTTTCGTTTTAAGCTTTACTCTTCCTTGAGGTGTTGATACACCGAAAAGGTACCAGTTGCGAACAGTGCTTCTTGGTACATCTACGATGCCTTGCTTCCTGAGTTCGATGCGCAAATCTGTGATTGGCATCAAGGCTTTCGATTCCCTTGGTAACTCAGAAGTCATCAAATCATTATCCCCCAATAGTGTTTTCTCGTCCAATCTTGGCCGAGATGTTTAGTTTAGAGTTGAACCAGTTTATGTGCATCAGAAGATTTATTGAAACAAAACTTCCCAAAACCCTTCTGGTGCATATCAATGTCTGACTCTGTTGAACAAAACGATGCAGAGCATGAAGCAATCGAGGAAGCTGGACTTGAGCTGGACGCTCAGGATAGTCACAGCGATGACGATCAATACACTGACGACTCCGCTTCTCCCCCTTTGGCGGAGTCCTCCCGTGAGGACCAAGGCGGCATGGAGGCTGCCGAAGTCCAATCCGATGGCTGGCAGAATGCTTTGCAAGAAGCTGGCTTTCAGTCATTTGATGACGTTGACTATGCGGTAAGAGCTTTAGTTGACGCTAACAAACAGAGAGATCAGCAGATCTCAATGTATGCGGATCAGCTTAAATTCTATCAGGAACAGATGCGGAACCGCGACCTAGCACCGCAAGTTTCTCCTGAACCAGAGCCAGTAAATCAAGAAACTGACCCAATCGACTCATTGATTGATGGATGGCAAGACCCTTCTTGGGCTCACCAGTACATTGAAATCGACGAGGAAGGAAACCGAGTAATCTCAGATCATGCGGATGAGGAAACTCGTCAGCGGATCATGGAGATGGATCGCGGCCTTCGCAAGTGGCAGGAGGTTCTGCAAGACCCTCGGCAGCTAGCAAACGCTATTGATCGTCGTGTTGAGCGAATGATCCAAGATAAGTTTGAAGCTAGTTACACTCAGAAGCAGACTCAGGCGACTGAGCAAGCAACGGTAGATTCATTTGTGAATAACAACGCAGATTGGTTGTACCAAAGAGATCCTGCTACTGGTCAGTACATAGTTGACCCAGTTACTAACAATTATGTCTACAGTGATTCCGGCGTGAAATTCACGCAGCACATGGATAGCTTGAGGGCTAAAGGTGTTAGCTCGATCAAAGATCAGATCGAGATGGCATCAATGATGATGGGAGGCGCAACACCTCAGCAATCACAGCCTGCACAGCAGCAGTCAACTCAACAGACTATTGATGAACAACGCAAGGCAATGAGAGGAAGGACGAATAACACGAGAACGAGACAAACCAGTTTTAATGGAGTAAGTCCAGATAGTGGGTCTGGAGTTACTGGTGAACAACAGCTTTCATTTGGCGAGATGACACTCGCTGCCATGAAGGAAGGCGTAGAGTAATTTCTTTTTTTTAGGAGAACAGTCATGCCAAGTGGCTATCAGAATTTCGATCGCTTTTCGTGGGCGCGCTCGCTGCACACCACGATGCCGAAGCTCCTCAAAGAGGTTGAGGACACTGCAAAGAAAAACTTCCAGATTATGGCTCTGCTAGAGTCTGCTGGACGTATTTCGACAGGACATGGAGGAGAGGGTATTCAATGGCCTATCCGTTACCGTATGCACAAAGCTCAGGCTGCTGACGGAACAAACTCCCGTAACTTTAGCCCAACGAACTTGTTCAAGACGGCTTCGCTTGATTACCGCGGTTATGAAGTAACCGACTCGATCAAGCGTCGAGAGATGGAAAAGAACAAGGGCGAAGCAGCAGTCATCAATGTATTGAATGGATTTGCTGAGCGACTGAAGGAATCACTTCTTCAAGAGCTTGGTCCTCAGTTCTATGTGGACGGCGAAGCAGCAGACAACGACCGTTTCTGGCATGGCTTCAAAACCCTTGCACGAACCAACGGTCAGGTCATCAACAAAACCTCTGGTGCATCACAAGCTGTAGTTAGCGGCAACGAGCCAAACTACGTTGCTGCTCCAAGTGGAACCTACGGTAACCTTTCCTGTGAGCTTGGCTACTACGGTGGCTCTCAAGAGTCTGGTGCTTGGCCTGAGAATACTCAGGATGCCCAGTACGACTTCTGGTCCCCCCTTGTAGTGGTACGCGATAGTACCTCTTGGTCGGGCAGTAGTGATGGCGAAAAGCTTGAGAAGGCTTTGCGTTACGGTATCACTCACGCTCAGCGTAACAGCACTATCGACGGTCAAATCACCAACGTGTTTATGGACCGTGGTTTGTTTATCGACCTCAAGAACCACAACGATGGTCGCCAAACAATCGAAGTTAAAATGGCTCCCGGCTCTTTGACTGAGCTTGGATTCTTGAATGTATTCCGATTCGACGGCATTGAGCTTTCGTTTGAGAATGCTGTTCCTGCTGGATATGCCTTCGGCATCAATCTTGCTTGCATGGAGCTGATGGGATTGACCGATAATCTGTTCGAAGATGAAGGTGGCCCTCAGTACGACATCAACACCCAGTCGATGAATGCAGTGGTAAGTACCTTGAGTAACATCAAGTACAAGTCACCACGAAACTTTGTCGTTTGGAAACCAAGCTCTGAAGTTTAATCGTCAAGTTAAAGGAGAATAAATCATGTTAGATAGCGTGCCAGATTTTGGCCTTGGCGATACGATCCGAGGCAAGAACGACGACAACGTGGAGATTAACCTCTCCCTCGATGGTCGAGAGTACACTTTTCCAATTACAGAAGAAGTTGCGTCCGCAGCAGGTTTTGACGCGCGTACTGTGGGGCGGCGAATCACTGCTCGCATTATGCGTAACAAGTCAGGCGATGTGTTGAACAAGTGCCGAATCGTTGCAGTTGATGTTGCTAACGGTTATGGAGGTCTTGGACATGCGACAGGCGAAGCTTCTGCTAACACTCGTTACGCATTGGTAGTTGACCCTTCGCTGTCAGGAACCGTTGCTGATGGCGACTTGTTTTATGCAATCGTCAAAGGACCAGCAAAAGTTCAGCAGCCTTCTTCCGCACCAGCCGCACTAGCCGTTGGAGACGTTATCAAAGCTGCTGATGATGGCCGAGTTGCTGAAGCTGCTATTGGTACTGATGGTGGACGAATCCTCGGAACTGTTTTGAGAGATTACGACCCCGGAACTGCTGATGGTTTTGTCGAGGTTGACCTAGCCCCTGACGCTGTATAAGACTCGTCTTCTAGGATGGATATTGAAGCGGACGAGCCGCATATGGTTCGTTCGCTTTTTTTATTAGCAATATGTTTTCACCAGAGCCAGAGCCGGTAGATCCAATCGAAGCTGCTTCACCAGCGGTGGGGGAGAAGTTCTGCACCCACTGTGGTCATAAGAAGATCCTTGATGCTTTCCATAAGGATGAGACCAAGGAGGATGGCAGGAGAGATGTTTGCAAGGATTGCCGATCACTAATCAATGAACAGAAAAAACAGGACAGCTTAGACGCTAGGCTGAGAGAACTAGAGAAAGAAGGACTTGAGTCACTAGGTAATCTTTCTTCTGGAGGAAGCTTCGACCCTCACATCAATGAAGTGTTCGAAGCGATGATGAAACCTTTCGGTGGAGTGAACGGGTGGGCAAAGCATTTGTTTGCTACTTACCTAGCATGTGATCCGGGTTCTCAGAAAAGAGTTAAGATACATGACATGATGATGCAGCTAGCAGGCAAAGTCACAAAGCTTGGTCTAGCAGAGCGTCAGTTAGATATGATGGAGGAAAAAGATTTATTGCAGGTGATGAGGCAGCACATCATCGAGTATCAGGAAGGTAACAAGTTGCCTCCGACAGCAATACCAACTTTTGACGACACAGTGATTGATGTCTCATCAGTAGAGGAAACGGATGAGTGAAATACCAGAGGTTCCTGACAAGCTTCCTCATGACCTTGGCGTAAGTTCATATGCTAAGAAGAAGGCTCTGCGTGTAGCAAATGAGATAGCAAGCCGTAGGATAGAGGCTCTTAATCTTTACGTTCCTCAGCCAACACAAGATGATTTCCACCGATGCAAAACCGCTGAGTGTATGCTGATGGGTGGTAACCGTGGTGGCAAGAGTTTGGCAGCTTTTATTGAAGACGCTCGTGCATTATTAGGTAGAGATCCTCATGGAAAATATCCACAGAAAGACGGAACGCTCGCAATCGTTGCCTATAAAGAATGGCACATCGGAAATGTCGTGTACCCCTACCTCTTCAAAGCAGGAGCCTTCAAGATCATCCGCGACTCCGAGACGGGTTTGTGGAGGGTGTACCGACCTTGGGTGCCTCAGGACAGGGTGCGTAAGGCGGAAGCGAAGCCAGCCCCGCCGTTGATACCTCCCCGTATGGTTGAAAAGATTGTCTGGAAGGACAGAGCCAAAAACATATTTAGCAATGTGTATCTGAAGACAGGATGGGAAATCAAAGCATTTTCAAGTAGATCTAAGCCAGAGCAAGGTTTCCAAGCCGACCTAATACACATCGACGAAGACATCCTTGATCCGTCTTGGTACGAAGAAGCCGCAGGTCGTTTGATCGACAGGAACGGTAGACTCATCTGGTCTGCTTTGCCTCATGACGAGAACGATGCGATGGCTCGTTTTGCTGAGAGAGCAGAGACTCAACAGGAGAATCATGAGAGGGGAGGTAAAGAGCCTACGACAAAAGTCTATCGCATCTCGATGGAATCCAACCCGTACTTGCCTGAAGAAGCTAAGAAAGCTGCGGTGGCAGGATGGAAGTCTATGGGAGAGGACATTTATAGAAAGCGTGCGTTGGGTGAGTTAGTCACGGACTCAGTTCTTATGTACCCAATGTGGAGGTACGGCGTACACAGTGTGAACAAGTATTCAGGGATGCTTGGTGGCGAGGTAGATCAATACCTGAAAAACAACACTGTTCCAGAGCATTGGTGTAGAAGGCTTGCTGTTGACCCCGGTCATGACACGGGTGCAGCGATACTTATTGCAACACCACCCAGCGAGAAGTTCCACCTAGTGTTTGGTGAGCTGTACATACACCAGTGTACGGCATCAATAATCGCTGAGCAGTTAAAGAGAGCCACTCTTGGTGTATGGTTTCAGTCATTTATCATCGACGCTCACGGGGGTAATCTGACTTCGATTGATACAGGGATCTCCCCAAGAGAGGCATACGAAAGAGAAATGCTAGACAGAGATGTCAGGTGTGTTGAAACACAGCACAGGTTCATTCCCGGATGTTCAGTGATTGCCTACAGGGAGGAGATACTTCGGGGTATGCTATCGGTAGGTGCTTCTGGTAATCCAGCCATTCTTGTTGACTTTGACGCTTGTCCAAATCTGGACAGAGAGATGAAGAGGTTCAGGAAGAAAAAGGTGAACGGTAGCGTTATCGACACGGGCAACAGAAGAACTAATACTCACGCTATTGAGTGTCTTGAGTATCTCGCGGCATACTTAAATGACGCATCCAAGACATACATAAAGCCCAAGGGGAGGAGGCTCGCTCTCACTCCGGGTCAGCAGAGAGTTAGAGCTTTCAGGCAGAGACAGAAACAGAGGCAGGAAGCCGCTAATCCGTTTGGTGTGACAAGCACCATAATCCTCGGACCACAGGGTACGATTGATGGCTAAAAAGTCAGTTAGAAAAGCAGTAGAAGAGAAACTGGACGTAGTTGAAGAACCAGTGGAAAATAAGGTATCGACACCTCAGGAATGGCAAATGCCTAAGCCTAAGCGTGGTGACATGGTACTTTTTTATCCCAGATCAGTTATTTCTGAATCTAATTCAGAGGTGGCGTTTGTGACAAATGTACACAACAAATCACTGAAAGTAGTTGTCGGTGTGCAAGGTCACGATGATGTTTACCACAAAGATGACCCGAGGATTGAAAGAAACCCTGACCTGAAGATTGAGATTCCCGGAGTCTGGGACTTCATGGAATCAAAGAGCCTCAGGGATCGGGTAATAGAACTAGAAGAAAGAGTCGCCAAACTGGAAGGCTAATCTAGCATGGATGAATACCCATCACCTACCGGAACCAAGAAGTATCCATTGTCTCCACTGGTTGACAGGTGGAAGCGGGTGTTCTCCGCAGCGAAGAAGGACAAGAAGAAGAAGTTCGATGTGTACGCTGATGAAGCGATGAGCTTCTTCGACGGACCAGTCAATCACATGTGGTCTTCTATTCGTGGGCAAAACAAAGGAAGCGGGCATGATGGCTTCCTTGCGCCGGATGTTCAGCTTCCTCAGTTTGAGATGAGCGTCAATCGCTTGTTCGAAGCTGTCAGTATGTTCGGTCCTGTCTTGTATCATCAGAATCCGGTGATCGCTGTAAGCCCTAGAGAAAACCCGAATGTAAGCATAGAGACGTTTTATGCTGGCAACATTCAGGCAACCCAGTTGTTGTCTATGGCACCAGCCGTCGAACAGGGTGTGGTTACAGATCCTTTCATAATCCAGTCAGTCCAGCAGTTGTACCAGCAGTACAATCAGGCGGTCGATCAAGACGAAAAGTCATCTACTATAGATGGTGATCATGCGTACATCTTAGAGTCGATAAGTAACTACATCCAACAAGAGGGTGCTAAGCAAGACGAAGCTAGGCTAGCCATCACCGAAGCAATCATCACAGGCTTAGGTCTTCTGGAAGTGAAGGTAGAGCAGCCGCCAGCAGGTGGACCGAAGATAGCTAGGAGTAGATATAGGTCTAACAGGGACTTGCTTGTGGACCCAGATGCTAAGTATTGGAAGGACTGCACTTGGATTGCACTGCGATCCTGCGAGCCAGCAAATGTTGTCGAAGAGAAGTTTGGTCTTAGGCCGGGTTCGCTCAAGGGCAAGTACGCGAGAATGAGTGCAGCATCCGATGCCAGCAGCAGGAAGCGAAATGGAGATGGAAGCTATGCTGGAGTCACCCATGATCTAATTGAGTATTGGGAGGTCTACTCGAAGAACGGTGCTGGTCAAAACATAAAGCTAGCCGAGAAAGACAAGAGGATCGGAGGTCTCGATGCGCTAGGTGATTTTGTTTATCTAGCGATTTGCGAGCAGTGTCCTTACCCATTGAACATGTCGCCTGACGTTCTAGCTTCGGGTGATTTAGATCTAATACTACAGAAGACCTCTTGGGAAGTTCCCTTCTGGGACGACTACATGAGTGACGGTGGTTGGCCTATTTGTCGCCTTAGCTTCTATAACAAGCCCGGTGAGATTTGGCCTATGAGCATGGTCAAGCCATGTATTGGAGAGCTTAAATTTGTGAACTGGTGCATGAGCTTCATAGCTGACAAGGTTGCGGCTGGCAGCAAGATCTATGTAGGTGTCATGAAAGAGGCTGGTGAAAATATCAGGAGCCAGCTAACAGGAGGTAAAGGTCCATTTAGCATTATTGATCTTGAAAGAATTTCTGGTAGGAGCCTCAACGAGACAATTAGTTTTCTGCAAGCTCCTAACTTCTCTATTGACATTTGGCAGATGGTTTCAGAGGTCAACAATCAAATTGACAAGCGGTTGGGATTGACCGAATTGATGTACGGGCAAAGTGGCAGGCAGATGAGAAGTGCTGCCGAGGCCCAGTACAGGCAGCAGAATATAAACATCAGACCTGACGATATGGCTTCCCGCGTTGAGGACTGGTTAAGTCTCACCGCGACTAGAGAGATTCAGGCAATGCGATACACAGCATCGTCTGAAGACTTGGTTCCTATTATTGGTCAGACAGCGGCTAGAGTTTTCGAAGAGCAAATACTGACTGATGATGTGACAAGGATCACAAGAGATTTCAGGTATAGGGTTGAAGCTGGTACGGCAAGGAAGCCTAACAAGGATACGCAGATTGCTCAGCTAACGGACATAGGTCAGTACATACTTCCAGTGATTCAGCAAGCGATGATGTCGGGCGTCACAAGGCCGTACAACGCTTACATGAATGCACTGGGTAGAGCGATGGATATTGAAATTGATGAGTTCTTGCTGGGGGATGAAGAGCGTCAACTTCTTCTCCAGATGAACGCACCTCCTGAACCACAGCAACAAGAGGAATCGGATGATGATGTCGCCTGATAGGATTGCAATCATTGAGGCTGAGATGGACTCCACAGGTCTTCGTGAAGTCTATGACCGGCTGATAGCATCGGGCAACAGTCCGAATATGGCGGCAATGCTCGCTTCACAGCAGGCACCCGGCGTATGGAATACCGAAGCGAACTTTACCAAACGTGAGAACGAGAGGATGAGTTCTATGGGTTCAGATAGGGTTGAAGACATAGTTAAAATTGCTCGTCGCGCAGGGATCAACACTCAGGGAAAAACATACAACGGTTCTCTTGGTAAGTACGACGATCCTTCGGCTTGGGTTTCGGGTAAAGACGATGTTCGCGCGGCAGCCATTGCTAAAGGAATGAATATTGACGGCATGGTAAAGGTCGATGGCTACCGTGGTCCTAAGAAGAAAAAGCGTCTGGCTGATGACATTGTTGACGACCTAGAGCGAAACGCTCGCAGCAAAAATGCCAAGTTGGACGAAAGCTGCAAGAAAAGCGATAATGCAAGGAAGGATCTGAGAAAACAGATCATCGACAAACACGGGTCAAAGAAGAAGGATTAGAGATGCCAAGCCAAGACAAAGGCGCATACAAGCGAAAAGCGAGCCCGTCATCTAAAAAGACTGAATCCAAAGTCAATGAAGCGGGCAACTATACCAAGCCAAAGATGCGCAAGCGGATGTTTGAACGTATCAAAGCTGGTGGTAAAGGCGGCAAGCCCGGACAGTGGTCTGCGCGGAAAGCACAGATGCTAGCTCTCGCTTACAAGAAAGCGGGTGGAGGCTACATAGACTGATGGCAAAGCTTGAATCGCAGAGAAGCCTAGAGAAATGGACATCAGAAAAGTGGCGAACCAGCGATGGAAAGAAAGCCATACGGAAGGGTGGTACGGTTAGGTACCTTCCTGAGAAAGCATGGAAGTCTTTGACTCCCGCTCAAAGAAAAGCCACTAACGACAAGAAGAAGGAAGAGTCGAAGAAGGGCAAGCAATTCGTACAGAACACACCGGCAGCAAAGAAGGCTTCAAAGAAGGCTAGGTCATGATCGTAAGCAGTAGAGATAAACGAAGAGCCAGACGGATTGCCGCTGAAAAGTGGAACATGGTGAACAAGGATTATCTCGACATGCCAGCGAGTCGGAGAGCAGTGTACGCGAAGAGATTTGCAGAAGAAGAGATACTTGCCGGTAGAGCTGCTATCGGCAAGGGCGAAGGGTTCCGTTCGGTTTTCACAACATTGATCCTACACATCATGATCAAGATCGCTATCAAGCTGATCGACCGATGGTTGGAAGAAAAACTGTTTTCAGTACCAGAGGAATAACGTGAAAGCAATCAAGGACAACAAGGCTTTTCAAACGATAGTAGGCGCAGGAACCCTGTACTTACTTTTCATTCTTTGGAGAGATGGCTGGATCAGTTGGATACTTGGTGACAGATCACCAGAGGAGGGCTATAGCAATTCACAGTTGTGGATCGCTATAGGCAGTGCTTTGCTTTCGTTCGTTCAGTTAGTTGGTATGATTACTATAGGCTGTGTGAGTGGGTTACTTCCTCACGTTGGCAGCCTAGTAGAGTTCGCATCAGAGAAAATAAAAGAGGGGGTCAAGCACGCGAAGTCTTGGTTGGCTGAAAACAGCAAAAAGCCGCAAGACGGACAGTGGGACTGGCGACCCCTCGCAGCAATAATCCTGTCTTATACCCTTTGGTCTGGTGGGCAGTTATCAACAATCTGGGATTCAATCAAGGGCTTGATACCAGATGTGATCAGCACAGAAGTTGAGCGACCGACCTCGGCTATATTTTTTATTGATGACGACACGGTAAGCCAGAACCAGAGAGCAATAGCAACCAGCCTTTTGGTCAATGATCTGCTGGACTCCAAGGGAGTGGAGAGGCGGATGATGTCTACAGATCAATCTGCTGGAAGCTCTGAGCCTTGGATGTCTACCTTGGTGGACATATCTCCAGATGACAAGAGCAGCTTGGTCCTTTATTACGACGAAGGCAAAGCTAGCGTATTAGATATGCCCAACTCCGTAGATCAGATTAGGGAGTTGGTAAGTGCTTGGTAGGTATCGGGGCTATGCGCTCAGAGATTACGAATCTGTTCCCGAGTTCTCTGCATTTCCAGAGTTCGACGGGGAGCGTCTGCCACGATCTCAATGGAAAGAGCGGATCGACTATCTGAACTCGATTGGTTCTCAGCCAGTTCATTTCCACAAGCGATTCTGCAAGATCAAGAACCAGAGAAGCAGTAGTCTGTGCTGGTGTTATGGAACGATCTCCGCTGTAGAAAATGCTTACGCAGTCGCAGGAGTAGGTGGATTAGATCTGAATGCTTATGCGGTCGGTTATCGGGGTAAAGGCACAGACCGACGAGGTGGCTTCGGTGTCGAGTGCTGCAACATGATCCAGCAGTTCGGCATCCCACAGACAGCGGTCCTCCCTGAGTACACCAAGACAAGAAGGTGGAGCAACGAAGTTCAGCAGAACGCAGACAAGCACAAGATGGTGTCCTTCATGGAGATCGGACGACGAGACTTGGATAGCGTTGTGTCAGCACTCCTCATGTCTCAGTGTGCAATAACCGTAGCATTCGATTGGTGGCGACATTTAGTGGTAGCCCTCGGAGTAGCTTACAAGGGGAGTGAGTGGGGACTAATAGTCGCCAACTCATGGGGAACGAGATGGAGTCAGGGCGGGGAGTCAGGTGGATACGGGATCATCTGGGGGAAGAAAGCAATTCCTTTTGAAGCTGTCGCAGTGAAGTATGTGAAAGCGAGGCAAGAGGGATGAGAAACATATTGATCCTGATTCTTCTCTGTGCTTTTGCCATTCCGGTGGGTCAGCCAGAGAGACTTCAAATAACCGAACACATAGTTACCGTAACCCCCGATCCTGTTGTACCTGATGAAGAGTCAGAGAAGTGCGATGAGGTCATTCAAAGCACCAAGAAGAAACGCTTGATGCGTCTGTTCAGGAGGAGATAGAGGTGTATGAGACTTTTTTTAGGGTAGTCGGGATGTCCACTCCTGACCCAACCATGCTGACGATCATCGGTACTACCATCACAGGGTTGTCCACTGCAATCGGGGTGCTATGGAAAACCATCATGTCGCACATCTCCAAACTTGAAGAGAAGCTCACTGAGTGTGAGGATGATAGGAAAGAGTTATGGATGACTATCGCTAACCAATGCGGAAAAGACGTAAGCGAATTGAAGAAAGGTAACAAAGAATGATCGACTACTTACAAGAGGTGAAGCCTCTTCAAGATGCGGGTCTGAGTAACGCGGATATAGCTATTCACCTCAACGCCAAGACCGCTGGACCCATGCTCCCTGAGCCGAGTGAGTACATCCTAAGCGACTGCGCTGCTGTACTTGTCGATCCAGTTAGCGGTGAGAAGTTCGGTTCGCTTATCGACTACTACGCTACTCTCGAAGCAGGCGATGCGAAGAACCTTATAGCGTTCTTTCTTGATCGGATCTACAGCAACCAAGACGTAAGCACGAATGAGCATCCTCGCTCAGTTCAGTTCGCTAATGTTGAGTTGACTCTCCCTTCCGACTTGCAAGAGGTATGTTCCAAGTTGGTTGAAGAGGCTGGGGGAAGACCTCACTCCGGTGTGACTGAGGAAGACGTAGCTCAATCCCAAACCGATTGGGAAGCAGCAGAAGCAGACCGCATCGCACAAGAAGAGCAGGCACAGGCTGAAGCAGAAGCAGAAGCTCTAAAAGATCAGCAGCTTATTGATTTAGAAAGTCGCTATATCTCGCTTTACAATCAGCACATCGCAAATCTTATCGACCAAAGAATCGTTGATGAAGCGGCGTGGCAGGCTGGTCTTCAGGCTATGGCAGACGGGTGGAGTGAGTAATGACTGCACCAAACGGCGCAATTTTATTCAATAACAGTACCGGCTCGGATACGACCGCATCGGGTTTAGGTGCTGCAAACGTCTACGGTTCAGGCGCATCCACAACAGGATCATCTGCGGTTGTAACTGGCATTTCAACCACTGGTGTTAGTGCTGGTGATCTTTTGTGGGTTCAGTCGTCCAGCGGTCGTCAGTTCAGTATCATTGCTTCAGTCGATAGTTCAACTCAGGTGACTTGTGATGATGTGTTTGCTAATACGGAGTCGGGTAGGACTTGGGCGATAGGGGGCAAGCGTGCTACGTTTGACAATGCTGATAGTCGGAGGTTGTTCAACGACGACAGTGCTGCCGGTTTTATTATTGAAACAGAAACGGACCAGTCAATTAGCTCAGTGATAGAAATAACGCGAGCGGCAACTGTTCGTGGAGCAAGTGAAACGCAACGGACAGTTACTCAGACCGCGAACGCACGGAGTTTCCAAGTTAGAAATGGAAACACCTATCAATTTCAACATCTAAAACTAGAGAACACAAATGCGTCAAAGACAAACGCAATTGGAATTGCATTGGATTCTGGTAATCCATACCTTGTTGCTTACAAATGTGTTTTCGGTGATTCGACAAATCAATTGAAAAATGCAATTGCGAGGGCAAACAACACTCCGGCAGCAAGACTCAAATATTGCGTCATTCAAAACTGCACCTCAGATGGTGTAGTCGTTACATATTTGAATAACAGGTTCGTAATTGATAATTGTTTAATAACGAATAACGGACGGCATGGTATTTATTCGGATGTGCAGGGTCGCGGCATTGTTGTCAATTCTATAATCGCGAACAACACAACCTACGGATTCTATTCCGACCATGCGGACACTCATGTTCAGTTCTGCGGGAATACATTTTACGGGAACGGAAGTGATGCCATTAACATTAACGATATGGTAGAAGGTCTGTGTTCCAGTAATTTATTTGCCGGAAATGCAGGATATGGAATCAACATTCGGAACGCACATAGCTCTGACATTCCGATAGGGAACGCTTTCTTTAATAATACGTCCGGTGAGATTAACGGAGCGAGCAGCATTGATTCCATCACCCTCCAATCCGACCCCTTCGTAGATGCCGCTAATGAAAACTTCACCGTCAACAGCGACACTCTCAAAGCAGTGAGCTACTCGTTAAACGATGATACGAAAGTGTATCAATTTTCACAGTTTATGTCGCCAGTCGCAGACACCTCCTTGCCGCAAGAAGCCGGAACCCAAGTCCTACCATTCGGTCAATGGGCGGTAACAAATCCAGAAGCACAACTACACCCACTGAGGAGTAGCTAAATGACGGCGTTAAGCGGACCAATATTATTTAACGCAACATCTGGTGGTAGCGACACTGCGGCTAGTGGTTGTGGCCCAGCTACGGCTGTATCGGTGATGATACAGACCAGTGCTGGAAGTAACACAGCAACTGCGAGTCCGACGACTGGATACAGTCAAGGGGATCTGATGTACGTCCCTTCGTTTACTGGTCGCAAGTTTAACGTCATCGCATCCGTTGGATCGGGTTCGTTGACCTTCGACGATAACTGGGATGATTCCAGCTTCGGCACTTCTGCCTACGTTGGCGGCAAGCGTGCTACGTTCGACAATGCGGATAGTCGGACAGCGTTTACGGACTTAACAAGTGTAATAATAGAAACCGAAACAGATCAAACTATAAACTCAACTATTTTCTTAGGGCAAAGTCTTAGCAATGTAGTTAAGGGTTCCGATGGCACACAAGTCATAACTGGAACCCACAACTCGCCCCATTTTAATGGCAAAAATATTTTTATAGCAGACCTGACGTTTGCAACATCAAACTCAACAAACACTAGCACAGCGGCGTACCAGAGCTACAACGGCAACAATAAAATGTACGCCAAGAATCTGACGATAGATGGTCTTGCGTATGGAGGATCAAGTAATGCATCAGCCTGTTCCCACCTTTGGTATGCGTGCAAAGCAACGAACATTACGAACTATGCTATCCAGCGTCTTTCTGGAAACATGTACGCAGAAATGACTCAATGCTATGTCGATACCGCATCTGGTGCGATTAACTGGGGAAACGGCACGAATCGTGGATGCCGTCTACATAACAACCTCATCGTGAATTGTTCAAGCAATGTCTTAACGGCGACACCGGTGCCGAGTGAGATGGTTATGTATGGCAACATATTTGCGAATGGTGCTTCTAATTGCATAAATGTAAATGCAAGTAACGATCAACCGCAAATTGCATACAACATTTTTGCATCAAACAGTGGCTATGCGTTTAACTCGACGATTGACCCAAGTAAAGCATCGGGAATTTACTCTAATGCGTACTACAGCAACTCGTCAGGCAACACTTCAACAGGAAGTGTAGAGTCAGACGCAATCACCCTAACCGCCGACCCATTCGTAGATGCCGCAAACGGCGACTTTAATCTCAACAATAATCTCGGAGGCGGCTCAGTCCTTCGTTCTACGAAATACACGCTGGGAGGTTGAGCAATGGCAACGTACTATGTTGATAGTAACGCTACTGGATTGAACGATGGTTCATCTTGGACGGATGCGTGGACGAGCTTATCATCATCAGACGGTACTGCCACAACCGCAGGCGATGTAATTTATGTTGCTTCCGATCACAGCGAAACAACTAGCACAAATTTAAGTTGGTCAGGTGGATTGGAGTCAAATCCAATACAGGTAATCAATGTAGATAAAACTACTAATCAATACACGACCTCATCGCAAGCGACATATTATCGAAGCGGAGGATTTACCATAGGTGGAGTCGGTGTTCGCATATTCGGGATTAGATTTGAGTCCAACACTTCGATAACAACTACCATTACTGATTTCGTTTATACGGATTGCTATTTCGACATTGGCTATAACAGCGGAGTCAAAGCCTTTCAAGGTGCATTGACTGGAAACACAGGCAAGCTCGTTTCATGCACAGTGAAAGTGCAACGAGGAAACATCGTAGTCATGAACGGCAATAGCCGTGTGATATTTGAAGACTGCACTATTTTTTCAGCTAGAAACAACGCATCGACGGTGAATTTGCTTCTCAGCGGAGCGTTCAATAATTGGAAATTAGGCAGCTTTGCAGAGTTCCGTTCATGTGATTTGAGCGACTTTGACAATTTGTATGTTGGAAACAGTGGTCGGGATCATCAACTCGATTCAGTATTTAGCAACTGTGAATTTCCAGCGTCTTACAATTATCAAGCTAGCGACACTGTAGATCCTCGACGAACTCTTGTATCCGCATGTTCTAGTTCTACAACATCGCCAAATATCAATATCGACTCTGCTTTTTACAACGAAAGAGGGTTTTCAAAAGGCGTGACATCACATTATCGAAGTGGTGGTGCGTCTATGGATTCAACCGGATATAGCTGGACATTTCAATCGAACGCTAATGCGGTCGAGTCCTTAGCACCTGCTGAAAGTTTGCCGATTGCTAAGCAAGTTGAGTCGGGGAGCCAAACCATTTCAGTGTATCTAGCTGGCTCTGCATCATTGAATAATGATGATTTTTGGATTGAGATAGAATCGCCTAGTGAGGAATCCTCCGCGACCTCGCAGAAAAAGTTCCGAACTACAAAGCCCGACCCGCTTGCTACACCAACGGCACTAACCAGCGACACATCGTCAACATGGAATGGGAGCGGTGTAGGCACAAAGCAAAAGGTCGAGGTCACTATCTCACCTACGATAGCTGGGACGGTGACGGTTAGGTGCTACTTAGCTAAACCTTCAACGACTGTTTATGTCGATCCAAAGATTAGCACGACAGGCAATCAACGAGTGTTCGATGGGGTTCTTGTCGATGGTGAGGCAACACAAATAACAGAACCTAAATTTCATCCACTAGGGTAAACCAATGGAACAAACAGTCTATCTTGGTAGTGGTTCTACGACCGATGTTGTGGTTTACACCCAAGCAATCAATAGCAGCGGCAGCCATGTTGCACTCGTCGTAAACACCAGTACGTCGAAGCTAGTGTTCGCAGATGGAACCGTATCGTCAGCAACGCCAACTGTAGCTAGCCTCGGAACAGGTAAAGCAAAGGTCACGTTTGCCTCGATTGCTAACAGCAGCTTATCGGCTGGTGATACGGTCGCGGTACGCCTGAATGGGACAGCAGATGGGGTAGCCTTCTCCGAATATATGATCCCTGTGTTTATAGCAACAGCTAGCTCTGGTGGAGGTAGCAGTCTCACTCAGGCGGACATCCGAACCGCAGTGGGACTAGCTAGTGCGAACCTCGATACACAGCTCGGTGACATTCCAACCGTTACAGAGTTCAACGCGAGAACGAAGCCGACTGCTGACTACTTCGATCACACTGCTGATCAGGTTGTAGCATCGAACATGCGAGGAACAGATAATGCGATCTTGGCTTCTTCTGCTCCTACGAATTGGGGATCTTTGTCTATTAACAGCAGTGGTCATATTGTTAGGGTCGTTCTCACTGACACGACAACAACCAATAGTGACATGGTTGATATATCTAGCTTGGCTACTGCTAGCAATCTCGCTGTTGTCGATGGTGTTGTGGATGCTATTAAGCTGAAAACAGATCAGCTTACTTTCACCGTGTCTAACCAAGTCGATTCAAACGCATTGACTGGTGGGGGTGGAGATGACGCAGCGACCATCTATAGCTACTTCACTGCCTCTAACAGAGAGGACCAGTTCAAGAGTGATGTGTCTGCACTCGCTACGGCAGCGTCCATCGCAGCATTGAACGACATATCGGCTGCTGATGTGTGGACCTACTCAACGAGGACTATAACATCTGGCGGTATAACCCAGAGCGAAGTTGCTGACGCAGTTTGGAACGCATCATTGAGTGGATACAACTCAGGTGGTTCGACTGGGAAAGCTCTCAAGCAGATTAAGGAAGGGGTGATCTCGACCGATGGTAGTGTTGATGATACTTCTGCTACCTCGACTACCTTTATAAGCAATCTTTCCGAGACGACTGATGGTTTCTATCACGACAAAGTAATCGTGTTCATTAGCGGTGATCTACTTGGTCAGGCTCGACATATCGAGACTTACGTTGGGTCAACTAAGTCGATTACAGTCAGTCAGGGCTTTACCTCTGCACCTAGCGATGGTGACGAGTTTCTGATCCTTTCAACTCACGAACACTCACTTAATGAAATATCGGAGTCTGCCTATAGCTACTTCACGGATTCCAATAGAGAAGACCAGTTCAAGAGTGATGTGTCTGGACTAGCAACCTCGTCAGACCTTGCTACGGTCGATTCAAACGTAGACAGCATCAAGGCAATCACGGACCAGATGGTGTTCACCGTCTCAGGTCAGATAGATGCCAACGCCTTGACGGGTGGTGGAGGTGACGATGCCGCCACGATCTATTCGTACTTCACGGCTTCCAATAGAGAAGACCAGTTCAAGGCAGATGTGTCTTCTATCAGTCAGCTTGGTTCGGGTGCAATCTCTCACGAGATCACCGTCAACGTGGGAGGATCGCCTTCGGATGGTGTAGAGGTCTGGGTTAGCACTGACGCTTCAGGAAACAACGTGGTCGCTGGGACTCTAGTCACTGACGCATTCGGAAAGGCGACATTCATGCTGGACGCAGGGAGCTACTACCTGTGGGCGCAGAAGGCAGGAACTAACTTTACAAACCCAACAACATTCTCAGTGAGCTAGACAATGACAACTATAAATGGATCAGTTGCAAGCAATCCGTCCGAGCCATCTGGGTCACTGCCGATCTCTCAGAGGTCGAGACCGTTCATCACGCTACAGGACTTGGTGTCACACCTGATGGATGTGTTCGATCTCCAAGAGACAGAGATGGATGTTCGGAGAGCCAAGAGGTCCGCTGTGTGGGGCTTCGAGCAGGCTATGACTCGCCACCAGTGGGGCATCTACGACGAGCAGTTTACTGCGTATTTCAATGCACAGGATAAGGAAGGGTCTATCTCGATTGCTAGTGATGGAACGGTCACGAGAAGCACTCCAGCGTGGCCCACATGGGCTTCTGACGCAACCCTGTACTTGGGCGACGACAAAGCGTATCGGGTCGTAGAGAGGCTCAGTGACACCCAGATCAAGCTTGATAACTGGTCAGGTCTAACGCAGTCAGCTACTACAGATTTCTGCTTAAAACACGATAGGGTTACGATTCCCAGAGATGTCAGAGAAGTCTATGACGTATGGCAGGAAAAGGAGGATCGCTCGATCCGAATTGCAGATGTAAGGACTTTCAGGGATTACGACCGGCCACGAGTGTATCGAGGTAGCGAGCCCAGTCTGGTGACGTTCAAAGCGATGTATGAGAACGGGAAGCAGTACACCCAGATGCAGGTCAGCCCCGGCCCGAATACGGCTGTAGAGCTAGATGTAGCCTACATGCGAAGACCATCTAATCCGAGACTGATGGAGTCGGTGGAGGTTTCTACTTCCGGGAATACAGTGACACTGAGTTCTCCGCTCCCTGCTGGGATGAGTGCGGTAGGTTCACTGCTGCGAGTTTCGGGTACAGGAGACAATGCTCCCGAGGCAGAACTAGGCTTTGGAGTCTCATCGGAGTCTCATGTCACGTTCGAGGGGATAATCACTGAGCAGGCGAGTCAAACTTCGCTCACTTGTGTTGGTGTACCATCTTTGAGTAGTAAGAAGGCAGTAATTACTGATACACTAGATGTACCAGAGTGGTTGATGATTCCAATCAAATCCTACGCTGAGGCTCAGATGTCTCGAATAGGAAGAGGTGACATCCGTGAATACCGGACACTGATGGTGGAAGCGGACGAAGCCTTGCGTTTTGCGATGGAGCAGGACGTACCATTTGTTAGGCGAGGAAACCTTCCAAGCCTACAGGTGGACACTCTTGAGAGAACACCTTATGTCAGCGAGGAATAGCATTGACAGGCATTCGTCACACAGACTGGGATGTATCCGTCGAACACGCTCGCGTCATTGAAGAAGGATGGCCCGATGGTGTAAACGTCAGGAGGCCCGTAGTCCTCAAGAAGATACCCGGAGTAACCGGAAAAAGATTTACCGAGACTGTGAAGAGTGGTATGTGGATCAAGCCTCTTGGAAGCATTCCTCAGAGAACCTTCAGCAGCGTAAGGGATATATCGAGAAGGTCTTTGGTTGTATTTGTTTCTGGATCATCGACCGGAAGGTCATCAGGTGAAACAGACTATGAAAAGATTCGAGACAAGATCAGAGACCTATTTCACGACCGAAGAGCCACTTGCTTGGATGGTGAGATGTACTCTCGGACATCGGTATCTGATTACGACATAGACGATGTAATAAGTCGCAAGTACGACATAGATCTTATTGAAATCGAAACCATATTCAGGGAGGATACCTAATGCCTTGCGAACCAAAAACACTAGGAAGTGTGGGCGTTTTTACGTCCATGCTTGTCGAACCAAGTGACACAACTGACCCGTGTCAACCAGCTACCTTTGATTCAAGCTCCGAACGATACGAGATCCTTCAAGAGAACATTCGCTACACGGATGTATTGTTGGGTGGAAATGGATTTACTGGAACGATTGACCGAACAGCAGTTCATACACGGCATGGTGCGCGAGTCGTAGTTGGTTCTTTCGTAATGGAAGTTGGTCCATACGAACTTGCTAGTTGGCTTCCGAGGATTAACGGTAATGCAGCTAGTGGGAACACCTATGCTCCCGCCGAAGAGTTCGACCTTAGTGCCTTCGACATCATGATGAAACGTGATCAAGGAACGGTGATCTACAGGCATTGTGGTGTAAGGTCAGCTACCTTCAATGCAGTGTCCTCCGTGGGAGGTCCAGAGCAGGTCATGAGAATGACTATAGAAATCATAGGGTTTGAGGAACACGATTCTACCTTCCCAGCGACACCACCAGTACTACCGTCTAGCGACAGGCTTTACTGGATTCTTGGTGATGGGCAGTTGCAACTGCAAGCTGACCCAACTACGAGCGTACCATCCCCGGCAAACCAAGAGTGGTACTTCGATTCATTCAGTCTAAGGATCGACAATAACCTTACTCCAATTCTGCGTAACTTCCACAACGTCACAGCGATTCAGTCGAGAGGACGGGAAGTAACCTTTAGAGCAAGTATGCCATACGACAACGGTGTGAATGCTCAGAACGGTGGATCTCATAGCCCTTTGTATATCGACTTCTTCAAAGGGAACGGGACGCTATCGTTCTTGTCAACAAAGAGTGATGAGCTGGCAGAAATCCATCCTAATTACTCGACTGTAATTTCGTTGAATGATCTTAGGTCTATCAGAAGAACTCCTAACGCAACTGGTCCGGGAGAAGTTCCTCTGTTTCTTGACATGAAGGCCCACCGATCTGGAGGTGCTACGGCACAAGACCCTAGTATTCCACCAATTTCCATAACGAATGTTGTTGCATAGGGGATAGCCTGTGGATTCAGAAGAAATTCTGCCTGATGACGAAGAAAACCTTGAGGGACAATCTCCTGAAAGTTCGGAATCGGACAATGATGACGAAGGCAGGATAACATCGGTTCCTCCACTGGATGGATCGGAGGGTTCTGATGATTCGGCTGGTGTTGTTTACAGCATGAGTAGAATCCCAAACCCTGAGCCAGATGGGGTAAGTTCCGATGGTTCTTCTGTTCCAGAGGCGGAATCAGAATCCTTCCCTGATTCATCGTCAGCGGAGCAAGATTCTGGTCCTCAAGAGATTCCTGAGACCGGAAAGTACACTATTAGAGAAGGCGAAGAAGTTCCTTCGCTCGACTCTGATGGATTACCTGAAGTTGACCTTCCCCCACCAGATGTTAGTGTCGATAGCAAGCAGGCAACGCCTGCTCCTAATCAACCTCAGGAACGAATCCGATCCGTCCCTCCTCTGGATAGCCCTAGTAGAGAAAAGGATGCCGCAAACTTAGGCCGGATGTCTTTCTATAAAAGGAAGAACATCGAAAAAGGTCGAGGCGACAAGATACCGGGACTTGAAAAAGATAAGGACGGAAACTACAGGCAAACGGGAAGACTGGACTCCGGTCAAGAAAGGGACGAAGAAGGGTTACGTCAGCAGCGAGATATTGATCTTAATCAGGCTGCTCCGCAAGGAGCTGGTCCACTTGAAGTTGATCTGCAACCAGACATTATCCCTGATGTCGGGTTCGATGGTGCTTCGTCTTTCAAGCCAGACGGACAAGACAGCACTCAGGTTCTCAGTGATGTTCAGAGTGCCGCTGATGCTGTAGATACGTTGACAACGGGATTGTTAAACGTGTTGGCAAGGCTGACGTTGAATATGAAGAAAGCCAATGACAACATCCGACAGCTAATGGACAAGCTGGAAGTGGAGGACCATCGGGATGAGTTCTAATGGGTTGAAGTTTTTCTACGGAAACTACGAGCATCTTGTTGGT
>Ga0208162_1000031_pt1 | contig 62981 bp, 69 predicted proteins | sample CB_VirMetaG_4_FD_184539 | JGI IMG/M metagenome (GOLD analysis project Ga0208162, IMG submission 184539) | Freshwater to marine saline gradient viral communities from Chesapeake Bay - CB_1508_1M Viral MetaG (SPAdes) (version 4) | ecosystem: Environmental > Aquatic > Marine > Coastal | place: USA... | reverse complement strand
TATATTATTTTCTATTGGGTCAAACAGTAATGACGCGCAACTAGAAAGTAAAGGAACCAATAGGTACGGTAATTTCTGTAGTATTTCCTTCAGCATCTGTAATCTTCAACGTTATCATAGTGCCGTCATCACTTACAGAATACTCAATAGTATTACCCATTAACTCCAAGACACCTGATGTACTAGGTGTCTCTCCAAATAGTGCATCTACTAACTGCCTGGATAGCTGTGCGTAGATTCTACTTTCTAAGTTACGTATAAACCTAGCAAGTGTAGTGTTTTCGGCGTCCCTTTTTAACTGTTCTTTATAGGCTTTCAGTTCAGCCTTGTTCGCTTCCTTTCTATTGTATTCTTGGTTCTCAATAGTTAGATAATGTGAAGATGTACCCACTCCACTAAAGGATGGGCTTTTGAACTTGTGTACCATTTCATCAGCACTGACACTAGCTGTAAGAAGTAGTACTAAACTAATCTTTCCTTTGGTCATCTCTATCTGCCTTAGCTATCTTGTTGCTATCAATTAGCTGCGGCACTCCTAAAATAGTTTTAATTAACGTGTCTTGCCTAATAATTTCATTGTCTAGGCTACGTATTCTATCTATTAATGCTACTAGTATACCATGCTGAGAGTCAAGTTTCCCGCCTAGGCGTTCTTCTATAGCTGCGATCTGTTCTGCTACTTTCTCATCTACTACATCTAATTTAGTTTCCATGCCATCTACGATACGCATGATTAACTTATAGATAAACCACCCTAAACCTAATGCTGCTGCTATAGGAAACCCAACTTCTTGTATAAGGGTTACTGCTGAATCCATTAGTCTTGTTTATTGGAGGCCCCGAAATAAAAGGATATGACTGCGGACGCTAAACCACCTAGGTAGCCTAACACGAGATTAATCAGGGCCTCACTATTCTGCTCTGGTGGTTGTAGCGTTACGAGGAAGATATAACCAAGAAAACCACCAACCATGGCTATACCTATGATTCTTGCTGTCCAATCTTTAGAAAAATGTTTACGTGCATCTTTCTTTTCTTCAGCTTCTATTTTGTATATGTCTACATCCAGCTCTTTCATTTGCTTTTCAAAAGCTATCTCTGCTTTCTTTATCTCCATGAGTTGTTCTGGAGAAGCAGTTGCAATTGCTTTTTCTAGTGATGCTGGATTGTTTTCTACACCTAAAACTTTTGATATAACATCACCAGCCATGCCACCTAATGGGCCACCTAGTGCTGCACCTAATGTTGGAGCTACGCTCCCTACGATATTACTTAATAACTTCTTCATATTTTCCAAGCTTTAACAGCTCCTCCTTGTTTGCTAAATGTTGTGCTTCGATGTCATCTTTGCTTTGCCCTGTATAAGCAACAGCTAGATAATTATCTATAAGCGCTTGGTTTAGATCCACGCCATCTGCAACGATGACGCCTAGAACTCTACCGAACTTCCCTTTCTTGTCTAGTTTTGTTTGTATTACTAATTTGTCAGCATGTAATATATGATCTGCTAAAAACTTAGAAGCTAGTTTACCTCTAGCTTTTTCATCTAAATCTCTTGTTCGTGACTCTGGCGTATCGATCCCGTATAGTCTGACACGAGACTTGTATACAATGTCAAAGCCCAAGTCTATTTCACAATCGACTGTGTCACCATCAACGATTCTAGTTACACCGCACTTGTACTCGTACATTATTTTCCTACAGCTTTTTGTGCTTTTTTATGTGCAGCAGTAAAAGTACTACCCTTCATCATAAGGTTCTTCATGTACTTCATATGCTTTGCAGTGTGGTGTTTAGAATGCCTTTTCATACTTGCCTCTTGTCTTTTAGTAAGAGACTTCTTACGTGTTGGCTTTCTTCTAGTTGTTTTTCTTTTGTACGCCATAGCTTATATTATCACGTTCCGTCCATTTCTGTATAGCCATAGAGCTGCCAAGTGTAGTAGCCATCTCTGTCTTCATCAGATACGCCATCCTTGAACCACTCAATCATTTTATCGCTAGTTACACTACTTAGTTGTATAAAACTTTCAGGTAACTCTGTTGCACTTTGTAAATAACCATAGTTTAAAGCTCTAGTTTCTCTAATAGTTATAGTCTTAGTATCATCTGCTTGATCTACCGCGGTAACATCTACAACAACTTGCGCCACTATAGGTGTTCTATCAGCACCACTTTTAAATGTAGTTTCACAACTTACAAACTCGTATGTGTAATCAAAATTATGTATAGCCATTATGGTATATGTCCTCCTGGGCCTCCGCCGCCGCCTGGTGGGCCTGGTGGCGGACCACTGCTTGCAGTTGTTACTGAGTATATATCAACTACCCCATTTACTGTTAATGTAACGTTTGTAGTAACTCCTCCACTAGAACTACTTTGATTTTTCAAGGTTATAGTATCACCGTTAGTTACAGTAAATGAACCTGGGCTTTGATAACTACCACTATTAAGTTTGTACTGAGCACCACTACCACCAGATACTGTAGCAGTACCACCAGAGAATCCAGAACCAGTTAAGGTAATAGTGTTTGATGTGAAGACTGTAGAAGTAGCTTGTCCAGTTAAATCTGTAAATGTAAATTGATTAGGCTCATTAAGTGTAAGTCTCTGGAAAGCGTACTCAACACTAGTTAAATATCTAATTCCGCCATCACCCTGAGCATGTACATATAAATTAGTAGGGACTGTGTTCGCACTTCTTTTAATAAAGGTAACAGAAATCTGTGCGATAGCATTAGTAGTTTGGAACCTAGCTATACCAGACCAGTACTCAGCTCTATTAGAATGGTATTGCAAACCACCAGTATCGGCCATCGGCAAAGTACTAGAGTTAGGCGCATTGTTGTAAGCATCCCCTGTGCTAAGTAGCTGATTACCAGTACCACCATAAGTACCATCTCCAGCTGCAATACTTAATGTTTTAACTTGACCGTTGCCACCAAACACCCTTACATAGCCTATGTATACACCAGGCTCTGTTCCTATCTCTCCTACTTGGGCTAGCCTCATAACGTCGTTAAAAAAACCACCTATCGTAGTACCCATTACTTTTTTGTTTACAGTTGGTAAAGATAAATCAGTAACATTAATACGGTCAGCATCTATCTGACCAGTCGTGATACGTGAACCGTCGATCGTGGTTGACCCACTCGAACCCAGGTCACTTGCTTGTATAAAGGAAGCATTGATAGCACTGGCGGCTATGGTATTTGTTTGGATATTACCGCCATGTATAGTCGTTGAACCGTTAGTAGATAAATCAGTAGACTGTATAACACCACCAGATATACGTGCAGCATCCATAGTGCCCGATGTTATACGTGCAGCACTCATAGATCCTGTGGTAATTGTGTCCGCATTGACAGTACCAATTTGTGCAGCAGAGATTGCGGCGTCCTTTATAAAAGCAGTATCTATATATACACCAGCTGGGTTGCCGTTACTGTCTGTACTAGTAAGAACAGTAAAAGGTGTAACGTCAGTGCCGTGTGGGTTACGTATAGTTACCTGGTTTGCTTCAAATATTATGTTAGATGTAGAAGTATTGTTTTGTTCGTTACCAGAACTATCTACCATCAAGTACATACCAGCAACAGCACCATTAGCATTAACTGCTACACCATAAGCAGCTTGGGCAGACGTACCATTTGCTATTGCTTGCTGTAGAGATGTAACGCTAGAGGAGTTATCTCCTACCGTAGTATTTAAGTTAGATATAGCAGAAGCATTACTACTTATACTACTACCCTGTGATGTAACAGTAGTTGATAAACTATTCAATGCAGTAGCAGTCGCATAGTCACCATCAATTGTATTTACAGTGCTTTCTAAAGCAGTTATGTCAGAGTTGATAGCAGTTATATCACCGTCGTTTGATGTGATCCTAGAGTCTAAACCTGATATAGCTGTAGATACAGCGTTACTAGATGTATAACCAGATAAAGCACTTTGTAGAGCTGTTATGCTACTAGCTTGAGATGTAATACTACTACCTTGACTTGTCACTGTAGAGGTTAAACTGCTTATAGCACTGGCATTACTTGCTATACCGCTGTCTCGTACAAGTACCCACTCACCAGAAGTTATCTGGTCCGCACCAACAGCTTCAGCTCTGTATAGTTTGTTTTCATTACTACTAGTGTTTATCCAAAGATCACCTACAGCAGTAGCAGTAGGTGCGCTACTGCCTACAAAGGTCCTGGCTTTAGTATCTACTAAAGTATCTAAAGTACTAAGACTACTATTTAAACTTGTAACGTCAGAGTTAATAGAAGTTATGTCACCTTCGTTAGTAGTTACTCTAGATGTAAGTGCTGTTAAAGCTGTAGCTGTAGCATAGTCACCATTAATTGTATTTACTGTGTTAGTTAAACTAGTAAGAGAACTAGAGGTAGAACTTATATCACTGTCATTAGCTGTTATCTGGGACTGCAAACTATTTACAGCTGTGCTTACTGCACCACTGCCAGTGTATCCTGACAAAGCGTTTTGCAAAGATGTTATGTTACTAGCATTAGTAGTTATACTATTGCCTTGTGTGCTAGTTGTAGATTGCAAAGTGCTAATTGCACTAGAGTTAGCGGCTATGCCAGTATCTCGTACAAGCACCCATTCGCCAGATGTAACTTGGTCCGCACCTACAGCTTCAGATACATATAACTTATTGCTGTCATTAGTATCAATCCATAGATCGCCTATGGCGGTAGAAGTAGGCACATCATCTTGTGCAAAAGTTCTACCCTTTGTATCTACCAAAGTATCTAAAGTATTTAAGCTAGTATTTAAGCTAGTTATAGAGTTAGCGTTAGAAGTTATATCTCCATCGTTAGCTGTTATCTGAGATTGCAAACCTGAGATAGCGGTACTTACTGCATTACTACCTGTATAGCCAGTCAACGCACTTTCTAAAGCTGTTATATCAGTAGCGTTAGTTGTGATGTTATTACCTTGTGTTGTTACAGTAGATTGCAAACCACTTACAGCAGTGTTTAAAGCTGCCACACCACTACTAGAATCATTCACTGTATTTTGTAGTGCTGTTATATTGCTAGAGTTTGTACTAATACTGTTGCCTTGGGTTGTTACAGTAGAAGTCAAACTGCTAAGAGCAGAAGATGTAGCGGCTACACCAGTAGAGCTATCGTTTACTGTATTTTCTAAAGCTGTTATATCACTAGCATTTGTAGTAATACTGTTACCTTGAGTTGTAACTGTAGATTGCAAAGTATTAAGAGCAGAAGATGTAGCAGCAACACCTGTAGAACTATCGTTTACAGTATTTTCTAAAGCTGTTATGTCACTAGCATTCGTAGTAATACTGTTGCCCTGAGTTGTAACTGTAGATTGCAAAGTACCAATTGCACTAGAGTTAGCAGCTACGCCGGTAGAGCTGTCGTTTACAGTGTTCTCTAGTGCTGTTATGTCAGTAGCGTTTGTAGTTATGCTATTGCCTTGTGCTGTAACTGTAGAAGACAAAGAACTCAATGCTGAGTTAAGTGCCGATACACCAGTCGAGCTGTCATTTACAGTACTTTCTAGCGCTGTTATATCACTGGCATTGGTAGTAATGCTGTTACCTTGGGTTGTAACTGTAGATGACAAAGAGCTCAAGGCTGAATTAAGAGCCGATACACCAGTCGAGCCATCGTTTACTGTATTCTCTAGTGCTGTTATATCAGTAGCGTTAGTAGTTATGTTATTACCTTGAGTTGTAACAGTAGAAGACAAAGAACTCAATGCTGAGTTAAGTGCCGATACACCAGTAGAACTATCGTTTACTGTAGTCTCTAACGCTGTTATGTCACTTGTGTTTGTGCTTGTAGCACTTTCTGTATTACTTACTCTAGTAGTTAAGGTAGACAAGGCTGATGCTGTAGCAGCTACACCGGTAGAGCTATCGTTTACAGTATTCTCTAAGTTTGTAATTGCAGTACCTTGGCTAGTATTAGTACTGTTAATAGTTACTATAGAACTCTGGGCACTTGCCATAGCACCTGTAAGTGTCGTACCTGTAAAGCTAGTAGATCCTACAGTTGCCACGAGAGTAGCATCTCTTGATTTTTCCCAGTCATTGTTAGATGAGTTACGTGCATACACCTGGTTGTTGTCATCTGTATCTACCCATATGTCATGGGCCTGTAGAGCAGATCCATCATCTCTTTGTGTAGGAGCAGAGGTAGATTTTATAACTCTAGTAGAAGCAGTAGCGGCCGTGCTAGCAGCAGTAGCAGCGTTACTAGCAGTAGTAGCAGCGTTACTAGCAGCAGTAGCAGCGTTACTAGCAGCAGTAGCAGCAGAGTCAGCAGTTGACTGAGCTGCAGCCGCAGCACTAGATGCGCTGTTGGCTGTTGACTGTGCATTATTAGCTGCTGTTTGTGCTGTAGCTGCATCCGATGCAGCAGAGTTAGCTGCTGTTTGTGCGGTGTCTACAGCTGTATCTAATGTACCTAACGCACTAGCAAGACTAGAAGTATTACCATCTACTATTACTTGCATGTCATTTTGTAAATTAGTAAAGCCAGGTAGGTTAGCTAGTTCTTCACTAAGCTGTTGCATGACTGCGCCTACATCAATTGCTGTAGTAGCAGACGTGCCTTCGGTATCGTTCCAGGGGCCAGCTACATCCGACGTAGTTACATACCTAACCCAATAATAATATTTTTGGTTATATCCGACCTCGTCCGTGTACACAAAAGCATTGCTAGTCGATATACGTACGGCACCGCCAAGAGCATTGTCTTGTGATCTCCATATCTCTGAGTAAGCATGATTGCCATAACTAGCCTTAGTCCAAGATAAAGTTATAGAAGTAAATGCAGCAGAAGCTTCTAATGTACTAGGAGCAGGCGGCGGGGTTGTAGAACCACCTGTACCTGGAGGTTGTGATATACCACCAGATACACCTACCTTTTTATTTTTTACTTGTACTATGCCGTTGTCTGATAACTCCCTAAGAGTAACAGCTCTATCTAGTGGGTCACCACGTTGGCCTAATCTTACTTCTAAGGCTTCTTTAATTGCATCAAGAGCAAGCTTTAGTTCTCTATCGGTTTTAGGTGGTATGTTCTTAAGAGCAGGTAGTTTAGTTTTAGCCATTACACACCCTTAAGCTCTATAATTGACTCTCCTAGGCATACTTCATTTACAACTTTTGCAGACTCTACTTCAAACGCAAAGGTTTTATGTACACTTGCTGGTAAACGTACTACTGGTTCAGGTATGGCTGTAGCACTAAAACTAGGAGTAGTTCCCGTTACACTATAACCACTACCACTTGTAGAAATAGTAGCATTATAGATAACACTATTATCTCCATATACTTTTAATGTTACTGGATAAGCTTCTGCATCCACTTTTGCAAACCCAAAACTTGTATGCCGTGCTACTGGAAACTCTTTACTCTTCCAATTGTACGTAAGGTTATTAGTGCTGCCTTGAAACTTTTTAATTTTATTACCTATTATTAAATACAACTGGTTGTCATCTGGGTCAGTAAAACCACCACGTATCAAAGCACTTGCATCTAAATCTACTAGAGCATTTGTACCTTGTCGGGGGTCGAATATAAAACCACCAAAACCAGAACCTGTATTGTAGAAACCTACATATCTACCTTGCCAATAAAAACCTGTAATAGTAGAAGGGTAATAATTAGCTTGCCATTGTTCTGGTGTTACTAAACCTTCTGTTAAGTTTTGTGCTGCTGCACCTGCTGCAACCATAAGGCCGTTAGGGCCGGCATAGTAAACAGACTCTCCCATATCTACCATAGACCTTTTACTTAGTCCGGCTTCTGCTGTTTCTATCTTTATAGCTACCATAGCAGATGGGTCAGTACCGGTTACTAGATACGGTGTACCTTCTGTAGTAACAATTAGCCCATTAGAAGTAGCTTCCATACCGACAATCTTTTCTTCTATACCTATTCTGTAGTTAGCTGGCCAAGCATGTGGCTGATATGCTTCACTAAAACATATTCTATTGCCAGTAAATCCAGCAAAAGTACCATTACCTAAAGCTAGTAAACCTTTCATAGGCCCATCTGGATATAAAGATGTATCATCATCTGGTGGTGCAATCCAATCACTAGAAGGTATTACCTCAGCCAGTTCACTGTTCTTAGAAGTGTCCGTGTATGTTGTAGCGGATAAAGCAAGCTCTGCCACGAATTGAAACTCTGTTGTATTAGAACCTGTATTGGATCTATAAATTCTTTTCTTTGATAAGTTTGTATTACTAACGCTTGTAGATGTTTCTAAACTAGATAGGTTTACAGACATATTATCATCTGTAGTTATAACTGTAGATGCTGGTGATGGAGGCCCTTCTTCCCCATATGCAGATACAAACGTATAAACAAAAGAAGTTTCATAGTCTAATTCTGCATCTGAGTTTTCACCAAAACTAGCACCATTTGATATAGAGCTACTAGTAACACCAGAAGTAGCAGCTGCAGATAAGATAACTGTAACTGTAGTATCACTAGGCACTGTTCTTATCCTAAATGTTCCGTTTATATCAGCAGCATCTATACCACCTATCGTACCTGTTACATTTGCAATTGTTATGTAGTCATCTACTGAAGCGCCATGAGCTGATGCAGTAGTAACAGTTATAGTAGAACTTTCATTAGTAGTTGTTATTGTTATATTGAGGGTGGTACCCCCACCTACTGCCACTGTGGGAGCTGCAGTTGGGGCAGGAATACCTAATCGATAACCAGCATTTGGAAATACACTACCACCTATAACATCAGAACTTCTACCCATTTTAGGAAAAGATTGACCCGACCAGTATATCGTGTCGTTAGTATCTCCTGGTATAGGACTACGCACGACATCTACATCTTCATCAAACTGTAGCCAACGTTCTGGGCTATCGGTGTATTTAAATATAGTTTGTCTGCTGGAATTAGAAAGAGTTAAAGTATCAGAATTATCTCTGATAGGCACTAAACGACCACTCTCAAGGTTTACATCCGTAGCTACTGTAGCTAGTTCATCCTTTAAGAGACGTGGTGAAGCTTTAGGAGCGAGCCCTCCAAAAGTATTAAGTTTAATATATGCCATTTGTTCATTATACAGTATTCAGAACTGACTTCTGCAGTTCTCGACTCCTTCTTCCTACTTGATTAAACCACCTGCTGTCTTCCATTTCAGCAGCCATCCTTTTCCAATCATGCTCTCTGCATGCTGCTAGCATGTTGCGGAACTTAGAAAGCCTAGTCCCTCCTAGATTAAAACACATATTTACCAACACGTGTTGAATATTTTCGGGCAGGTTATAAAAATCTTCTTCCTCACCAAACACGTGCAATGCTTCATCTACATGCTTAATAAAATCATCCTCATAATACATGTCTACTACTTCTTGAGTAACTGGTGTGCCTACTTCCCAGTTATATTCTGGGTCTTCTGGTTTACATAAGTGGCCTACGCCAAGTGTCTTGTAGCCTAGACTATCTTTGTATATTTCTAAGACCTCGCCCTCGTGTCTTTTAATCTCTTCTTTTAGTAGTTCTATATTCATGGGGTTATTATCCTGTCGTCTACTGCTTTGATGTCATCTTCTTTCATAAAGACTTGCAGTTCTGTGACAACGGTTTTCTGTGCTGCTTCTACCTTTTTAAGGTTAAAACTAGCATCCTGCCACTCGCTTTGTAGTCTAACTAGCATGTTAAACTGCTCAGCTACGCGGTCAGTCATTTTAGATATATCGTATTGTTTACCGTCAAAGTTGATTACTTGCGGTGCTTGCTTTTCGGCTTTTGCCATAATTACCTCCTATAAAAAGCTAGACCCAATGATTAAGACATACACGCCTATAATCATTGTGGTGAACTTAGTGTCCAAACGGTCAAACTTAGCGTCTCCTTTATCTAAGCGTTTTTCAATTGCAGTGTATCGAATGTTGCACTCTCTTTCGTGCGATTCGATCTTTGCTAATGTTTCTTTAACCGTGGCCATAAATAGATTATATACTAAACAAATTCAATTGTGTGTACACTATTTGCAACCCAACCATATGCGGTTGAATACGTACCAGCGAGTCCGTGCGAGGCTGTCCATATTCTAGTATTACCATCAACCTGACTATTCCAGCCTCCAAAGTTACCAAAGCCAGCTCCATCACTTATATTAAATGTAACTGTATAATTACTAGTACCAGCGCTAAGCAGTCTTCTTACTCTTATACTAGACCAGGCGTTTGCTGCTGGCGCACTAGCTTGATAACCAGAAGCTGAGACTATTACATACATTGTACCACCCAATGTGCCGTTCTCTGCTCCAATACCTATAAGGTTATATCCAAATGTACTAGGAGTACCGAAATTAGCTACGCCTCTAAGGTCTGCTGTGCCTGATTGTGCACCTAATCTAAAATGCCCTTGCGCTGAGCTGGTGTCATCAGACCTTGCAAAAGATGACCCCGTTGAAGTAAAAGAACCAACAAGAGTAAAACTAGATGCTCCTTTAGTAGATCCAGCAGTGTAAGTACTTGAAGCCCCTACAACGCCTCCTGTATCAGCTAAATCGTCAAATCTTAAAGTCTGACTGCCCGCTGTAGTTATAGCGTTATTAGAGCCATTTGCTTGAGGAGTCATTCTTCTGTAGTCATTAAAAGCTATATTAGAGTTAGATTTAGCAGATACACCTTGCTCAGGCGTACGATAAACACTAGCTAACTCCGCCAGATCTATATTTGTATCTTTAAACCATGTAGACATTAGTAATACTCCATTTTATATTTTTCAAAAGTACAACTATAAGTGCTTTTTACACCTTCCCAAGTTTGCCCTTCAGGTACAGCATATTCTTGAGTAACTTCTCCTAAGTTTACCATGCTGCCCCAATTTTTTACATTGGACTCTTCCATGTCTTTAAAATAGTTTATCCAAGATGTTAAGCTGTCATGTATAGGAGAACCTACATCTACGTAGGTATAAGCTACTGTAGCACCCAAATCTTTTTCTAGTTTACCTAAAACATTATGGTAATCATAAGCAAACAAAAAGTTTCTCGTGCCATTTGCATCTGGTCTCATCAGGAAGTTACACAAATGGTATTCTCCGTCATCGTTAATAAAACCCATAAATAAGCCTACGAGGTAGTTGTTGACATAAGTACCTATAACTACACCACCTGGTTGTGATAAGTTACCTAAACAAACGTTGTGCCAAAAACCTGTTTTATGGTCATCTGAAGCAGAAGCTATTTGTTCTGGAGTATAGTCTAGCCCAGGGTAAGCATAAGTACCCTTGTTTATATACCCGCTAGACTGTATATAAAAATCTTTTAAAACACCTTCGTAATAAAGAGTATATATATCATCTATTGTAAGTGATGCAGCTTTGTACATTCCTACAGTATATCGCCTTTATACCTTTGTGACCATATAGTAAGACTGTACTTAGTGCCTTCAGTAAGTTCGACACATTCGTGCGGGTGCGTAACTTGTCCTGGAAACAAAAGCAGTTTACCTACAGGTATATCAGCATTGCTTATACCTTGTCTAGGAAAGAATAACTCGCCGCCTTTGTAGTTTTTATTTAATTTTACTGAACCAGTTACATGCGATGAGTCATGGTGTAACGCTAGTTTTGTTTGTGAATCAGTAGAATACTTCAACATAAACGCATCTCTTACACCCTCTACAACCATAGGATTCCAATAAGGTTCTATTATAGGTTTGACATGCTTTTGCCAATGTTCTTCTAGTTCTTGGTATATATTAAGTTCTTTTAGTCTTATCTCTTGTGCAGGATAAGTGTCGTTAGGTAGACTTTTCCACTCTGCGTTTTGCTCTGCTATTTCTATAAGTCTTTGACACTGATGTTCTGACATAAAATCTATCAGTATCATGTCTTTTTCTATGACTTCATAGTTATGGGTAGGTGTATGAAACAAATTGTATTGTGGGTACATCTCTTTGTAGATACGTTCAAAGTTATCTTTTGCAGAGTCATCACCGTTACCATGATATATACAAGGGCAACAAGTAGTTTCTTGGTTATGTAACTGATTGCCTAGCATAGTTATATTAGGTTCGTGGCACTGAAAGATGTAAGCTTCTACATCAAGACCGACATCATATAAACCCTCTAGATATGCTTGTTGATAGAACAACTGGTCATCTTGGTGGTCTTGTATATCGTTATGGTTTAGTATCTTTTTTATTTCTCCTACCTCACCTATAAACGTACCAGAGTTAAGATATCTGTATCTGGTGTGTACGGAAGGAAACTGATTACCTAAACTAGGATCGGGCCAACATACTTCTTCTGCAGAAAAAAGTACCTTATGGCCCATATCCAAGTATCTTTCTCTAATCGTATCTAAGTTATCTGCGTAAAAAACGTCGTACGAATCTGTGAAGAGTAAAATATCCGTGTCCGGAAGATTATGTATATGTTGTTTTAGTATGTTTACTTTCTGACCACCGCCTGGTCCTGTCATGTCTGAGCCTCTCCACTCAACACCTGCACCCCAGTTGTCTATTTTTATACCGTGTCTATCTGCAGAATCATATAGCTTTTTCATTTTGCTATCGTCTGTACCAATTGTTACCGCATGTATTTTCATATGTCTCCTATCGTTGCGTATGTCAGAAGGTAGCACATCTCTAGTAGCTTGGTTGCAAGAGTCTTCTTGTAAAGCAAGTGCCATAAGACTAGCGTTTCTGATTTGTTCAGGTATGTACTCGTCTACTGGTATTATACCCTCTTCCATTATATTAGTATTTAACAGCTTTCGTGCACCTTTTGGTGAGATCACATACGCAGTTGTATTGTATGGGTACCAAGGTCTTTCTAGCCTGTCAGATACTTTTATAGTATTTTCTGGTTCGTTTTCATTGCGTTGTAAATACAAAAAGTCCCAATACCCTATGGTGTGGTCATAAAAAGGTTCGTCCCATCTATCTACATTTATAATTGCATCGTCTTCTATGACATAGATAGGCTCATCTAGTTGTACACATTTTTTCCACATCTCTCTATGAGATAAAAAACAAGCTATTTCTGTAGGTACAATACCTCTGTTCTGGAATGGGTCTACCCACCCTAGTCTAGTTTTATATTCAGATAAGTCTTGGCTCAAACCATCTACAGCTTCTACAAATGTGTAGTCTTCTAAGGTTGGGTTTTTATCTATAAAGTGTTGTTTACGTTCGGGTCTACTCTTTAGGTTTATTACAAATTTTTTCATTAGTTAAATTCCGTGGCTACTTCTATGTCGTAGTTCCAAGAGTTTATATTCATAGACACTCTTTCTCCACTTTGTATAGGTGTAACTTTGTGTTCTAGTCCAGGGCCAAACATGACAAGTCTATTTGACACTGGTGTTATACGCATGTTGTTTTTAAATATAAGCTCACCACCTACTAAGTCTTTTACATGCGGGTAAAAAACTATAGAGCATATAGGAAAGTGACTTTGCCCTGTTCTAAAAAAAGTTTGTTCGTCTCTATCTTGGTGCCAATCTGGCATACCATTTCTATGAAACCATATGTCATATCCTACTTGGTTATCAAAGTTAAAGTAGTTAGCTGCTGTATTCATAAGGCGTCTAGCAACTATAGCGTTGTCATGTTCTTCTTCTTTTTTAAAGTAAGTGTGTTTGTTTTGGTTATTTATAGTCTGTAAGGTTGCAGGGTAAAAGACTTTATCTACTACTATAATCATCTAAACTTCGGTCCTTCTATCCAGGCTACTAAAGATTTACGCACGCCACTGGTTACTGGCTGCACTGTATGTCGTATGGGTGATGGAAAACAAAACACAGTTCCTCGTGTCTTTAACTGTATTGGATCTGGTTGTTCGTATTGTCCGTCTATCAAAAACTCACCACCTACGTAATCAATAGGATTACTAAGCTGTATAATCAAACTTAGTTTTCTATCAAACGCTGTGCCGTTGCCCCAAAATGTATCAAAGTGCCAATCGTAGTAGCCGTCATCATCACCATGGTAGATAGTGTATTGGATATCTTCTAGATAGGATATATCAAAACCAAATGCAGCTTTGTTAGCACGAGAAGCAAAGTCATATACTAACTCATTGATCCATTTTATTTGCCCAGCCCAACGTACTTCAGAACGTCTAACTTCTGTGTTTACTGATTGTTCTGTATTACGACCATCTCCTACGTTAGCTTCCATAGGACGTAGTTGTTCGCACTCTAAGATTATTCTGTCACAAACTGTAGGGCTAACACCCCCGTGCCACATTTGCCAAATTGAATTCATAACACCTCCTGTGTTTAGTCTTTGTCAGCTAACTCCTTTATAGCTTCTATAAGCAGTGGTATAAGTTTATCATACCATACTGTTAAATACTGATCGTCTATTGGAGCTTCGGTTATAACTTCTGGCAAGACTTTCTTAACATCTTGCGCACTAAGACCTACCTGTCTTCTTTCATTATCATAACCTAACTCTTTAGCTAATTCATTCTCTTTATAGTAGTAACCTGTTAGTTGTAGTACTTTTTCAAGCGCGTTGTCTATAGGCCCTTCAAACTCTTTTAGTCTTTCATCTGAGTAGTAAGCAGTGATGTTGTTTGTAGCTCTGATTTCACCTGTAGTTCCAGACGCTCCTGTACCTACACCCATTGAGTTTAGTTGTGTATTTGAGCTTGAGCTTATGCCTGGGCCTGTAGGTCCAGTTGGTCCTGGAGGTCCTGATCCACCATTACTACCTGCTGCACCTTTTTGTCCTTTAGCTCCTGTTGGTCCTGTTCCACCAGATCCACCTTGCGCACCTTTTTGTCCTTTAGCACCTGTACCACCATTAGAACCATTAGAACCTGGCTCACCTTTTGCACCAGTTGGTCCGTTGCCACCTGTAGGTCCAGTTGCTCCAGTATTTCCTGTATTACCTTTAGCACCTGTAGGCCCTGTACCACCTGTAGGCCCTGTACCACCAGTTGGACCTGTACCACCTGTAGCACCTTTTTGGCCCTTAGGTCCAGTAGGTCCTGTGCCACCGCCTGGCCCAGTAGGCCCTGTTCCACCCGTTGCACCTTTTTGTCCTGTTGGGCCTGTACCACCTGTTGGCCCTGTACCACCAGTTGGACCTGTTCCACCTATTTCGCCTTTTTGACCCTTAGGTCCTGTAGGCCCAGTTCCTCCGCCCGGTCCTGTTGGTCCTGTTGATCCAGTAGCACCTTTAGCACCTGCTGGTCCTGTACCACCTGTAGGGCCAGTTCCACCGGTTGCCCCAGTAGCTCCTTTTTGACCCTTCTGACCTTTAGCTCCTTGTGATCCAGTAGAACCAGTTGGTCCTGTTCCACCGGTTGCCCCAGTAGCTCCTTTTGCTCCTGTAGGTCCTGTACCACCGGCTGCACCAGTAGCTCCTTTTTGTCCTTGTGGGCCTGCTGGTCCGCCTGCACCAGTTGCACCTTTAGCACCTGCTGATCCTGTTGGTCCTGTAGACCCGCCTGCACCCGTTGCACCTTTTTGTCCTGTTGGGCCTGTAGACCCGCCTGCACCCGTTGCACCTTTTTGTCCTGTTGGGCCTGTACCACCTGTTGGCCCTGTACCACCTATTTCGCCTTTTTGACCCTTCTGACCTTTAGCTCCTTGTGATCCAGTAGAACCAGTACTACCTGTTGGTCCAGTAGCACCTGTTGCACCTTTCGATCCAGCACTTCCGCCTGGACCTGTTGCACCTGTAGCACCTTTTTGTCCTGTAGGTCCAGTTCCGCCTGTAGCACCCGTTGCACCTTTCGATCCGCCTGGGCCGGTTGGACCAGTACCACCTGTAGGACCTGTTGCTCCTACCTCACCTTTTTGACCTTTAGCCCCGTTAGAACCATTACTACCTGCAGGTCCTGTAGCACCTGTAGCTCCCTTTTGTCCTGTTGGGCCTGTACCACCAGTTGCACCAGTGGCTCCTTTTGCTCCGTCACTACCGTTTGATCCAGCTGGCCCTGTAGAACCTGTAGGTCCGGTTGGGCCTGTACCACCTACTTCACCTTTTTGTCCTTTAGCACCTGTTGGGCCCGTACCACCAGTAGGGCCTGTGCCTCCTGTAGCACCTGTAGCTCCTTTTTGTCCTGTGGCACCTTTAGCACCATCACTACCATTTGACCCGGCTGGTCCAGTAGAACCTGTATTACCTGTTGGTCCAGTAGCTCCTACTTCACCTTTTTGACCCTTAGCCCCTGTTGGTCCAGTACCACCAGTAGCTCCTGTCGCACCTTTTGATCCGGCTGTACCTGTTGCACCTTTAGCTCCGTCACTACCATCATCGCCTGCCGGTCCGGTTGGCCCGGTTGGCCCGGTTGGCCCAGTAGCCCCCGTAGCACCTTTTGCTCCGGCTGCACCAGTAGGACCAGTTCCACCTGTTGGGCCCGTGCCACCAGTTGCTCCTGTAGCGCCTTTTGCTCCGGCTGCACCAGTAGCACCTTTTGCGCCATCACTACCATCACCACCTGCTGGTCCAGTTGGGCCCGTGCCACCAGTAGCTCCTGTAGCACCTTTTGCGCCAGTAGCACCTTTTGCGCCACCTGGCCCAGTAGGACCAGTTCCGCCTGTGGGACCAGTTCCGCCAGTTGCTCCAGTAGCTCCTTTATCTCCTTGTGGTCCTGTAGGGCCTGTGCCACCAGTTGCACCGGTTGCACCTTTAGCTCCTTGAGAACCTGTAGGTCCAGTAGGACCTTGTATTGATCCACCACTTACCCATGCTGAACCATCCCAAATATGTAAACTGTCGTCTGCTTGTACTATATAAGCATCACCTTTTGTGTTGCCTGAACTTGGTAGGGCACTTGTATTAGCTACTTGCCCTTCCATTGTAATACCAGTACCGGTACTACCTGTAGGTCCTTGTGAACCTGTTGCACCTTTAGAACCTTGTGGGCCAGTAGGACCTGTTACTCCTATCTCACCTTTTTGCCCTTTAGAACCTGTTGGGCCGGTTGGACCTGTACCACCAGTAGCTCCTGTCGCACCCTTTGCACCATCTGAACCATCACTGCCATCTGGGCCTGTTGGACCTGTTGGACCTGTACCACCAGTAGCTCCTACTTCACCTTTTTGGCCTTTAGCCCCTTGTGAACCTGTAGCTCCAGTAGCACCTTTATCTCCTTGAGAACCTGTTGGGCCGGTTGCACCGGTTGCACCTTTTGAACCATCTGAACCATCACTGCCATCTGGGCCTGTAGGGCCAGTTGGACCTGTACCACCTGTAGCTCCTACTTCACCTTTTTGTCCCTTGGCACCTTGTGGACCTGTTGCGCCTGTTGCGCCTTTATCTCCTTGAGAACCTGTAGGACCTGTTGCACCGGTGGCTCCTTTTGCCCCGGCTGCACCATCACTACCATCAGAACCTCCAGGCCCTGTTGAACCTGTAGCTCCTATTTCACCTTTTTGACCTTTATCTCCAGTGCCGCCTGTTGGTCCTTGAGAACCTGTTGCACCTTTATCACCTGTTGGTCCGCCTGGGCCAGTTGCTCCTGTTGCACCTTTAGCTCCAGCAGCTCCGTCATCTCCGTCACTACCACCTGGACCAGTAGGGCCTGTAGCACCTATTTCACCTTTTTGACCTTTAGCACCTTGTGGGCCTGTCGGGCCGGTTGCCCCTGTGGCACCTTTTGCACCGTCCGAACCATCTCCACCTGCTGAACCTGTACTACCTGTAGCTCCTACTTCACCTTTTTGACCTTTATCTCCGGTACCTCCCGTTGGACCTGTGCCGCCTGTCGGGCCTGTTGGTCCGCCTGCACCAGTGGCTCCCTTGTCACCTGCTGCTCCTGTTGCACCTTTATCACCTTGTGGACCCGTTGGGCCTGTAGCTCCAGTGGCACCTTTTGCTCCAGCAGCGCCATCTGCGCCATCACTACCAGCTGGGCCTCCTGGGCCAGTTGCACCTATTTCACCTTTTTGCCCCGTAGGACCTGTAGAACCAGTAGCACCTTTATCTCCCGTAGGACCAGTTGCACCGGTTGCACCTTTATCTCCTTGCGGGCCAGTTGCACCAGTTGCGCCTTTAGCTCCGTCCGAACCATCATTACCAGATGGGCCTGTTGGACCAGTGCCTCCTGTTGCGCCTTTATCACCTGTTGGACCACCTGGGCCTGTTGCTCCAGTGGCTCCTTTATCACCTGTTGGACCAGTAACACCTACTTCACCTTTAGAACCTGTAGCACCTTTTGCTCCAGCTGTACCTGTTGGTCCTGTCGGGCCTGTTGCTCCGGTAGCTCCTTTAGCACCGTCCGAACCATCAGATCCAGCAGCACCTGTATCGCCTTTTGCACCTGTAGGTCCGGTAGGACCATTTGGACCGGTAGGGCCATCTGCACCAGTTGGACCAGTTGGACCAGTTGGACCAGCAGCACCGACTTCGCCTTTTGCACCTTGTGGGCCAGTAGGGCCTGTAGAACCTGTAGGACCTACTTCGCCTTTAATACCACTACTTGGGCCTTGCCAATTACCAGAGCCATCTATAATAGTATCGCCATCTATTTTGACACCGGTAACATCAATAGTACCGGTTTGTGAATTTCCATCTAACTGAGGAAAAGCTTCTAGGACTGCGGCTGTTAGACGTAAGTCTACAGCGTCGTTTTGTGAGAATGCACGTGCAGAAGTACCGTCTTGCGCACGTACGACGGTAAGTGTGTTACCGCTTCTACCGGTAACTTTTACGATCTCTTTATTTGTTCCGTCATCAAACGTAACAAAAAACGACTCTCCGCTATTTAACGATGGGAAAACTGAACCATCTGTGACACCTATACTTGTGGCACTATTGGTTATGTTACCCGATAGGGCTGTAGTCGCATTGTTCTTAAAAACAATAGCCAACTTACATCTCCTTTATATTACGAAACAGTTACCGTCCAGGTAATTGTCATAGCGTCTGAAGCACCTTTGTTAACTACTGAGAAAACGGTTCTACATAACATATCACCACTAGAAGAAGCATTAAATATGCCAGCTTCTGTTATAGCGCCTGTACCTGTTCCAGCTGCAAAAGTGTCGACATAAACAATGTCAGCACCTGATACAGTTGTAGATGTCAAACCAGTTCTAGCTGACTCACTGCCTAAAGCAGTTTGAGAAGCAGCTGCTGCTGTTGACCCAGTACCAATCGCCATATGGGACATAGCTGAAGCAGAAGTATCTTTCATTCTACTAGCTACGTATTCCTTTCCTGCAGTAACAACTAAGTTAGGAACTTCTTGAACGATCTCATCATTGAGGGCAATTGTTAATTTACCTGTTAATTTTAAGCCGTCATTTAACATAATTTCTCCTAGTTAAGTGTATTACTATTTAAAGCCGATGCATTTAGAGCGCTTTGTCTATTAGCATTCAGAATACTTATCGACTCACTTATTGTAGCACTATCTTGTGCTGATTTACCAAGACTAAATGAATGAGTTTCGGTAATATTTAAACTGTCTGATTTAGCCATAGCATTAGCCAATGCTTGTGCATCAGCAAAACTAACACTGTCAGACTTGTTTAAACTGGTAGATAACGCTTGGTCATCTGTAAAACTAAAGTTATCTGACTTACCTAAAGCAGTAGATAGCACCTCACTATCTGCAAAACTAAAGCTGTCAGATTTACCTAAACTTGTATCTATTGTTTCGCTGTCAGCAAAACTAAATGAATCTGTATAACCCCCTGGAACAAAGTCTATAGCATGGCTCTCTACCATACTAAACGTGTCAGTCCTGGCTTTAGCCCAATCGTACGTAAGTACATCAGACATAGACATAACATTTGCTTTGTCTGCTGCTACGTCAGTAGCTAATGGGTCTGATAAAGAAGTTCTATCGTCTAATGATATAGCATCACTAAATGAACGTTCAAAAGTAACTACCCTAGAGAATACTTCTGACATGCTAACACTATCTGTTTTGGCTAAGTTAGGTTCTAAAGATGGGCTATCTGACATACTAGCTGTGTCAGATAGGGCTTTATCCATAGCATAGTTTAATATTTCTGCTACGGACACGGTATCCGTATGTGCCCCAGAGAATGACACGACAGGTGTATCTGACATAGTAGCTGTGTCAGCAAAGCTTCTACCAAAAGTTCTAAGTATGTCTATGCTTTCTGTTATACCAAAGCTGTCTGCAAAAGGTTTAGAAAGCTCAATAGCGTGTTGTTCATCTACAAAGAAAACTTCTGGTCGTATGTCTTTTGATATAGTGTAGACCAAAGCTTCAGTCATACTAAGGCTATCGGAAAGTATTCTATCTACAGTATCTGGGTTTAGATATAGGTCTGCAAATCTTAATTGAACGTGAGAAACTTGACCCCGTAGGTCAACGTGTGCGACCTCGCCTTTGAGATCGACGAACGAGACTATGCTCTTTAACTTAGACATTAATCAAAGTCGTCTCTGACCTTGAACTTAATCAAGTCCTGAACAGTATGTATACCTCCTCCTGAAGTAGTGTATTCTATTTCGCCTTCAAACGTTCCTGCTGTAGTCCAAGTTCCACTTGGAATAGCACAAGTTACTTTGCCGTTATCTGCATCTGCTATCGTGCCGGTTATTGTTTTGATCAGTGTAGTTTGTCCGACCTCTCGTATTCTAAGTTTTACAGAGCCACCACCTAAGTCTATTGGCGCCCACGTATCTGAGTTTTCTGTGTCTAATGTCAAACCAGTAGCAGCAGTATTGCTGTCTTTTAGAGTAAACTCTAAAGATGGTAGTGTATCTCCTACTACGAATTTTATTGTGTCTGAGTAAGCCATAATTAATTTTACCTCCCTAGGTTCCTAGTGTCTAGCTGACTGTATCCTGGTATGTAATCAGCTGCTCTCCAGTCCCAAGTTATACCATCATATATTTTTTCTGCTGCAGGTCCTAAAGGCGGTACCCAGAAGGGTTGACCATACCTATGCCTTGCAGAGAATATAGGTAATGCTAAAGCAAAAGGACCTAGCATGCCACTTCTATCTATTATCTCTGTCATATATTGACCGGTACTCATGCTGTTTGTTTTAAAGTAATTTACTCCAGGGTCATCTCCATCGATACCAGGTAGTAACTCGGCTAGTAAATATTTAGTTAATTCTCTAATCTCTAAACCTAACATAGTAATAGGTACTAAAATACCTGCCATCATTAGTAAAGGCATAGCTGCTGCACCCGCCCCCTGGTTAACAAAGTTTCTATGTGATTCTTTTAGCGTTGGGAATACAATAGTTTTGCCGTATGCGTAGAAGAATGATTTAAGCTGCCATATGAGTGCATACCTAGGGTTGTTAGCATAGGTAGGCCTTTGCGCTGGGTTTGGTCTAACTATAGATTCATCTACAAACTGAGCTAACGCTTCATTTACTTTTTCTCTTGTAGCTGCATCTGCTTTACCTTCTTCCCAAGCTAATACTTGTTCTGCTGTTACGTTTAGTTCTTTTAAATACAGTTGCGCTGTACTATCACCTTTTTGTGCTTTTCGTGCGCTGTCTTGTAAGAATCTTGTACCCATGCCCGTAGCAAATACTCTAGTAAACTTAGTATAAGCTTCTAAAAGAGTTACCCTAAACCAAGTGTCAGATACCCCTTTAGCAGTCTGATTCATAAAGTTCTGTTCACCAGCAAATATAAAGAAGCTAGACATAGCATCTACGCCTATTACTCCTACTTCTCTTGCTAAGTCAGCAGCTTCAGTAGGATCTTTTACCATAGTTTTTATAACACTAGCTATATCACTTATTTTGGCTGTACCTCTAGACCTTAGTACTGGCCCCGCTGTATCTTGTAAAGAAGCTAATACAGTAAAAGCTAATAGGGTTACTATGTTTACTGGAAGTAAAACATTGTTTGCTAGTTTTAACCAACCTTTATCTATAGGAGGTGTCTTACCAAACATAGAATCAATTATGTTTCTTGCGTCTGTTTGTTCTGCTGGTTTTAGTTGTTCAATCAGGCCATTTAATCTTTCTACTCCGCCTGACTGCTCAAACTCATATTTTAAAGCTAGTTTATCTAGGTATTGTTGTAGACCTACTTCTGCGGGTAAAGCTAAGCCAGAATCGATTAACTGTTTATTAGTTACATTAGACCATAGCTTTTTCCTTTCTTGCATCATGCCTATGTCTATTTTATCTTGTGGGTTAAAGTCCAACTCACCACTACCTAACTTTACAATACCATTTACTGCGTCGTGTATTTCTAAGTCTGTAGCTTTAGGATTAGCTTCTTTTAGTAGTTGTCTAGCTACTATTTGTAGGTTTTCGTTACCGGCTATTTCAGCAACTGCAACTACACGAGGGAAGAAATTTTTTCTTTTATCTATGCCGTATCTTTCTAACCCTAAGTCATCATATACTTCTTCTAGGTAGTTCCTTAGTTCTTGTGCTTTTGGGCTTAAGTCCCTAGTACTTTTTGTATCATCTGCTGCTTCGTTTACTATTTGTCTTTGCTCGTCTGTTAGAGATGAGTAAATCCAACCATCTTCAACACCTAGAATTTTAGCGACCTTGTTGTGCATAGCATTTGCTCTTCTAGTTTTTAAAGTAAATATACCTGCCCTACCAGACTCAGATACAGTTCTAGGGTCTAGGTTAAAGAAGTCTGCTACCTGTACACCTATAGGACCATAGTTCCTAAGTCTAGTGTCAGCAGTAAGGAATATTTTTTGCATCCACGTAGGTAATTTTTTACTTCTAAATATCTTACCTGCTTGTTCCATAGCCTTTCTAATTTGTTTATCACTAGCTGTTTCTGGCCCAAGTATGCTGTCTATCATAGTTTCTATGCTAGCTTTATCTGTATAAGATGCTTGTTGATTAGCTGGATTAACTAATTTTTCCTGGAGGTCAGCTGCATACTCTTGGAAAGATTCATCTACTTCTGTTCTTTTTCTATAAGTTTTGCTCTGGTTAAACATTTTCTTTTGTGACTTAGCTAAACGTGTAAACCAAGCTTTAGCAGGTCCATTCATTTGGTCATAAGCTTTGCCATCTACTTCTAAACCTAATTCTTTTCTTATAGCTATACCAAACTGGTCTGCAACAAAATTTTCAAACCCTGTTTCATTATTAGTATATGTCTCTGGTGCGTCTTTGCTTTCTCTTATTTTTTCGTACGCCTGTAATAGTTTCTTTCTGATAGCGGGTACTTTTAAACTTTTTTCTAGTTCTTGGAAAGTTAATGAATTACCTAGTTCCTTTAAAAAAGCGCTATAGTACTGTCCTTCTGATACGTTTGCATTTGTTTTCATTAAGATAATATCAAAATCAGCGTACTGTAATGTTTTAGCTAACTTATCTTTTTGTTTATTTAGATCAGTCCTTATGTCTTCAAACTGCTTTTGATCAATACTATTTTTTATACTTGTTTTTAAAGCAGAATCACTAAAACCTGTCTCTGCAGATATTATATGTAAGTTTGTAGTTAGGCCTAGATTCCTAGCCCCGGCTACTAGATTTGTTACTATTTGTTTTCTAAACGGTAAGTTTTGTCTTCTTTGTTCTGGTCTTTTATATTCTTTTCCTGCTAACTTCTTTTCTTTCTGTAACATTTTTTCTTGGAAGTCTACAACTGTTACACTTTTATATTTTGTATTGTCTTTAAATTTAGGCGGTATTCCTCTGCTCAGATCAGCATATCTATCTCTACCTACAAACTCTTTGCCTTGCTGTGCTTGGTAGTTTTGGAATACATCATTGTCTTGGACATCTCCTTTTGTATTTGTATTATCTACTGGCTGTCCTGCACTAACATCATCTGTCATGTATAAACCAGTTTCATCTAAAGAAGGTGTCTGTCTCTCCATGTCAATAGCTGCAATATCATCTATATAGGTGCCTATTTCTGCTTCTCTGTTTATAGTTCCCCCAGAAGTTCCAGATATTATTGATTGACCAGAATCATCTCTCATGCCTGGGTTATTTCTTAAGTCTTGTTTATTTATAGCATTTACAACTCTACCTACTTCACCTAAAAACCTTAAAAGTGTTTGGTCTTGGGCCCTTACTGCACCGTATATTTTTTTAAGTTCTCCTGGAGCTTTCGAGTTATAACTTACATCTACAGCAGAGTGTCTAACAGATAAAGCATCCTCAGCTCTTTCCATCAAGCTTTCTAGTTCATTTAGTGTCATATCTTGCATGGTCTTAGGTTTACCGTCTGCGTTTAATTCTATGTCCTGTAACAGAGGTGTTAAAAACTTTTTGTTTACAGCAGGAGTTAAACTATCAAATGAGCCTGCTCTGTTATCTACTAAGTCAATTAGTGGTACGTTTATTTTTGCAAATTTATCAGAGCTAAAGAAATTACTAGCTAGTCTAGGCAAACCAAATTCTCTTGTAAAATACTGTAGTTCTTTTTGGAAGTCTCCTTCTATTCTTTTAGGTATGGTAATTTTTAGCATACCTGCGCCTGCTCCATCCGGTGTAGAAATTAAATGGTCTAGGGCATAGCCAAGTTGTACATCTGGTTTCCCTCTACCTTTTTTCTTAGATGTCATATCATAAGAAAAGTCTTCGAAGGTTACACCTTCTGGGTAATACTGTAGCTTAAAGTTGTTTTCTTGTAGTATGTCTATCGCATCTAACAAAGCGTTAAGTCTTTGTGCACCCTGGTTTGCATACTCCTGTGGCTGTCTTCTTTGCTGTACTTTGGATATAGTAGATATACCTTCTAGTAAAACTGCTATGTCTATATTAATAGGTTTTTGACTTTTAGCTTCTTTATTTAAGTTCTGTAATTTGAAGTGTATAGGTGTATTGTAGTTTTTACCCCTAGTTCTTGCGTTTGCTTGATCTAATCGTATTTGTAAATCTGCACGTACGTTTCTAAATGTGTCTACGTTTTCTCTAGTAATCTCTCTAAACTGTTCTGCATCGGGTTTCATTCTGACTATAACAAATCTTTTTGTTTTTACATTTCTTTCTGGCGATGTAAATGATTCGTTAGCTGCAGTAGCTGTACGGAAAGCTTGCAAGTCTCTTACTTCTACAAACCTTAAAAAGCCGGTGCCCTTTGTATTTTCTCTTTCTATTTTTGCTTTTTTTCTAAAAGTTTCTACAGCACGTTTTGATAAGAAAGGTTTTTGTTCATTAAATTCTGTTTTTAAAGTTGTATGTATGTAAGTGTTCAAACCAGCTATAGAACGACCATCTGCTTTAGGGTCGTCTTTAGATATCTGAAACCCTTTATCTGTTTTAGGGTCTACAAATGGATTCTGTGCAGTACCAGAACCTTTCTTTGACATAACAATAGGGTCTGCTTCTTTTAGTGGCCCTTTTGCTTCTTTTTGTTGTTGGTTAAAAGTAGCTAATTCTTTTTTGTAAGCTTTATTATTTATGCCACCTTTAAAATCTTTAGGGTTAGGTTTTTGCATATCAATAGTAACGTTAGTTCTATTTAAAATTTCACTAACACCTACAAGAGGTACATTGTCTAAACTTCTACTACCAAACTCATCTCTAGCTAGACTGCTATCAATAGAGTCTGACTGTTGCATTTGAGTACCTTCTTCAGCTAGTTCATCTAAAACTAATTCTAGTTCCATAGCCATGTTGGCAAGGTTACCTGAATTTATTCTTTGTAAGTAAGCTCTATCGGCTGCTGTAAGAGCACCAGCATTTTTTTCTGCGTTTACTAACTCTCCATATATTCTTACAAAATCTTTTCTTCTGTTACTATTTTTATCGCCTAATGCGTCTGGGCCTTTTTTAGTAACTAGCGCAGCCTCGTTTACAAAAGTTACAAGTTCATTAAAATTTATTGGTAGTCTATATTCTTGTCTTAGGTAAGTATCAAACTGTTCTTGTAGTTCTTGAGATTGTTTGTATTGACCTAATGCTTTTCTATAAGTTTCAGATTCTTTTGCAAATCTTGTTTGTTCAGCTTGTGAAGCGTTGTATACCTTCAGCTGTTCTTGATATCGTCTAATTGCTATCTTGTATGCTTGTTTTTGTTCAGGGGTAGCATCTTGTTTTAAAATACCTGGCCTTGTTGGTTTTTCTACCTCTACTGCTACATCTTGGTCTAAACGTTTTGGACGCGCTGGTTTATCAGTAACTAGTCCTTTTTTAATATCAATATTTGCTGCAGTAACATCTAAATTTATTTGACCTCTATCGCCTTCTACCCCAGCATCATCGTCACTTGTGTTCATTTCCCCAGAGTCAGTTTCAAACGCTTGTTTTGTAGCTTTTAGTACGTCGGCATCTTTTGGTAATCCTTCTTGTCTAAATCTTCTATGTTGGGCCAAGCTTTGAGTTTCTATGGTGTACCTTTTAGGATCCATGGCACCCCTTACCATTTTCATAGCATTTTCAGCTTGTTTCATATCAGTCGGGTTGTCTGACTGAGCAGATTGGTATTTAGTAAACTCTTGTTTCTCGTTATCAAAAACACCTACTACCGCATTATCTTTTGGGTCTCTAGTCCTACTGTAGCCAAGCGCTCCTGATAAAAAGTCCTCTAAAACACCAGTGTCGTATTTATAACCACTATCCATTATGTTTGCTAACCTGCCAGCTTTACGTTGGTCTGTAGTAAAGAAAGCTCCTACTGGAGTTGATACACTAAACAACTCTTTACCCTCAAACATTTTTTCTATATTTGCTTGTACCTTTGCAAACTCTGCCTTCGCTTCAATAGGTACAAAAACACTGTCTGCTGGATTGTTTTCATTTTGTACAAAGTCAAACTGCGTTTCTAGGGCTCCTGCACGTTCACCCATAACTGCGCCCAGTGCTGCGGCTGTTTCTTTGTCAGAAAAAATACGCATCATTTCTCGTTCAGCTGCGTTCCTTTGCGACATATTCCTGGCTTTATTCATAACAGCTGTACCAGCACCCAAGCCGCCACCAACGCCTACACCACCCATAAGACCTGCAAATAAAGCATTTACTCTATCTATCCTTGCTTGAGCTTTCGTGTAAGTATCGTCTATTCTAAATTTTTGCTGTACGGATAACTCTTCTTGTAAAAGTTCGGCAAGCCCTTCCCCTGCTGCTGTAACAGCAGTTATAGAAGCAAAGTCTTTAAAAGCACTGCCTGGAGGTATAGGATCAAACTTAAAGGGGTCATCTCCTATTTGTTGTTTCTTGACTCTACCCGGTCTTTTAAAGGCTTTTAAAGTTGTGCCTACTGTTGCAGCTTCAGCCCCTAACCCTATAGCACCAAAAACAGTACCTTGTAAAAGAGAATCTATAGCATTTTGTTTAGTGTCCATGCCCTGGTCAACATAGTCACTAAAAGCTATACCAGTACCCATTCTTTGTTCTTGTGTAAACGCACCTAACACTGCACCCTGAGCAAATCTCTTACCTCGCATGTTTGCCCTAAGGCCTGCGTATATTTCATCTAAGTAATCTAACTCATCTCCGTCAATTTTAAACGGAGGTTTATTACCCTTGCTTACAGCCATCTGGTTTCTATAGGCCCTATCTAAAAGGTCCTCTACATCTGCTTTATCTGTACCGGGCCTAGCCCTTTGTAAACGTCTTACTCCAGTTTCTATACCTTTTCTTCTTGCAACCGTTCCTGCACCAGCCGCTGCTACTAAACCAGGAGTTGCAGTACCGCCAGAAAGTATTGTTCCCCCTGCAACAAGTCCTCCTACTACGACAGCTTCAGCTAAACTTGCTGCTAAAGAAGGTATAAACTGTCCCGTGGCAGAAGCCATATTAAGAAAAAAACCGTGTACGTCACCTTGTTCTAAAGAAGAGGCAAAATCTTGTTCTAAACCACGAAGAGGTATACCAGATTGGTCTTCTAAAAAATCAGCTTCTCGTATTCTGTTTCGTGCAGATACGTCATCCCCCCGGAGTGTATCTATAGCGGCTAAAAAGTTTTGGTTCTGCGCTTGTATGTTTTTAAAACCAGACTCTATGCCTGCACCAAGAGCTTCCCCAAGTGTGTCTATTGGTTCTTCTCTATATACGGTAGGCCTAGCGGCAATGCCTTGTTGGGGACTTACAAAAGTTCCAGTATCAGTTGTAGGTCTAGCTAACTTACCACCATTTTTTATCGTTAGGATTGCGTTGTCGATAGCCACACTTTAATTCCCTGGCACCTGTTCGATGTATCTACTTATCATTTGGGCAGTTGCTGCATCATTGAAAATATCACTGTAGTCTTTACCAGATATTGGCGCACCTATTTGACGCCCTTGGCTATCTACCATAATTATCTCTTTCAATACTTGTTTACCTGTTGGTGTTTCTTGGTACTTAGCTCTAAGGCTAGAGGTTACATCACCAAGAGGCATTTTAGGGTCTGGCGTCTCACCTATTCGAATACCAAGAACTGGTATTTTTATACCGGTCTCTTGGCCCTCAGCTAACATAATATTATACAAGGTTGTACCTATAAAGTTCCTAAAATAGCCATCTATCTCCAAGCCATCTGGTCCACTCAACAAACCAAGTTGATTTGCTTCTAGGTATGCGTTAGCTCCATTCCTAAAGTTAACACTAGCTTTCCCCCTAAAGTTTTCCGGTCTAAATTCACCAGTCTCAGAATCAGTCATGTTAGTTACAAACTCTTTTAGATCAGTTTGTATTCTACTAGCAATATCTTGGCCTTTTTTATTGGATAGGTTTGCGATCCTAGCTTCAGACTCTCTAAAGTATTGGTCTAGTCGCAGGTTCATATCTTGAGAAGTCCTGTTAAACGTCTGTTCATCCATTGGCGAAGTAGATGCATCGCCAGTGCTTAATAGCCTGTAACTATCTTGGAACTCAGAATTAAAATCTCCACCAGTCGCTACGGCTAAAGCTGCAGCTATTTCTGCTTTGCTTATATCAATAGAATCATCGTAGTCTGGTATTCTTTGTAAATCTTCGGGTGTTGTTACTTTGTATTTATTAAAAGCAGCACGGGCTTTGTCTAAAATATTCTGGTCACTACCCGCCTCTATCATAAATTGCTCATTATCTTTTATAAATTTAAGCTGAGCTTCTGGGCTACCAAATATAGGGAAGATTAAGTTTTGTGTATCTCCTATCCTACCTCTTAGTCTTTCTGCTTCTGCTTGTGCTTCTTTATATTGTGCTTGTTCTTCTTCGTTTCTACCAGTAGTCATGTCTTTTACAGGAGGTGTAAAACCAGCAGACCCATCACCCATAGAGCCACTTACACCAGTACCAAATACTGTCTTCTTGCCAGGTGCTCCTATTTTTTCTAGTCTTGTTCTTTCTTGTTTGTTTTTCTTAAGGTCTTCTTGCAGTTTTAGTCTCATGGCGTCTAGGCCATCGTTGTAGTCACTACCCATTTCTATCATCATTTCAAAACCAGATGCGGGATCTAGTTCGCCGCTTTCAACAGCCTGTTCAATTATTCCAGTTGCTTCTGGTATACTTTCAGCTTGTTCTAGTCTGTCGTTTAGTTTTATGCCTTGTAGATTAGCTACCCCAATCGCTCTGCTACCATACCCTTTCCTAGCAGAAGTAAGTCTATTACTTTGTCCCTGGAGAATAGTATTAGCCATAGTACGCAAGCCTTCTTGGTCAGTAAACATAACCACATCTTGTGGGTCATTACTAAATCCTAATGTTTTAGGTACTATGCCTTGCTCACCCTGTATTTTGAAAGAAATTCTCCCATTATCATCAATTATGTCTAGAATCTTTCCTTTTTTTATTTCTTGCGTAGTTATGTCTTTGTAAGATGTAGCTGTAGGGCTAGAGTTTAGCAAATCTATTAACTTAGCTTTGTCTCCTTTATATAGTTGGTCAAACTTATCCTTATCCATGTTCATGTAGTCTGGATTTTCGATATCTAAAAAATCTACATAAGGAGAAAGCTGTTCTATGGCGGACCTGGCAGTAGCGTCGTTTTGATCTCTAACCTGAGCGCCTATGGCGTTTGCTTGTCTTATGTCTGCTAAAGTTGGCATATTATATTAAAAATGCTGCTAATATGGAGGCTCCCATATTAGTCATTTGGGAAGAGTAGTTAGCCTTAGCTTGTTTATACGCTCCCCTTCTTGCTACTTCACCCTGGGCCGCAGTGCCTAGCCCCTCTAAAGCCCTGGCATTCACGCCTTGGCCTATACCTATGATTTCTTGTAGTAACGCCTGGTTCATTTCTCTTTGTTGTACTCTAGCATTATTTACCGTGTTTGCCATAGACAACTGTGAACCTCTTTGTGCGGACCTTTGTTGCTCTTGCAATTGTGCAGCAGATAAACCGCCGCCTCCGTATCTTTCTAAATTTCTTTGTTGTATGCCAGCTGCTACTTCTGCTTGCTTAGCTGCGTTTTCTCTAGACCTGTCTACTAATGTAGTGTCATCAGTCATACCTAATAATCTGTCTTCAAACTGTCTAAAATTAGCTAAGTAATCGTTATAGTCTTGGCGTAATATCCCTGCAAAAGCTTTGTCTGGGTCTTGTACATTTGATAAACCGCCAACGTAGTCTTGTTGTGATTTTATGTTGTCGTATGCTGATCTAAATCCATCTGCTAAACTCATTAGAATATACCTCCTAGGAAACCACTACCGCCACCATCGTTATCATTATTAGCAGCAGGTTTTTGGCCACTTAAACCAAACCCAGTTAAGATTGCAAAAGGATTATCATTGGTTGCTATAGGGTCTTTTTGCCCCGCCGCTGATTCGTTGTATTGCTTTGCAGCTCTGTATTGACCAACGTTTTTACCTGCTTGTACACCTAGCTTTGTAGCTGCCCCTATCATGCCGGCCCTTCTTATTTGTTTTGCTTTTGCTCTGTTTAAAGTATCAGTTGTAGCAATTTTAGAAGCTGTAGATAATCCTGCTGCTGTTTGACTAGCCATCTGATTAGCGCTTTTTATACCTGCTACTTGGTCTTGTCTTGATCCAGCAAGGCCCTGGGATGTTCCTTGTAATTGTTGTGCTGCTGCTGCCGCTGCTAAATCTGCTTGTGAATCTACAGCTGCTACAGCTTGTCTATTAGGATTCATAGTAAGAGCTTGCATAGTATCAGCTTGAGCTCTTCCCTCGCCCACACTCATAAGACCAGACTCTTGATTAAAAGACCGCTCTAAAAACTCTTTTTGTTTTGGTAGATAGTTTTGTCTGAAATAGTCCTTATCTGCCTTTGCTACAGCAGCATTGACTTTCTCTGATTCGCTTGCCTTAAACTCTGACTTTTTTGGCTTACTCATTAACTTTTCTCCTATACACCCTTGTATCTAAACTCCAACCTAGCTTTTTAGCATAAGGTTCTAGCTCTGGTACATGGGATTGCGCCTCTATGTACTTACAACCAGACTCTTTTGCTAACGCTTCAATCCAGTCTTCATGGGCTAACCACTCGTGTCCGCCCTTATTGTAAGTATACGCTATCCACATATACAATGTCTTGTCTTTTGTGTACCTATCTACCTCTATAGTAAGTACTAAAAACCCGACTGGAGAGGTAAATAAAAACGCTCTTTCATTTACGCACTCGCTAAAAACATCTTCGGGAATAAAAGTTAGACTTGGATTATCTTCTAATATGCTTTCTAAACCAGGTTTGATAATGTTCCACGTGGAACGTATGTCGGTAAGCACTGGTTTAACAAAGTCATTAGTAGTCGATCTCCCTTCCGTATCTTCCATAGCGCCTCCTTGGCTTACCTATTCCTTTGTATTTTACTGTTCGTTTAACTCCCAGATCCCCGCCTCTTGCACGAAGTTCTGCTTGGGTTATTTCATTATTAAACTGGGCTAGATACTCTCTAGCTGCATTTACATCTGTCCACTCTCTGCTAGGCATACGTAGTAATCTATATAAAGTACCGTATATAAGAGCATCTCTATATTGATTAGATATCCTAGTATCTATGTTGTTAGAACTTCTAGATGGTTTTAAAGCTACGCTAGCTATAACTGGGAAAGACCCGCTTGGCACTGGCACTAGCCAAAATGTAGACTCTGTTTTTTGTAGATACACGTGCGGTGTACCTGTTCTATCTCTCCAATCTGGATAATTTACTTCTAGACTTCGTGGGCTTATAGGGTCCATATCCCTACCATCGTACGTCATGTGTAAAACTTGATGCACTTCTGTGCCTGTAGGTATATCAAAGTCGTATTCGTATACACCTGAGATAGTGTTGAAAGCGTCCATATCTAAAACATACGCTTTAGAACGTTCGCAAAATTCTATAGTAGTTGAACGTAAGTTACTCTCCACCAAACTGTCCGGGCAGAAAGGCACGTAAGGTAAAACTTCTTTTACTAAAGAAGAGTAACTCGCCATTTTATCTTCCCTGTTGTGGTACTACAGGTGGCATTGGCATTCCTCCTATATTTGACGTCCTATCGTTGTTCGGGCTTAGTAGTTCCTGCGCCTGCATGCCCTGTCCGATACAATTCAAAAATAGTTGGTAATGTGTCTGCGCTCTTTGTGCGTTACCTGCATACTCAGAATCTTTTTGGTAAGCTCTAAACAAGACATAATCAATAACTGCGTTACCGTAAATATCATCTATATCTAGGTTTGAACTTGCACTACTTAAATCTGTAGGTACTTTTGAATACACTATTTCTATAAAGGCATTTCCAGCTACTCCTGGATATACGTAATAGTTTTTTGGGTCATCTTCGTCGAAGATGTAGTGTTTAACTACAGTTCCGTGTTGTGCATCTCCACCAACAGTCGGATCATTCCAGTCCGGCTCTTGTGTGTTCAAGATATCTACATTTACAATTCTAATTGCTCTTTTACCAGTAGCACTACCACTTGCTGCACTCATATTCCTAGTTACCTTGATTAGTCTAAGACCATCAGAAGGTAAAGCTTGTTTGGTTCCAGTAGTTAATTGTACATTGTCAGTCTTTGCAGATGACTCTGGTCTGTAGTTTACAATTTCTCTTTGCGCATCATTAATATATCTAAGTATTTCAGCTTCTGGCCATCTAACACTAGTAGTGTCTTGTAAGATGTCCTTAATCCTACTTAGCAAATTTGTCCCGGTTAATGCCATAATTTATCCTTATTGTGCAGCTTCTAATTCTGCGATTAAATCTGATTTCTTTTTACGTCTATCAAGTTCAATCCCAATGCCTCTGCCATATTCTTCTAGCTGTACTTTGGTCATGTCCTCAAAAGATACCACTTCCTCAGCAACTTCTTCGATAACTTCCTCTACGGGAGCTTCTTCAACTACTGGTGCTGGTTCTTCTTTGACGTTCTTTACCTCCGTGCATCCGGCTTGTAAACAAAGTAATCCTAAGTCATCGCCTACTTGTCTTGGTTCGCCAGCTTTTAAATGTATACTTGCGCCCCAGGTAGAAGCTATTGACTTGTCTTCATTTGATACTATCCACATAATTTCCTCCTTAAAAATGGGTGACTTTTAAAAGCCACCCATAAAATATATCACAATTAGTATGCAACATCTAACGCAATAACACCAAAGTCTTCATTCTGACCTGTGTGGTCTGAGTGATAAACTGGCTTCTTGAGTCCGAATATTTTACCAATTGAAATACCGTTTTGGTTACCATAGTCGAATGTGTCTTCTACTATTTCTGGTATACCAATATCTGCCATAGCTAATGCTTGAGCACCTGCGAAGATACATCTTGAGCCGTTGACGTCAGCGTCAGCACCCCATTTGTAACCAGCAGCACCTGCATTTGAAGATGTTCCAGTAAGCGCATTGTTTGTGTTAAACACATGTCTGAACTCATGAATCATAACTCCATCAACCATTAAGCTAGATGAACCTGAGAATAAGCTTGAACCTGGTCCTCTTACTCCAGCTTGTCTTACGTTAGCAAGGAAGTCTGAATCAAGTTTTAGGTCAGCCATTACTTGTGGTGTTACGAAAAGATGGAATGTCTCGTCGTTACCCGCACCTCTTAGTCCTCTAATGTAGTTATCTTTAGCGTAAGCTTTTAGATCTACAATAGTGCTGTAGCTTAATTTGTCAGCTGCATCCATAGCAGTAACATCACCAGCTACAAGACCGCCAGTTGCATCCACTCTTCTATGTCTGTTAGAAGTTGGAGCACTTATAGCGCTTGAGAACTCTAAGTCGTTTAAGTTTTGCCCTGAGTTCATTGATGGTCTTAACGCACCATTGTTCTTAAGGTTATACCCAATACCACTTAGTGTAAGGAATGCTAATTGGTCCATTCTGTCAGCCATTGCATAAGCAAGAGCATCTCTTGAATGTTCCCTGAAGTTCACAACTGATTTTTGATCAGCCAGTCTACCTGACAGTCTGTTCGCAAATCTTAGTTGGTCGATTGTTACGACGATGTCGTACGCTCTTAGTGATTCTTCATTACCCTCGAGAGTGTTGTCTCCAACAATACCGTCACCAGTCATGTCAGCTAAAAGTGTTAATACAGCTCTAGCTCCCTTTTCTGATTGAGTAAGCTCAGATATTCTCTGAACCATTGCGTTAGATCCGCTACCCGCGAATTGGTTAATGAAGGACATATTTCTAGCTACACGCCAGAAATCTCTAGACCAGATGGTTAACTGCTCACTGGTCAACGCAGCAAAGTTAGTATTTGCCATGATATTTCTCCTATCATTAAAGTTTATTAACCAGTCGACTTTTGGAGCGACTTTTATCCGTATACCCTATTTCGTTGGGATAACGCTCTCGTTGTTTGCGGACACGACTCCGGCCAGTTTTACGCCCTGTGCAGGCGAATAACGTTTTTTACGGACACGACCCCGGTAAGATATCGCTCTTACGTGCGAACTTATTTAATTTATACCACAGTTTATCCGAAATCTCCACGCATTCTGCGTAAAGTTTCGTCAGGTAATGCAGCAAATTCATCAACAGACATCTTATTAATATCTACTTTTTTCTCTACTTTATTCTTACCTTTCATCGCTGGTGGTTGTTTTTCAGACGCTTGTACCTTTTTAGTGGTATTAGCTATCTTCTTTTTCTCTACAATTTTTTCTTGTACTGGGTCAGCTTTTGGTGCTTGTGGTGCTGGTGTTCCCATAAGTAGTTTTACAGCTTTATCTAAAGCATCCGCACCCATATAACCTTGTGTCATGTAAGCATCTCTTAGTTCTAGTACTTCATTGGTTTTATCTTGGTTAAATTCTGGATTAGCTTGGTTTAGTTCTGGGTACATAGCCTCTAATTGAGTAGCTTTGGTCTGCAGGTCTACCATTTCTTGGTTCTGCGAAACTGTCTGGCCCATTTTAGCTTGTACTTCAAACATCATCTGTTGTTTTTCAGCTTCTCTAATTTCTTTTCTTAGTTGCGTAGCTTTTTCGCTTTCACCTTCCATCACTAACGTTTGATACTCTATTTCCTTTGTATCAAAATCAAACTCAGGTGCTTCTTTTACGTCTTCTACTTGTGGAGCTAGTGCATCATCTAGTTTTTTCTGTAAGGCTTTTTGTTTAGCTAAAACTTCATCAAACCTAGACTTAGGAATCATTGGTTCTTTTTGAGCAAGTCCTGTCTCATCTGTTCCCTCAGGTTGTTGTGTATCTCCCTCATCTTCTGCCAGTAATTCTTCTTCTCCTGAATCTTCTGCTTCTGCGTCTGCAGCTTCAACGACTTCCTCTTCTTCGTCCTCTTCAGGCTCTTCAAGTGGTTCTTCTTCAACCTCGACATTTTCATCAGCTTCCTCCTGGGCTTCTTCTTCGTCTTCTTCTGGTGTTTCAAAGTTCATGTCAACTTCGAACGGTTTTGCTTCTTCCTCAGATATAGGATCTGCTCCAGGCATTACATCTAGTTCGACCTTATCTTCCGCGGTAGTATTATCTTGAGTCTTAGCCATTATTCAGTACCTCCTGTTTTGTCTAAGTTTTTTAATGCTTCGACGGCCATCTTGGACGCCGCTGCTGTGTCACTCTGTTCTTTACGCATTTCGTTTGTCAGTGCTGACAACCTCTCACGTAAATCGAGTTCCTCACGTTTAGATTGAATTTTACTTTGTAATTCTGCAATCTTCAACTGTGGTTCGGTTTCTATCTGATCTACTTTAGCTGCGTTTAGTGCAGCTGCTGTTTGTATGTTAGCGACTTCTGCTTCTAGTTTTGCTATCTCAAGCTGTGCAGCTCTGATTTGTGATTCCATTTGGAACTTCTGCATCTCTATTTGCTGCTGTGTAGGTGGTGCAGTACCTTGTTGTTTTCTAATTCTATCTGCAATATCTGCTTTACGTGACATGTGCGAGTACTCTACTATCATGTCGTCCGGAATCGGCACTCCAACCTGACGCAGTGATATAGCTTCAGCAAACTGCATTTCATCAAAGTTATCTCTAGCTGGGGCTTGTGATACTACAACGTCATATTCACCTAACTGCAAGTCGTTTACAACCTGGCCCTCTGGTGTCATCTGATTAACACGCATTGACTTTCTAGGTTTGTAAGGATCTTCCTCGTCTGTAACTTGTATTATTCTTTCTTCTGTATAAAAACTTTGTACTAAATCTAAAATAGACTCTGCTAAGTATTGTCTAGTTTTTGCTAAATTAGTTAGTGGCACCTGTAATAAAGTAGAGCCTCTGTTTTGTTTTTGTTGTATAGCTACTCCAGATACTTCTGCGCTATCCATACCCAACATTGCATCTGTAATACCACTTATCTGTTTAATATTAGCTGCTGCTTTTTGACCTAATCTATCTAACCCTGTAGGTATTTGGTTAGGTGGTATCTTTGCTGGTGGGGTAGAGCCCCTATTAAATTCTAATACTAAACCTGTTTCCGCTCCGTGTTCCTCTAGATCATCTGCAGTCATGCCCGAAAGAGAACCGTTCTCTACAATCCAGCCACTATTTGCTGTTGTATTTACTATATGCAGCTCTTGCGAGGTTATTTTGTTGAGCTGTTCTTGTGGGGATAATAAGTTTCGGACCATACCGAACGGTTTCCCTCTTCGAAAATATGGAAAATAAGGCACGAGCGTAAAATGTTTATAAGGAGACCAGTCATCAAATAAAACAACTGTGTCTGCTGTTACTGTCCACCTTACTTTTCTTACTGTTTTTTCTAATATGTCTAAACCGAACTGGTCTGCGAACTGTTCTCTTTTTTTCTTAGACCAATTATATGGGACCTCGCGCATATCACCAGTAACTGGGTCTAGGTAAAACATGCAATCTTTTAGTCTGTAATATTGTCTTTCTATAACTCTAATAGACCTAAGCATTCGTGCGTTGTCAGGATCCCCTGGAAACTGTTGTCCGTAATTATGTTCGTCCGTGTCTCCATATCTTTCTTCTTCATATTCCATAGAGTCGGCACCTAAGGTAGTGCCCGTCTCTGCTAGTATCCTTAACTTGTCTGCTTTGTCTTGCCCGTATACTTCTTCTATTTCATCTAAGCTCATCCACTTAGTTTCAAATATTTCGTTCCAAGTCCTTGGGTCGTAATGTTTTGCATCTGGGTCTATAAGAATATCCAATGGGTCTTTAGACTCTATTCTTACTTCGCCTCTAATGTGGTCAGAGAAATCTATACGCACATCAAACCAGCCCCTGTCTTGTATTAACCCATCAGAAAATACTTGGTTTTCTATCCAATCTAACTTGTTGTTGTCTGCTATCTGCTGGTAAACCATAGTAAGCACGTCAGCGACTTCTTGGTTACCGCCACCCCTAGGTTTAAATTGTATATCTGCTTTTTTCGTGCTTTGTTCCCCAAGCACTGCATTGATTGTAGGTAAGATTGTATTTATTGTTAGTGCTGGCCTGCCCTGGTCATCGAGTTGTTGCATGTCAAAGTCATCCCACTGTTGACCTCTATAATACGCATCACATTTTTGCGCCATCTCAACGTATTCTTCGTGGCCGTGGTCACGCGCTCGTGTATAACAATCCCACTGTTGTTTGGCTAGTGTAAGTTCTTCTGCTTTGTTAAGATTTTTCTTTGTTTTTTTCTTATATGCCATACTACGCACTCATTGCCGATTTCTTTTTCGGTCCTTTTGCTATTAAGTTTAACCTATCTCTCCACGAAGGTACATGTTCTGGTGCCTCATAGAAAGTTGCGTACTCTGACATCATTAAACCAACCCAGGCCAGAGCATCAACCTGGTCATCATGCACGCCATTAGGAAAACGCAAAAGTTCAGCAACCATTGGGCCCGTCCATAATGCACCTTCGGGTAAGAATACTTTACCCTGTTGCATTCTACCCTGGATAGCTCTAGCTCTAGCTTCTTTGTCACGTCTACCTACTTTTAAATCTTTAAAATACGCAGAATGTAATTTACGTTCTGCTACACGTTTTTGTAGAAAAGGACCAATTGCCATTTCTATATGACCTTTTTCTATACCGATAATGCCGGGCTTCCATTGCTCGTAAAAATCTAGTATCTTTTCTACTAACTCAAAACCATCATACTTACCGCGTATGACATCAACAATGTACATATTGTCATATTCATCTACGCCTACAGTAATTCCTACCGAAAAGTCATTCCTATCTCTTTGACCTATGGCTAAATCCCAAGCCGTATAATATCGAAGTCTATCATAATCTAAGTCAGGTGGGTCATAATATTGAATCATATCCCTAGTAAAGTAATCACCGTCATCAGACACTGGGTTCTGTTGATATAGTGCTGACCAGTCTCTAGGGCCTATAGCTTTTTGTATTTTTTCTAATGATTCTATGTCGTACCGTTCTGGATGCAGAGATTCACCCATTGCACGATATTCTTCATCTTCTTCTGCAATTGCTGGATATTTGACTACTTCCCAGTCATCAGCGCCGTTTTCACTAGCCATTAACAGCCTACCGGCTAGATCATCATCGTGCCACCTAGTTAAAATGACTAAAATACCGCCACCTGGCGCTAAACGTGTATATGCGGTCGAAGTATACCAGTCCCAGGTCGCTTCGCGGCTGTTTTCGGATTCTGCATCCTCTCTGTTCTTAACTGGGTCGTCAATTAACAAAATATGGGCACCTTTACCCGTAATACCACCACCAACACCAGCTGCAACGTACCCACCACCCGATGTTGTCTGCCAAGACTCCACAGATTGTGAATCTTTGTCTAATCTAGTGTCTTCAAACACCTTTTTATAGCTTGGTTCCCTTAAAACTTGTCTAACTTTCCTAGAAAAGCTCATTGCAAGTGATCCAGAGTACGAACAACTAATAAATTCGTGTCCTGGGTTACGCCCGAGGTGCCAAGCAGGGAAAGCTATACTAGCTAAAGTCGATTTTCCGTGACGAGGCGGCATAAACAGCATTAATCTTGGGGATTTCTTGTCCGCAACGTCCTGACTGAACTTTTCTAGCCTTTTACAGATGTCTTTATGCACCCAACCGGCTTGGTAATCAGGATTAAACTTCTCTACGAACGGAATCATGCGTTTTCGGGCTAAAATTCTCTTCGCGAGCTCTTGTTCGGCACGAATTTGTGCAGTTTCGGCCTTTTTTTGTGCTTTTTCTTGTTTTTTAGGCTGCGGAAGCTGATCTGCTTCGTCCGCAGCACAATATACGCATAAACCTTTAGGTAATACGAGGTTTTCTGCTAAAAGTTTCTTACACTTATAGCATTCTAGCTTAATTTGCTCTGTCACTTGCGTTTTTTAGGTGGTCTACCTCTTTTTTTGGGCTTTTTCTCCCAAGGTAGCGGTAATTGCTTACCAGCTTTACGCTCAGATATGATATGAGACGACATATATGCCGCCAAGCCCATAACAATAAGTAACGAGATGCCTAAAATATTTTCTAGCACTTCCATCTTCTCCTTGCCTGCCTAATTCTTGAATTAGGATCGTTTCTAGTCTTTGCAGAACTCCTTTTTAGTTGCCCTGCACTTCTTGCGCAATAAGATTTACGTCTTTTTGCAGCTTTAGACCCTTTTTTGACTTTACCAGTAACAGCAGTTTTTAGTTTCGAGCCGGGATTAGCTTTTCTGTAGGCAGCAACGCCTTTTTTAGTCATCCCTGCGCCAGACTTAGTCTTTCTATAATTACCACCTTTACCAGTAGTTCTTCTTATAGCTTTTGCTCTTTTCCTAGGCATTATCTTTTCTTTTTTTGTGAACGCTTAATAGCTTTTTGAGTAGGTGCACCTTTTGCGCCTTTTTTACGCATTGGTTTACCCTTCTTTCTTTTCTGAGCTATGTTATACCACAAACCTTTTTTGGCTCTTCTGCCATCTTTAGTTGTGTGATACTTACTGCTAGATTTTTTCTTAGTAGGCACCTTTCTTTCCTCCTTTGTAGGATTTCTTGGTAGTACCCTTCTTTTTCTTTTTGCCTTTCATCTTCATAGACTTAGGTTTTGCGTTTATACAATGCGCCATATTTAGATCCTCACTATGTCATAAATTGTTTTCGTAGGGACCATAAATCGCGAGACAAATGGGACCTCCGACTTTTCATTATCGCCTGGACGTCTTTCGCCAAACTCTATATTAAATAGTGTACCATTAACTTGTAGGAAGGCGTCAACATATTCTTTAACTGTATATGACTTACCCGAGCCGATTGGTTCTATAGTTTTTGTACCTGGTTGCCCGACTGCCGCTACAATAGCGGCGCACAGATCATCGATGTGCACGTAATCTCTGACACATGTACCATCCGACGTTTTGTAATCATTTCCAAAAATAGTAAAAGTTCCTGACTCTATTGCGTTTTGTGTTGCCGCGTACAAACCCTCTGGGTTAGTTGGTGTCCGACCACCGACATTGAAAAAACGAAAAATTGTATAGTCCGAGCAGTTCTCTTTTACTATATCTTCGGCCGCTACTTTTGATAGCGCATAAGGTGACGTTGGATCATATGCTGCTCCGGTAGATGCAAAAATAATTTTTGCGTTTGGAAATCTACTAATAACATTTTTTGTTCCGACTGTGTTTGTATAAAAATATGCTGTAGGTCTTTCGACGCTTTCGCCTACTTTTACTAATGCTGCTAAATGTACTACGACATCTATATCAGGTGCTATATCCTTGGACGCCTGTCGAATGTCCCACTCTTCTATATCTAGTGGTATAAGTTCTAGGCCGGATTTTTGAGAAAGAAGGTTTACTACCTGGGTGCCGATATATCCTTTGGCTCCAGTTACTACTACCCTCACCTTTTCTTTTTCTTCTTGTAAGTTTTGCCTTGTTTAGGGGACGGGGTGCTCGGGTCTACTTTCATCATTTTCCTAATAATCTTGTCAGACATTGATGCAGCATTTACTAGTTTTGGTTGGTAAGGTTTTAGCTCGTGGTCGATAACGTCATAAACTTCGTCTACTGTTTTTACTTTACCTTTTTTACCGCTACCTCTAGGTACTCTAGTTCCCATTATTTTTTCCTCTTTTTCTTTTTAGCCGCCATTATGATATCAGCTCGGGTAATCTTCCCGTCCTTATTCATATCTGGGAACTTACTTGTCTTACGTTTTTTCTTCCTGGCTCTAGCCGCCATTTCGTATCTACTCGTCATTTTTTTCTCCTTGTGGTTCTAAATAAGATGTATCTACTCCAGCTAATTTTAAAAGCTCGGAATCCGGCAGTCGTTCTAGTTGCTGGATCTTGTCTACATTTATATTAACCTGGGTTGCTTGTTCTGGTGCGAATAACCCATGTAGTTTACATAGGGAGTCGACGACGTTTTTTTCTTCTGTGGCGGTGGCCGATTTTCGATGGGCCTCAAGATACATAGTAGTTGCTGTATTTCTATCAAACTTAACTTCTTCGCGCATCTCTTCTCTAAGATACTCAACAGCTTTTTGTATTTTAGGTTTCTTAAATACTTCGTACACGTGGTCCATGTTACGGTACCCGGCAGCACGACCTGCAGCTGCTTTTGTAAGTCCTCTTAAATGAAACAAAATCAATCTTTCTTCCTGGACAGAAAGCTCGGATAATTTTACTCCGGCGTATGGGTAATGTGACTGAAGTTCAATTCTTTCTTCTTCGGTCACCTGCATTTCTTGATTTGCTACTAGGCTCATATCGTAAGCATATCTTACTTGTGTATAACTTGTAAATTTTTTGTGGGAAAATTTTTTTTGAAAAATGTTTCATATACCCGTCTCGTATTCCCCATCCCGTCTGCCAGCGACCCACCCCCGACCCGGATTCGGTTTCTAAAACACAATCGACTTTCGACCTTTTGGAACCTTGTTTCAATTAATTACAACGCTTACGACATTCGTCGTTTTCCATATAGTTTTATGATGTAGGTAATAGGTTACTTACACGTTAACTAGCTAATATAAAAGGAGTTTATTATGGCTAACAATAAATACGAGACGAGCTTTGACGTCGACACTATCGAAGCACAAAAGGGTAACGGATTATCAATATCCAGAGCTGGCAATCTTAACATGGACGCTAAGATAGCTAACCCTAACTACGACCCAAAATGCAAGGACAAATCAGACCCTGCATACTACAAGATGACATCGATTAAGAACATCTTCAAGTTCTTCTTAGTCAAGCCTGACGGTAGCGTAGCGTTCGAGATTCAAGACCATTTGAATCTACAAGGTGGCATTGCTGTTACTGCATTCGGTAGAGAATTCTCTACGGAGAACAAGTAATGAGACTAGGATATTATCTTGGTCGTGCAACAAAGGGCGTGGCGAAAGCTACGCTCCCAGTTGCTAAGTGGGCGACACAAACAGCATCCACTTTTGCACTTGAGTTCGGTCGTGGCATGACTGAACAACCTAAAGTCATCAGCACTGGCGAACAGACTGATGAGAACTATAAAAATGCAGTGAGAGATGAGACTAACAACGAAGTCCCATCAGAACCTGTACAACCAGAGCTACCTGGCATGAATCCAGAACAACCTGCGAGGCAGTCATGAGTAGCCATTACATACCAGAGTCCATATGGGCTCTGGTTGAACATTGGAGAACATAATGGATTTATTATCAATCGCATCAATAGCTGTTATTGTCTACGTAACAGTTATGTTCTTACTTAAGGTATCAATCTTTGGTATCTATATCTACTTCGTTCTTAAGTTCTTTAACAACGAATCAGACCACTATTCTTCGCTCGATTCAGAGCAATTCAATCCTAACTTAAATACATAGTTAGCCATATCGGGGCACCTTCGGGTGTCCTGTCTTTTTTTATTAAAAGGACTACTATCATGCCTGCCAACTACTATCATCACGAGTGCATACGAGTGTGCCTGCATGCATATGCCACGCTTGACGATGGTTCCCTGTGTTCCACGGACCTGCCCCGATGTGGAACCGTTAAGTGGAACCGTTTCAAATGCCTGCCATTACAGCTCAAGGGGGGCATGTGCTTGCCGGCGGTTCCATGGTTCCGCCAAGTTCAGCAGCTACTACATTACGGTCGACCATCGACCTAGGATAAAGAACGATGAATGAATGTTATTTTTATATGGAACAACGGAACCATACCCTAGAACCGTTGTCGTTACGGGCCAGATTGTGTTCCACGGGACTTGGAACCATGTGGAACCGAGTGGAACCACCTAGATTGCGCCAAACAAGTTGTCGCTTCCATATAGTTTCATGTTGTGTGTGTAACACTCACGCATCACGACAGCACGTAGTCGTACTAAAGTACGTGTCGGTGTCACCGGAACGACCACAGCCAGATGAGAAGCTGGCTACTAACTTTAACCCATTTACAAACAAGGAGGTAACTATGGGATTAGACGCATATGCAGGTTTTCAAGAACCGCAACCACAAAACGTTGAGCCAATCAATGACGAGGCGCTCAGCACAACATTGCAAGCTGATGACGAATTCTATTGGCGTAAACATGCTAGATTGCAAGAGTACATGCAACAGCTATGGAGAGTCAGAGAGTTCGGTGAAGATGCCAAACACTGGGGAGGGCTCCGTATGGACGGTAAGCATGACCTATCTGAAATCATCTTCTTAGAACGTGAGGACATCGAAAGACTACAACAGTTAGTCGAGACTGACAGCTTGCCTTTCTGTCCAGATGGTTTCTTTTGGGGACATCAGTTCCAAGAAGAATCAATGAAAGAATATAAAGCACTCGACCTTAAGTTCTGTGAACGAGCACTGCAATGGCTCGATGAGGGCAAGAAGGTTTGGTACGACTGTTCATGGTAGGAGGAACTATGATTAAAGACTATTTTAGATCGGTGCTAATGGGTACGGGCGTTCTGTTCGTACTCTTTGGCATTGCTACGAGTATTCAATACTCACTTTTACTGCTCGGTATCGGGGTCGGTATCGGTTCAATATTGTATTTACTATGGAGGTTATTATGAATGCAAATATAGTTGGTGCGTTGACAACAGCGCTTTGGATATTAATAGAACTAATTCAGTTCGCATACATGGCTTATCTAGCCTGGAGGAATCGAGATGTTAATGGTAGGAATACTGTCGGCGCTAGGTTTGCTGATTCTAGCGCTTAAAGCAGGCGGTCGTAAAGCTATCGGTCACGATATCTTTGTCGACGTCTTAATCACAGTTACATTGATGGTGTGCTTTTACGGCACATTCAGCGGTATGACTGCAGCAATGATTGGCGGTTTATCTGCTTCACTTGTTTTGTTCGTTATGAAGAAAACGATGGTGCACGAGAAACTAACAGTCGTAAAAGAGGACAAGGTGATTATGAGTAGCCCTGTTAAAATTAAAATACCTACAGTCAAAACTAAGTGGCAGACTGTAGAACCAGAATGGAGGTCTTAAAATGCAAACTATAAATCCACAAGCACTAAAAGCTGAATTGAAAGACGCTGTTACAGCAGGCTACCCCGCAATGATATGGGGCGGTCCAGGTATCGGTAAGTCTGACATACCAGCTCAAGTAGCCGCCGAGCTCAATATGAATATTATTGACTTTCGTGCAAACTTATTCGACCCAGTCGACGTACGTGGCATACCATATCTCGCTCAAGAGAATGTAGATGCTACTAAATATACGTCCTGGGCTGTACCTGATGTGTTTCCGATTGCAGAACGCGACGGCGACAGAGGTATCTTGTTTATTGACGAGTTACCGACTGCGCCACCTGCAACACAGAACGCATTCTTACAACTATTGCTCAACAGAAAGCTAGGTGATTATGAGCTCCCAGCTGGTTGGGCTTTAGTTTGTGCAGGTAACAGACTAACTGACAGTGCAGCTGTGTATCAGATGCCATCGCCAGTTAGAAACAGACTAGCTCATTACGAGCTTGAACCAACGCTCGATGACTGGGTTCAGTGGGCTCATCAACACAACATTGATACGGATCTGATATCGTTCATTCAGTACAGACCTGGACTTTTGTCTAATTTCAATGCAGATGAGTACGCATTCCCAACACCACGTGCATGGTCTATGGTCAGCAGAAAGCTTGGTAAAGCTAACACTGACCCAGACAGATTGTTTTTCGGTGTTGCATCACTAGTCGGTGACGGTGCTGCAGGCGAGTTTGTTGCGTTCAAAGACATCGCAAGCAAGCTACCTGATATCGATGCGATTATCAAAGACCCATCTAAGTACAAGCGTGATGACAACCCAGCGTTGTTATATGCTTTGGCTAATGCGGTCGCAGCAAGAGCAGAGGATGACAAGATGGATAACATTATGAAACTCGCTGACAAACTAGTTGTCGAGTATCAAGTTGTTCTAGTCAAAGGTTGTCTTGCTAGAAGCAAAGAGTTGCGTCAGCACCCAGCTGTACGTAACTGGATTACTAAAAATGCTAACGTTATCTTATAACAAGGAGGTTCTATGAAAACGGTTAGATTATCACAATCTCTCAAGTACGACATTCGACGTGCGGCAGAGAACAAATATGACTCGGCTAACCCCAAGAAAGAGTATGCCAAAGACGGTATGCAATTGTTTATTGACCAAGGCTATCAGCAAAAGATAGACGTAACTAGTAAACAGTTCAAAGAAGTCTGGGGATTTGATATGCCAGTCAATACGGTTCGTTATCTTATTATATCGTCACAGTATCTAGATTCTACTGACGATGAGGGTAACGAGCATTACGAAACCAAATCGTACACGTTAGACTTACCAAACGTAGAAGTTCCTACTGTGTTGGTAAGATATGGCGATGAGATGAGGGTTAAAGTCGATCCTGACAACCCGACATTCTTACATTGTATCGAGACGGAAATGTTTAACAGCAACAGAGACCGCAAGAAGCGTGAATACGTTAACAACCTAGACACGGTTCTTCACAAGTTCTCTACGCTTAACCAGCTAATGAAAGCTGCACCGTATATCAAGGACTTAGTACCGCAAGATAGACTGCAAAAAATGCACGAAGTTGACGACCGTTCAGGTCGCAAGAAAGAGCAAGCAGAGATTGCGGATAATGAGTTATCTGAATTACGCGAAGTGTTGCTTGAAGATGCGTTACTTGGAGACGACTAATGAATCCATTATTCGTAAAAGCTAGGTCAAGACTAATTCTTGACAATCCATTCTTTGGCACACTGTGTCTCCGACTCAAAGTAGTTGAGTGGGAACAAGAGACAGGTGCTACTGATGGTGTCCATTTGTTTTACAACCCTAAGTGGTTCGAGAAACTTACGGACATGGAGAGGATTGGCTTCTTGGCACACGAAGTGCTTCACGTTGTGTTTCTACATATTACACGTAGGAACGAACGTGATGCTACTAAGTGGAATGTAGCGTGTGACTACGCAATCAATAACTATTTGGTTGCGGAAGGTTTTATATTACCGAAGGGCGGGCTTGTGGATGCGCAGTACAATGATATGACTGCGGAGGCCATCTACGGCATGCTACCCGACCAGGATAGCAAGTTGTTAGACCCTGGTAAATGTGGTGGAGTTATGGACCACCCTGGCGCTGACGGCACTAGTGGTAAAACTAGTGCCATCGAGGCTGGCCTGACTGTAGCAATACATCAGGCTGCCGAGGCGGCTAAAGCCCAAGGTAAATTATCTGGCAATCTGGAGTCTGTTATATCAGACATTACTGACCCAAAGGTCGACTGGAAGGCTGTGTTGGCTCGTTTCTTACGTTCCAACAACAAGTCTGACTTCACCTGGGTTAGACCAAACAGACGATTTATCGCTCGCGGTATGTATCTACCTTCGCTACATAATCCTTGTCTAGAGGAGATTGTAGTTGCAGTCGACACATCAGGCTCGATCAGCGAAGATGAGCTCACGCAGTTTACAACCGAGACGTCGTACATATTGCACGAACTAGCACCAGAGCGTGTTCAATTTCTGCAATGCGATGCTGAGGTACAAAATGCTACTGAGTACACACGCGAATCGTTGCCACTAAAAGTAACGTACGAAGGCAGAGGCGGAACTAGATTCTCACCTGTTATTGACTATGTCAATGAGAACTACCCCAACGCAGCTGCTCTAGTATATCTAACTGACTTGGAATCAAATGACTTTGGTGACAAGCCACACTATCCAGTTCTATGGATTACAACAAACGAGACCAACGCCCCGTTCGGCGAGGTCATACAAATGCAATAACAAGGAGGTTACTATGGCATCTGTAAGAATGACAATCGAGCTGAGGAATCAGCTCATACACGCGTATCGTAAGCAATGTCAAACTGCTTACAATACAGAATTCGATGTAGAATCCACAATCAATGAGGTTGTGGATACTATACAACAACAAGCTAACACAACGGATTTTGCAAAGCTTGTAGAAACTGCAAAACAATTTGCAGAGCTTATGGCTCAGCATTCTAATAGGTACAAGGGTTTATATACCAAAGAGTACAACAGGATGTATGGCTCTATAAATGCTATTAGCCAAGAGTATGGTGACGACGAAAGGATGTGTCCTATCAAAAAGCCATCTCAGCTTTATGTAGTGTGTAATCCTAGTCGACCACAGTCAGAGAACATGACAACAGTGTCTCAATGGCATTGTGCTTTTCATGACAAATGGGACGGCAAAGTAGTGCCAGCATCTGACAGCTATGTAGAAGGCGACATGTTGTTTGTGCATGACTTCGGTGAAAACGCACCTTTCTTACCGTTTATTACTAATGGCGAAGAAGATAACTACAGAGCAAAAGAGGATTACGCACCAACATGCAACCTCGCTCTCGTTGTTACCGACGTTACTATGTGTGATAAACTACAAGCTATACCTATGGCAAAGCAGAAAGTAAGCGACATGGTTAAGAAGTTCGAAGACTTTGTAGAACCTATAACCACGCTCAAGAAATTCTTAGATGAGTTTCCTGGCGGTAGGTCTCTAGTACCAGAAGAGAAGCTTAAAGAAATGGCTACGCCAGCTACAAAACGCAAGGTAGAATCCAAAGTAAAAGCAGAAGACTTATTGACACCTGATGCAAAACAGGAGTTTAATGAGGTTATGTTAGAATCATCTTTACTAGGGGGTAATGAATGAATGACCAAGCAATAATGCCTTACCCAGAGTTTATCTACGATGAACGCCAAGACTTTCAGTACAACTTCTGGAAGTGGAGAGACATGGCAGATAACGAGGCTAAAGCAGAAAATAGACCATATTATACTGATACAGAAGCTAAGGCTCTGTTCCAGCAGTACTTTGGTCACTATAGCAAAGGAGTAGCGTTATGAGTGCTATTAAAAACTACATGTGGGACGTCGGCGAATTCGCCGCGGACCACGGTATCGCAGCTGCTAGAGATAAGTATTTCGAATCAGAAGAGGGTGTAAAACTCTGTATAATGTTTACGTTTGCTTACGACGGTAGTTGGGAACAATTCATTGCAGAAGGTAACTGGAAGGAGCCTCCTGTTCATTAACATGCCAAGGAGTGGCATTAGTATAGCCCAAGATTCGGTGTCCCGGCTTGGGCTATGCGTCTTTAACTTAGGATATGTATACCCAAAGTTCGATTGTTCCAGATGCAACGTCACCTGCTGGAGCTACTTCACAGATAACATCAATTGTGTCGTCTGAAGAATAGTTCACAGGAGCTACGCCATCATCTTTCTCATCAGCAGTACCACCTTGTCCACATGTAGATGCAGCGATGTACTTATCAGTATCTCCGCCATCACCAACACCAAACACAAGGCCAGTACCTGTATCTAGGTCGCTAGATTTAATCTTAACATCATGCACAGTTTCACCAGCAAATACGTCTACCATTTTGTATACGTCGCCTGCGTTAACTGCAGCAGTTACATTAATCTTTGCATATCTAACACCAATCGCTCCACTTGGGAACGGCTTGAATGATTGATTTCCAGCTACCATGTCACTTGTAAAAGTTGCCATATTGCTTCTCCATTTGTGTATTACATCACCATGATGTAATATCTATAGTCATAAAGACATAATTGTCTTTTGTCAAATTTAATTAAGGAGTAATTAAATGCCACCATCACATGTATATGTAAAGCGTAATCCAATACATCCATATACATACAATGACCCAGCAGATTTACCCCACATACAATGGAAATTTGTCAAAATATCTGTTGCTTACAACATGTACACCAGTAAGCAAATAGGATGGGAACGTGCAAAGCGTTCAGAGTACGAAGAATGGTGTACAAAAATGAAAAAGTTCAAGGAGGAACTATGAATAACGAAATAGACTTAGAAGATATCGAAACGATAGATAAATTTATATCTAGCTTTGTTGGCAAAATACACAACAACGAAATAATAGAACTAGGCATGGCCTGGGATAGAGTACAAGAACTTGCACAAAAAGGCATGGTTGCAGAAAAGTATGCCGAGGAGTGGGACAATGAAAAAAGAGCTTAACGATATAGCAAAGATGTTAGAGAGCTTAAATGCTGATTTACTAAGGCTATGGAATTGGATAAGGGGTAAAAGATGAAAAAATTATATTTAGACTTTGAGACGTACTACGACGTACAGTTCTCATTAACAAAAATGTCTACAGCACAATATATAAATCACAAAGATTTTAAAGTTTGGGGAGTAGGACTGAAAGTGGACGACGGAGATACCGAATGGTACAACGCAGATGAGACAGACGATATCTTAGCTGCAATAGACTGGAGCGATACCGCCCTGGTTTGCCATAATACTCTGTTTGATGCCTTCATTCTTACAAGGCACTACGGATATAACCCTGCGTATTATTATGATACGGCTGCGATGAGCAGAGGTTTATACCCAAATGTGTCAGCTAGGCTGAAAGAGTGTGTCATTCGTGAATTCCCAAAGGATGAGACAATGCGTAAGGGAGAAGAACTCGTGAATGCCAAAGGTATACGCGACCTTGACCCAGAGCTAGACGAACAAATAGGTTCGTACTGCATTCAAGATGTGGATCTAACGTATGCACTTTTTCAGTCCTACGTGTCTAAGTTTCCAGAGTCAGAGCTTGACCTGATTGACTTAACAACACGTATGTTCGTTGAGCCAAAACTTCTATTGGACCAGCCAATGCTGTTGCAATATAAAGAAGACATGGCAACACGTGCAGAGCAAGCTATAGATGCGTCAGGTGTAACACGCGAAGTTCTTGCGTCACAACAAAAGTTTCGTGCGCACCTGGAGCAGCTAGGCATAACAGTACCGACAAAGAAAAGTCCAACCACAGGCAAACAAATACCTGCGTTTGGAAAGAATGACCCTGCCTACTTACAAATGTGCAATATGTATCCAGAACATCGTGCATTGTGGGACGCCCGTGAGGTAGTTAAGTCACGTATCGATGAAACTAGAGCGCAACGCTTTATTGATTCGTGCAACCCTGACGGCACATTCGGTGTACCACTACGATACTATGCCGCACATACAGGTAGGTTTGGTGGCTCGGACAAAATCAACCTGCAGAACCTCCCAAGAGGCTCGAAGCTACGTACAGCAATCAAAGCCCCTGAAGGACAACGGCTGTTTATTGCTGATCTGTCTAACATCGAAGCACGTATGCTCGCATGGTTAGCAAAAGAAGCTGACTTGTTAGACGCTTTTGCTCAAGGTCGTGACGTCTATTGTGAATTCGCTTCACAGGTGTACGGAAAGCCAGTAACCAAAGCAGACAAGTTAGAAAGATATGTCGGCAAAACTGCGGTGTTAGGTCTGGGTTACGGGATGGGACACGTAAAGTTCCAGGACACACTCAAGACAGGTTCACCATCAGTTGATGTTACGGACACAACCGCTGCTCAGATCGTTCAACAGTATCGAGGTATGTATAGCAATATACCAATACTTTGGTCTCGCATGAAAGACTTATTATTTAATATGATTTCACCCAGAGACTACGGTATTACCTACGGTCCAGTTACGGTCGGACCACAGCAGCTAACCTTGCCAAACGGCATGGCACTTTCATACCCTGACTTACGGTATGCAGGTGGTGAATTTATATACAATACACAAAAAGGTATCGTGCGTACTTACGGGCCCCGCTTAGCCGAGAACGTCATTCAGGCACTTGCACGTGTTGTTATAACTGACCAGATGTTAGCAGTACACGCACTGCCAGAAGTAGATGTAGTATTACAGGTCCATGACGAAATCATCGCATTAGGTTCACAACTTGATTCAGATGTTACAATGGAAAAGATACTAAATATTATGAAAACTCCACCGAGTTGGTGTCAAGATTTACCACTCGATGCAGAGGGAGGCGTAAGCCAGGTATATGACAAATAAAAAATCAAACTTAATCCTAACAAGAAAGATTGGCGATCGTGTCAAAGTGTACACACCCCAGGGGGACATGTGTACGATTACGGTCACCAGTATTTCTCAACGCGCATGCAAACTCGCGTTCGAAGCTGACTCTAATGTCCGCATAGATAGGGAAGAAGTTTATACAAAGAAGGAGAAAAAATGAAAGTTGTATTTTTAGAAGCTAAAAAGCCACTTGTCAAAGAGATAACAAAGGACGGTACAAAACCCTATCCTCTTGTTAAAAACTTTACTTCTACAGAAGAAAGCATAACAGTTGACAAAAAAGGACTAAGCAAACTATTTCGTGCACTTTGCAGTGCAGCTGCAAACGGCATGTGTATGTTAAAAGGACCGTTAAAACGTCCGCTCGTAGATGAACCCCGAGCATTTATGTCTGACCGAACAGCTCCAACAGAGTTGCTTGTATTAGATATTGATGGTCTACGTGCAACCCCAGGAGATGACTTACAAGCTATGGCCGATCGTATCGTGCTTCAGTTACCTGAGATATTCCACGATTGTTCGTACATAGTACAAGCTAGTGCATCTTTAGGTATTAAGAAAGATACAACTTCATTACATTTATTCTTTCTTATGGATATGCCAGTACACCCAAAAACGCTCAAGGACTTTATGCGTGGTCTTAACTACGAGACAGAGTTCCTTGCAGAACAAATTACTTTATCGGCCAACGGCCAAAGTCTTTCGTGCGTGTTAGACCCATCTGTGGCAGATAACAGTAAGTTAATTTACATAGCACCACCTAAATTTAGTGGTGTCAAAGACCCTTACCCAAATGGTAGATTCATCAAGGTTGACCGTGGCTCAGCTGTTCTTAAAATCTCCTCGTCTTTAGTTGGTGTTAACCCTGAAAAGGTACACACCCTAGGTTTGCAGATTAAAGACAATCTTAGGAAGAAAAACAACCTTCCTAAAAGGACAGGCAAGTTATCCACGGTCAGCGTTGCTGGTGAGTCGCACGAAGTGCTACAAAACCCAGACAAAATGACCATAGAAGTTACACGTGTTTCAGAGCCCTACGTTAACTGTAATGTGAACGGAGGCGACAGTGGAGGTTATTACTTTTTACTAACCAACCCACACTACATGTACAACTTCAAAGGAGAACCCATATGGGAAATAGAAAAAGCTGATGCTGACTTCTATAGAAGTATCTTTGATATTTTTGCAGATAAAATAGATGCAGATACTAAACAAAAACCAATTGTCTTACGTGATTTTTACACAGACACATTTTATAACGGAGTATATGATGAAACAAAACAACAGTTTAGTGAGAATTACCCACTCACGCCCACCAATAAAAACAGTCTTAACGATTTTCTTAAGTCTCATGGTCGCGGCGCCTTGGATTATGTTCCAGATGCTCGTGTCGTATTTGATCCGAGCAGTGACGAAGGTATTAACTTGGACACAATCCCATACAGCGTAAACTTATTCAGACGAACAAAGTATATGCTTAAGCCACAAGAAAATGTAAAAGAGCTTTCGTACGGAGATGCCATTCAGATCCAGGACGTTGCACCGAATTTTTATAATTTAGTTATGCACATCCTAGGTAACGGTAAACCCGAGTTCGAACATTTTATAAATTGGCTTGCGTACATATACCAGAACAAACGCAAAGCTATGACCGCGTGGATATTCACGGGCGTACCAGGCACTGGTAAAGGTTTGTTTGTACACAAGATTCTAAAGCCACTATTTGGTGAACAACAAACACCAATGCGTTCATTAGAAAATATAGAAGAACAGTTTAATCTATACATGCGTACTGCAATGTTTTTAGTTGTAGATGAGTTTCGTATGGCTGACTCTGGCTCGGTAGGTAAAATGGCTGATAAACTAAAACATCAGATTACAGAACCAACCCTGACAATCAGAGCCATGCGTACCAACCAGATCGAGCTGCCATCTTACACGAACTTCATCTTTCTAACTAACAGAGCAGATGCAGTCAAAATAGAGGACAGCGACAGAAGGTACAACGTAGCACCGCGTCAAGAAACTAAACTAGAAGTAGCTAATAAACAAGTCATAGAAAATATAGAACTACTAGAACAAGAACTATATATCGTGGCAGGCATACTGCAGCGCTTCCAGGTCGACGCACGTATGGCCCATACAGCTCTAGAAAACGACGCGAAGAAAGAAATGAAAGAAGTATCTATGTCTATACTAGAAGAATTTGCAAATGCAATACGCATACGCAACCTAGAATATTTTACAGAAGTATTAGACATACCACTTACAAACACTTTCGACGCAGGTGGAATTAGTACAGCACAACGATACGTTAAAGAATGGTTAGCACAATCTAACAACGAGCAAGTTATACCACTAGCTCATTTCAAAGTTGTGTACGACGCACTAACTGACAGTCGTAACACCATCTCTCAACGTGAGTTTGCTAAACGTATGTCCAGGCTAAATATAAAAACCGCACGTAAACGTGTTAGCAAGGACCGTACAGCTGGCATTCCACGCGGGGTTGTATTGATTTGGAAAATAGATAATAATGTAAAAAAGGAGTTAATCGGAGAACACTTCGATGAAAGGGACTTAGGACTAATAGATGAAGAATCTAACACAATCCAAGCGTCCAGACCTAATCTCAACGGTTGAGGTCAAGGAGGACATCGAGCTAGGCTACATACCAGCCTGGTCATACTCGACTCTAAAAACATTTGAATCCTGTGCTTACCGCTCTTACATAGCCAAAGTAAAAAAAGTGCAAGAAGACTTCGGGCCCGCAGCGGCACGTGGTACGGAAATACACAAACAAGCTGAAGACTATGTAGCAGGTAAGCTAGGTGAACTACCTGACACCCTCAAAAAATTTACATCTCAGTTCAAATCTCTCAGAGAAATGTACGCAGATGCTAAGGTAGAACTAGAGGGTGATTGGGGTTTTACAATCGGTTGGAAAACAACTGGCTGGTTGGCACCTGACACGTGGGGACGTATCAAACTAGATGCGTTTGTACACGAAGACGAAACATCTGCAAGAGTTATTGATTACAAAACAGGTAAAGCGTACGGCAATGAGATCGCTCATAGTCAACAAGCACTTGTTTACGCAATCGGTAGTTTCTTCAGATACCCAGACTTACAAATTGCTAAGACCGAGATATGGTATCTCGACCATGGCACTATGTTAGAACAAGTGTATACGCGGGACGAAGCTATGGTCTTCATGCCCAAGTTACACGACCGAGCAGTAGCGATGACTACCGCAACAGATTTTCCGCCAAACCCTAGCAATTACAATTGCAAGTGGTGCTCGTATGGTAAGGGTGAACACCCTATTTGCGAGTGGGCAGAAAGCTGATATAATAATATTAACGAATAACGATTAACAAAGAACGATTAAGGAGTAACGATGAACGATATACCTGTGGCTTACGACCACCAACAAAAGACTACTGATTTCATAGTAGCAAATCCAAAATGTATGATTACCTCAGACCCAGGCACTGGCAAAACTCGTGCGGTTTTAGATGCTCATGCTATACTTGGAGGCAGAACATTAGTTCTAGCGCCACTTTCAATACTGGAAGCAGCGTGGGGGGAGGACATACGTAAGTTCCAACCCGATATAAAATATGGAGTAGCTTATGCTAAAAATAGGGAAAAAATATTTAAACAAGATGACCTCGATATGGTCATCACTAACTTCGAAGCTGTCAACTTCTTACGTAAGAATACACGGTATTGTAAGCAATTCGATACAATCGTTATTGACGAATTTACCGCTTTTAAAAATCGCACAGCCAAACGTAGTAAAAATCTCAAAGATATCATCCACCATTTTACTAATAGGATTGCCATGTCTGGTACTCCTAATAGTAATACTATTCTAGATGTCTGGCACCCAGCATACCTAGTCGACGACGGCGAACGACTAGGTGCTAGGTTCTTTCAATTCAGGTCACAGGTTTGTACACCTAAGTTCAATGGCTTTGCCAATGAGTGGATAGACAAGCCTGATGCCGAAGACGCAGTTGCTATTAGACTGCGTGACATAACAATACGTTACGCACTGTCAGAGTGTATGGATCTACCTGACAATGTAACACGTACAATCAACACTAACTTGTCCAAGCAAGTACAGCAAAAATACAAACTCCTTGCTGACGATTCTGTTTTGTATACTAAAACAGGAACAGTCAATGCTGTACATGCGGGTGCTCGTGTCAAAAAGCTCCTGCAGCTAGTTACAGGCGCAGTCTACGACGAAGACAAGTTGGTGCAGTTCATTCATCAAGAACGTTATGACATAGTTATGACTCTTGTAGAACAACGTGCACATACCCTGGTAGCATTCAACTGGCGACACGAACGTGACGCACTGATTGAGCTAGCAGAAAAACAAGGTGTAACGTATGAAGTTATAGATGGTACGGTCAAAGCTGAGAAGAGAAAAGACATAGTCACACGATTCCAAGCTGGTCAAATCAAAATGCTATTGTGTCATCCACAGTCAGCAGGTCATGGTTTGACACTGACCAAAGCTAACACAATCATATGGTGTTCTCCTACATACAATGCAGAACACTTTCAACAATTCAACCAACGTATACATAGAGCAGGTCAAACACAAAAGACCGAAACTATACTTATACAAGCGAGAAACACTTGGGAGCCCGAGGTGTATAAAAAGCTTAATACTAAGCTAGGGCGAATGGAAAACTTATTGTCTATATTACAGGAGGTAGGACATGGCAAAGAAACTAAATGACTTATTAGCCGAGTACGGCAGAGTGCGTGAGGGTATTACAGACCTGAAAGCACAAGAGAAAGAATACAATGTGCAAAAGCGAGAGCTCGAAGCACAGATAGCCATTAGAATGCAAGACGAAGGTCTTGAGAAAATATCTAATGGTGGACGAACACTCTCCCTTAAAAAGGAGATTGTACCTACAGTCGATGACTGGGATGCGTTACAAGAGTACGTAGCAAAAACTAAAAGGTTTGAGCTACTACAAAAACGTATGTCAGCCACTGCCTATAGGGAAGCTATCGGTCTTGGGGATGATATCCCTGGGGTTGAAAGCACGGAGTTGACCAAAATTAATTTTAGGTCAACATAATAATAACGATAAACGAATGACGAAAGGAGAAATAACGATGTCAAACGAAATAAGCGTAGTAACGAGCAAAGTCCCGGCTCATGTAAAAGCGGGATCTAAACTAGGTAACGAGAATGTATCTTCGGAACATATATCGGTACCGAGGGTAAAACTTCTACAGAAGATGAATAACGAAGTAGATAAAAACCATAGTGAGTATATTGACGGAGCCCAAGAGGGTGACTTCATTAATACTGTAACTGGTGAAAACTACGGTTCATCTATGTACGTAGTGAATGTGCACTTCAAAGAAGAATTTGTGGTGTGGAGAAAGCGTGAAGAAGGTGGCGGACTTGTAGGGAACTTCCCAACAAGAACCGAAGCTGAAAACTACCTAAGTGATAATAACTTAGAGCTAGAGAAGCACGATATTACTCAGACTCAAATCCATACCTTACTAAGGTTAGACGAAAAGACTGCAGAAATATCTGACATACCTTTTCTATTTGACTGTGCTTCATCGAAGCTCAAGGTATCTAGAGAATGGAATACCAAAATCATGAAGCAGGGTGGAGACAGGTTCTCTTTCTTGTGGAAGATGGCTTCTGTACCACAAAGCAATGCTAAGGGTTCATGGGTTAACATCGACATTAGTGGTGTTGACTGGTTGAAAGACGAAATCTATAACAAGGTTAAGGCTTTCTACGAAACCTCATTCGCTAAGTAACTTACGTGCGTTCGGCCTGCGACAGATTGTGTCGTAGGCACGAACGTGTTACGCTCCTTATGTGAAAGAAAAGGAGTTCATCAACAAGGTGCACAAGCATCTTCCCAAAACCATCTATCGATGGAAAATCAACGACCCTTACCACGGCGGTGTTCCCGACACCTACTATTCAGGACCAAGCAACCACTGCTGGATTGAATATAAATACACAGAAAAACTTCCTAGCCGTGACAATTCCAAAATAAAATTTAACTTATCAGAACAACAACGCATCTGGCTGAAACGTCAAAAACAATTTAATATATTCGTATACGCAGTACTTGCCTGCAAAAACCAAGTTTTCATAACCGAAGACTTTGATCTAAAATTTATTACGTTAAAACAATTCCAAAAAGAATCTATTCCATTTACAATGTTTATAGAAGGACTGACTCATTTTTGTTTAGGAGGAACAAATGACTGATTATGTAAACTCACCTCCGCATTACAACACAGGGAACGTGGAATGTATTGTGGCAATCGAAGAAAGTATGACGCCCGAGGCGTTCAAAGGTTATCTAAAAGGTAACATTCAAAAGTATATGTGGCGTTATGAAGCTAAAAAAGGACTACAAGACGTGCTAAAAGCACAATGGTACCTAAATAAGCTCATTGAAACACTCGAAAAAGAAGAAAACGCAGAGGACGCACGCACAAGCCCGCCAGACATTTATTCGTAGTTTTGGACCTAAGGCCTTGGGTACCTTAACAAAATGCGTTACGCGCGATTCTGTGAGGTCATTTTTTGCCAGCTTTGCGATTTCTGGCGAAAGAACGGTTTTTTGATCGTCTAACTACTTTTAAGTTAGATTTTTTAGAATTCATTGGGTTTCCATCTTTATGATGTACATCTTTCCCATCTCCCTTCTTAACTTTGCCTGCCTTTGTTAGCATTCGTCTAACTTTATTTCGCATAGCACGACGTTTCTTTTGCTCAGGTTTGCCTTGGTAGTTTTTATATTCTTTCTTATAGTTCCTTGCCATCTAAATAGTATACACGAGCAGAGGGTCTTCTTTACCTTTTACTGTTATAGATCCTACGTAAGGTAGGTTTCCAACTTTATCAGCGGTAGACTCACCTATAAGTATATCAACTCCAGCTTCTTTAGTTGCTGACTCTAATCTTGCAGCTGTATTTACAGCATCACCTATAGCTGAATAGTCAAACCTAGTGTCCGAGCCCATGTTACCTACTACAGCTTCACCAGAGTTTACACCTATACCAATAGCAATCGGTTCGGGCAACTCTTTCTGCAGCAGGCGGATAGCCGTACGCATATCCTGGGCACAGGCGACGGCACGTTGCTCATGTTCATCTACATATAGGGGGGAATTGAAGATGGCCATACATGCGTCGCCTATGAATTTGTCAACCATGCCACCGTGGGCCTGGATGCACTCAACTTGTTTAGTTAAAACTTTGTTCATTATATCTGTTACTTCTTCGGGTGTTAGTTTTTCAGACAGAGATGTAAACCCACGCACGTCTGTAAATAAAAAAGTACAATACCTTTTTTCTCCCCCTAACTGTAATAGGTTAGGGTCCTCTTGCAATCTCTTTACTTGCCTCGGGTCTAGGTAATGTTCAAACTGTTTCTTTATCTGTTGTCTTAGTTTGTATTGCTCACCAAAGCGTAACCAGAACTCTTGTACAGATATAAGTGTCATTGATAATGCACTATAACTAAAATCTATAAGTATATTGTTACGTGCCAAGATCATAGCAGCTGCAGCTTGCACGCAATATAAAAGCCCGACCCCCGCCATAGAAGCTGTAACAGGTGAGAATCGTATTATAACTATTGCTAATGATAAGACTGCTACTAATATAAGTAATTCATATAGTAGTGATGCACCTGGGATCTGTGGTACATCTACGGTCATGCTTTCTGCCAGGGCCGCTTGTACGTGATGCGGGTACTTAAGACCTGCAGGTGTAGCTATCTGTGGCATGACACCTTTAGCTGTTACTCCTACTAATACAAATTTATCAGCAACATCTTTTTCTGCCAGAGTTGTAGTTGGTGTATCTATCCACGATACCCAACGTCTGCCTAGATTATCTACAGGTATCTCTCCATACCCAGGTACACTAAGCTCTGTTATTTGTCCTTGGTCGGTCCTAATTATATAAGTGTCTGCACCCCCAATCATTTTTATAATCTCTATAGCAAAAGACGGAGTCCAACCATCTTCTGTTTGTACTAACAATGGTAGTCTACGTACTAAGTTATCTGCATCGGTTCGTGCAACTGCGATCCCCTGGTATGCAGACTCTGCTAGCACAGGCACGTTGCCTAACACACCTTCACTTTTGTATGCTTCTACAGGTATGCCATCACCTAATATAACTGTGCCTGTAGTAGGTGGGTAATTACCATTAGGGTTTTCAAACATTGCTAGTACACTAGGCCCTTGTATAAGTGTGTCTGCAAAGGCTTGGTCACCACCGAATCTATCTTCTTGTGGGAAAGCAATAACCCAACCCACGCCTAAAGCTCCTGCATCCATAAGGTCAGCATGTATTCGTGCAAGGTCCTGACGCGGATACGGCCACCCGCCCGAAACAGCTAAATCTTCTTCTGTTATATCTAACGTGGTAAACCAACCAGATGGTTCTGGCGTTTGCACGAGTGCATCAAATACTTTTAGTTTTAATATCTCTACTGCCTGCCAGTTAAATAATAGTGGTATAGCTAAGACTGGTATTGCTAATAACGAAATCCATTTCTTCATTTTCTACTCCTTAGTTCTGTTGTAGAGAAAGAATGTTTACGGCTCGTATAATAAACTTCGTGCATTCCTTTGCCCGTAAAATGTTTATCGACGTAATCTTCCCCTATAAATCTTATATCAATGTGTGTGCTATTTAATAAGTCTAGTAAACTTTTTTCTGTATCATATGGTATTACTTCATCTATATACTTGACTGCTTTGAGTTGTATGTAACGTTCATATATAGATTGGACAGGTTTGTTCTTCTCTTGTCGGTCTATTGATGGATCTGTTTGCAAGCCTACTATTAAGTGTTTACAGTTCTGCCTGGCTTCTTTAAACATAACCACATGACCTGCATGTAATAAATCAAAAGCTCCGCATGTGAATCCGATCATCCTGACCCCTGTGTAATGGTAATAGTAGAGTTACCTCCACCATTCACTACAATCTGTTGAAATTTACCATCCTGTATTAATATAATAGTGTAACCCTGGGAAGCATCTACGGTCAACTGAGCATTTTGCGTGACCTTTCTTTGGAAAGCTATTTGCTCCCCCTGGAGCAATGTAATTATTTGTGTTTCTAAATCTTGTCCTATAGCTGTACCTTGTACAAGTGTGCCTGTGGATAAGTTGTCTGCACCTAGTTGGTCTACTTCTTCTATAATTGCTAGTAAATCTTCAAAGAAGTTTACATCTAAAAAATTTATATCTAATTCTGTGAATTCTAAAGCATCTTCAGCTAGGTAGTCTTGTTCTAGTTCATTAAACTCTAGGTAATCTATATCTAAAATAGCACCACTATCTCCTACGGACGCTGTGGATTGTTCTGTGGATAACTTTTCTTCGTCCGGAGGAGTGACAATCAACATGTTATCTATGATGTCTAATGTTAGGTCTAATATAACGGGACTGCTAGGTGAGTTCTCCCACACATCTACAGTTGTTGCTTCGTATGGTTTGTTGAGCGTAACAGTACCAGCTGCAGTTGTGACAAGTATCTCGCCACTAGATATACCGTTAGCATCAGGTAATAGAATAATAAGCGAACGTCCAAGTTCATCCACAGTACACGTAAAGTCGGTTCCACGAATAGCAATGTCAGCCGTAGGTGTAGATAGTCTAATATTCTTTTTATCAATTTTGCCTAGTTTGCTACTGATAAATCTAGCAGTACCATTGGCAAACTTCATTGCCATCTTACCTTTAGATGGGTCTGGGTCGTAGATATATTCAGTAATTACGAGCTTTGAGTGCTCGGTTAATTTAACAATGGAATCATCTAAAAAGGTAATAGCTATCCGTCCAACAGTCGTACGAACATCGTCCATCTGTTGGATAGGAAAGTCGAGTTCAGCCCCGTAAGGCTGATCCCTTAAAACTTCAGCATTGCCTGTAAGCTCTGATATATCCCCAATACTAGCAGCTGGTGCTTGTGCCGCCGTCATTTTGAATGACGCACACAGTGCCAGTGTTACCAGTAGAAATAATCTTAAGCCAATCGGCCGCCAATGTAGATGATTGTGTAATGTTATAAGTTCTGCCATTGCCTGTTTGATCTAGATAGAAGTATCCACCTTGTTTACCACTACCAGTAAAATTAACAGTGTTTGAGTCACCATCTATATCTACATAGTTAGTACCTAAGTCATAGTTTATACTAAAGTCTAACTCGTTAGAGTCACCTTGTATAACCCAATCTAGGTCAAGTGTAGAAGCAAGAGCAGTTGTACCTATATCTAGTTCAAATTCATTACTTGAACCTGTTACATCTACATTGAAGTTACCGTCGTCTGCACCGTAAGTGTCAGTCGGGTCTACTTGTATTGTGAAGTCGTTACTGTCTCCATCAAACTCAAAAAAACCTACAATGTTATCACCTAAGATATCACCTAAGAATTTGTTAGAGTCACCTATCTGGTTTATATCTAAAGTTAGATTCAAACCATCAAGGTCTAGAGGAGTCATGTTACCAGTAGCAGCTTGTAGCCCACCAATAATATTAGACGAGCCTAGTTGCTCTAAGTCTATATTAGCGTTGTTACCTGCCTGGTCCACGTATACTTCGTTATCTGCATACAAAAAACCAACCAACAATAAGGGTAAGAGTTTTTTCATTTGTAGCTCCAATATCCAGCTTGTTCACCCTCCGTGATAATTCCTAACACGGCGGTTTCTATAGCAGAGCGCAGAGCAAGACTTCCTGACTCATTCCTAACTACACCACTTTCTATCTCGACTAGCTCAGTGCCATCCTCGATAAAGCGAAACACGTCGTCTGATAATGATACACTAAGAATGGTCTTAGTTACTAATTTCTCAACTAGTACCTGACCGCTACTAACCGATATAAGACGAAGCTGGATCGTCAATGTATCAGTTCTGTAGGCCTTAGATATACCTATCCCTAAATAACGAGCACCCGCGCCACCGCTGGTCTCGTTCGCTTCGTACGACACGACGGAGCCTTCAAGTAATAAACCAGCAAACAAAAGTGTGCCTAGTTTATTGCTGTCTTTATTCTGCTCTCTGCCGCTACGTATGATCTGTCTTTCTTTTGTAAGGTTGTCGATTCCTATACGCTCGACCACCGTGAAAAAACCATTGTTATTTCTGCCTGCATCTTTTAATGCTTTAATTAAGTATGCGCTCGGTTGTTGTGTAACAGCTGTAGAGAAGCTTGCATACATAGAATTACTAAGCCTTTGTCCTGTTTGATCTGTAAATGCACTTGCGTACACTGCAACGGTAGGTTTCCTGGTAGGCGTACGGACATCAGCGAGCTCAGTAATAACTAGCTCGTCTATAGTAGCTTCTTCTATATGTCGTACAGGGTTTATATTATTTTCTATTGGGTCAAACAGTAATGACGCGCAACTAGAAAGTAAAGGAACCAATAGGTACGGTAATTTCTGTAGTATTTCCTTCAGCATCTGTAATCTTCAACGTTATCATAGTGCCGTC
>Ga0208162_1000030_pt1 | contig 63020 bp, 77 predicted proteins | sample CB_VirMetaG_4_FD_184539 | JGI IMG/M metagenome (GOLD analysis project Ga0208162, IMG submission 184539) | Freshwater to marine saline gradient viral communities from Chesapeake Bay - CB_1508_1M Viral MetaG (SPAdes) (version 4) | ecosystem: Environmental > Aquatic > Marine > Coastal | place: USA... | reverse complement strand
AAACAACTGCTGAAACAACGAGGAGCGATAGTTTAACATCTTTTGACAGTAATGGATTTACTCTAGGTAGTGATGGTGTTTGGTGGACTAATAAGTCAGGAGATGACTACGTTGCTTGGTGTTGGAAGGCAGGTTCACACGATGACAACCTCCCACAGATAAACACAGAGGGTACTATAGATAGTGTTGTATCGGTTAATGATGCAGCAGGGTTTAGTATTGTGAAGTATACAGGGAATGGTACTGCAGGTGCCACTATTGGTCACGGACTTTCTCAAAAACCTGAATTATTTTTTATAAAGAATATTGAAGCTAATTACAATTGGATAGCTTGGTGTAATGAAGAAAATACAGAATTAGGATATTTAGATGTTACAGATTCTTTTGCTAGTAGCAGATATAGTTGGGCATTAAATAGTACACAACCAACTTCAACTCTTATAACACTTGGAAATGATGCAAGTGTTAACACTTCTTATAATTACATAGCCTACTGCTTCGCATCGATTTCGGGTTATCAGAAGGTGGGGAGTTATACGGGAACGGGAAGTGCTGGTAATTCAGTTACGACAGGATTTCAGCCAAGATTTTTAATGATAAAAAATATTACAAATACAGGAAGTACAGGCTGGATTATGTTAGACACATCAAGAGATGGTACAACTGAAAACGGAAATGCTTTATTTGCTAATTCAAATGCATCTGAATGGGGTGCAAGTAATACTACTGTAGATATAGACTTTACAGCTACAGGATTTACAATACAAAACGGATATGTAGTTGTAAATGGTGGAAGTGATACATACATCTATTTAGCAATAGCATAAGCAATGGAACAATTGAAGATATACATACTAAGCATATTTGCATTCTTAACTTTTCAAGTTGGGTTTTCTCAAGAAAACGACAAGCATATAGTCAAGTCCCCAACTAAAGAGCTTAAAATGGTTCTTTATTCTAATGGGAAGCCTGTGGTTGAAGGGTATGTTATCGCTGTAGGGGATAAACTTATTAATCACGGTATGTTTGTGGTCTATAAACCAAATGGTTTTGTAGAACAAACCATACACTATGATATGGGTAAGATAGTTAAAATCACTAACTTTAGTGATGAAAATAAAATGTAATGAATTATATTAGAAAGATTTCAGTTGGAGCAGACTACAAGAATGCTATGCACTACATAGTTAATCAAGAGGTTCTAGGGGGATCATACACAATAAGTGATATAGCTCAAGAGCAAGAAGGATTCAGTGTTTGGGTCAAGAAAAACGAAGAGTCTGTAAAATGGAAAGAGTTTAAAGACATTCCAATAGTAGTAGAATACAATATAAATTTAATATGACACCAAGATGGGATTATTTAATAAAGCCATTCGGGAAAGAGTACAACAACACAAAAACAATAGCGGATCAAGAGTTCACGATAAACACTTCAATAGAGGATGCCAGTTATGTGAACAGGCTGGGAGTTGTGTGTGCGGTGCCGAAGGGTGGAGAGATACCACTTGGTAGCCTAGTAGTTGTTCATCACAATGTGTTTAGAACATACTTAGACGCCAAGGGTAAGAAAAGAAAGAGTAACGAGTTCTTTAGGGATGGAGAGTATTTAGTCAATCCTCAAAGAATATATATGTACAAGGATGATAAGGGGTGGAAAACTACAAAAGATTACTGTTTCATTTCTCCTATCGATCATAATCAAGACAGTGAAATTTATAGATCGGACAAGAAAGAAGAGGAGCATGTGGGAATTGTAAAGCATAGCTCTGTATTTAATGAGGGAGAAAAAATAGGGTTTACAAAAAACTCAGAGTATGAGTTTACTATAGACGATCAAAAAGTCTACAGAATGAATCATAATGATATTTGTATAAAATTTAATTAAATGAGTGGTAAAGACACAATAAATGTGAAGTCTAACGGACTTCGAAACGAACTAAAGGAGATACGTAAGAGTATCGACAAACTAACCAACGCCATTCTTATGGCACAAACAAACAAACAACATGAAGACAATCATTACATTAACGGCAAGCCTTTTATTGATGGCAAGCTGTGGAACACAACAACAAGTAATTCAATTGAACAAGAAGAGGTTTGAAGATCTGACTAAAGATATTTGCATAGAAAATAAACATGAAGTTAGATTAGCGCAAGCACTATGGAACGAGATAATGAAAACAAAGTAGTTGAGACTATAAACAGAGTTATAGAAGCAGGTGAAAGAGCTGTAGAAGAACTAATAAAAGTAGCGCAAGAAAAGATTATTACAGGAAAGCCTGATGATGACTTAGCTGCTGATAGATTAAAGAATGCTGCAGCAACTAAAAAGCTTGCGATATTTGATGCTTTTGAAATACTTCAAAGGATAGAAAACGAAAGAGAAAAGCTTAATGGCGAAGATCAGACTAAAGACGGCAAAGGAAAAGATACAGGATTCCAAAGCTTTGCAGAGTCCAGAGGACGAAAGTCTTGAGCTATGTAAGGTTATCTCTCATATCGATGATAAGACTAGGGATAAGCTAAACAAAAAGAAAGCTTGGGACTATGGGTATAACAGTGACCACGATGTAATTGTTATATCAAAATCTGGACAAATTGGTGAAGTTGTTGAAGTGCAAAATTTAAAAATAGCACTACCTTTGCAACCGAAAGAAATTCACAAAAGAAGTGAAAAAGACTCGGAACAATATTGGGAGCCATTTGAGTATCCAAAAGAGCTGTCAAGGATCAAGACCATTTTCCAGTGGAATGAGTATCCGAGTGCATTCAAAGAGTCATGGGTCGACTATATTGAGGATGAGTTCAATAGAAGGGAGAGTGGTTTTTGGTTTAAAAATAATGGCTTTCCTACTTATATTACTGGGTCTCACTACATGTACTTACAGTGGACAAAGATTGATGTCGGACACCCTGAGTTCAGAGAATCAAACAGAATATTTTTTATCTTCTGGGAAGCCTGTAAAGCAGACGACAGATGCTACGGCATGTGCTATCTTAAGAACAGACGTTCAGGATTCAGCTTTATGTCATCAGCAGAAACAGTTAACCAAGCTACAGTTACCTCCGATGCTAGGTTTGGTATTTTATCCAAGAGTGGTGCAGATGCCAAGAAAATGTTCACAGACAAAGTTGTGCCAATCTCAACAAACTACCCCTTCTTCTTCAAGCCAATTCAAGACGGTATGGATAGACCGAAGACAGAGCTTGCATACAGAGTGCCAGCATCAAAGCTTACAAGAAGGTCTATTGCAGACACAGAGAATGATGACGACCTTGCAGGACTCGATACAACCATTGACTGGAAAAACACTGGAGATAACTCCTACGATGGTGAAAAGCTACGACTTCTCGTGCATGATGAATCTGGAAAGTGGGAACGTCCCGATAATATCCTCAACAACTGGCGTGTCACTAAAACTACACTAAGGCTAGGTAGAAGAATCATAGGCAAGTGTCTGATGGGATCTACTTCAAACTCTCAAGACAAAGGTGGGGGTACTTTTAAAAAGCTCTTTAGAGACTCTGATGTAACACAAAGAAATGCAAACGGACAGACTAAGAGCGGATTATACTCTTTATTTATTCCTATGGAGTGGAACTTTGAAGGGTTTTTAGATCAGTACGGACAGCCAGTCTTCAGGAAGCCAAATAAAGCCGTTTTAGACCACTATGGAGACGTTATAGATGGAGGGGTACTAGATTACTGGGAAAATGAAGTAGAGAGCCTTAGAAACGATTCTGATGCACTTAATGAGTTCTATAGACAGTTTCCTAGAACAGAGGGTCATGCATTTAGGGATGAGGCAAAGAATAGTCTATTTAATTTAACTAGAATATATGAGCAGATAGACTTTAACGATAACCTTCAAAGACAGCGTGTGGTTCAAAGAGGAGGGTTCTCTTGGAAAAATGGTGTTAAGGATACAGAGGTTATATGGACACCAGAGAAGCACGGAAGGTTTTATGTAAGTTGGATACCACCTCTTGAGCTTAGAAACAGAGTTATAAATAAAAATGGATTTAAGTATCCAGGTAATGAGCACATAGGTGCTTTTGGATGTGACTCTTATGATATATCAGGAACTGTTGGTGGTGGAGGTTCTAATGGTGCTTTACATGGATACACTAGAATGAATTTAGATGGTCCAACTAATATGTTCTTCTTAGAGTATGTATACAGACCACAAACGGCAGAGCTGTTTTATGAGGATGTTCTTATGGCTATGGTGTTTTATGGAATGCCAGTATTAGCAGAGAACAACAAGCCTAGGCTTTTGTATCATCTTAAAAACAGGGGATATAGAAAATGGAGCATAAACAGACCAGACAAACACAGAAATGATTTATCTAAAGCCGAAAGAGAGCTTGGGGGGATTCCCTCATCTCCAGCTGTAATATCTATACACGCTGAAGCAATAGAAAGTTATATAGAGAACAATGTAGGATTTAGTGATGAAGGTACTGGTAATATGTACTTTAATAGGACATTATTGGATTGGGCTAACTATGATATTGGTAACAGAACCAAGTTTGATGCAACAGTAAGCTCAGGTCTTGCTATCATGGCAAACCAGAAATACGTCATTAAGGCTAAAAGAAAAGATACAGAAATAAATGTTAACTTTGCAAGGTATAATAATACAGGCACAGTTAGCTCTATTATAAAGTAAAAATATGCGAGGAACTTCTGGGAAGTACGTTATTGGATTTCCAAATCAATTAGCTTCAGATGCTGTTAAAGCATCAAAAGAATATGGGCTTATGGTAGGGCACGCTATAGAGTCTGAGTGGTTTAGAAAAGAGGGTGGTCAATCAAGGTTTTACAACAACCGTGACACCTATCATAAACTAAGAACATATGCAATGGGTGAGCAGTCTGTGCGAAAGTATAAAGACGAGCTTGCTATTAATGGAGACATATCTTATCTAAATCTTGATTGGACTCCTGTACCTATTATACCTAAGTTTGTAGACATTGTAGTTAATGGTATTTCAAATAGATTGTTTGATGTAAAAGCTGAGGCAGTAGACCCAGTATCTTCAAACAAGAAGGCAATGTACAAGAATCGCATACAGACAGAGATGCGAAACAAAGAAGACTTCGAGGAAATCGGAGCTATGCTAGGAAAGGATATGTTTAGCGTACAGCCAGACATGCTTCCTGAAACAGATGATGAGCTAGATATACATATGCAAATCGATTATAAAGATGACATCGAGATTGCTGAAGAAAAAGCCATTACATCTGTTTTAAAGCATAACGACTACGAGTACATAAAGAAAAGATTAGATGAAGACTCTACAGTTATTGGAGTCTCTGCTGCAAAGCATACATTCAATACACACGATGGAATTAAAGTTGATTACGTTGACCCAGCTGATTTAGTATTCAGCCCCACAGAAGATCCACACTTTCAGGATTGCTATTACTTTGGGGAGGTTAAAAATGTAAACATCACAGAGATCAAGAAGGTTGATCCATCAATAACACAAGAAGAAGTAGAAGAGATTGCCAAGTCGGCATCTAAATTTGATTCATATCAAGGAATGAGAGGTGGTTATAAAACTGACTCATTTGATAAGAATACTGCAACATTATTATATTTCTGTTACAAGACTGACAAGAATATCGTATACAAGAAAAAGAAAACAGCACAAGGCGGAGAAAAAGTGCTAAAAAAAGACGATCAATTCAACCCACCTAAAACAGAACAAGCACGTTTTGAAAAATTATCTAAAAGAATTGATGTATGGTACGAAGGTGTTCTTGTATTAGGAACGAACAAAATCCTCAAGTGGGAACTGATGAAAAACATGGTGCGTCCAAAGAGTTCAATGGAGAGAGTATACGCTCCCTACGTTGTGTCTGCGCCAAAAATGTACAGAGGTCAGATTGATTCACTTGTAAAAAGAATGATTCCTTTTGCGGATCAGATACAACTCTTACACCTTAAGCTTCAGCAGGTTGCTGCCAAAATGATTCCAGATGGAGTCTTTATTGATTTAGACGGACTATCATCTATCAACCTTGGAAACGGGAATACATACTCTCCACAAGAGGCATTGAATATGTACTTCCAAACAGGTTCTGTGTTAGGTAGAAGCTTGACTGAAGAAGGAGAGTTTAACAGTGGTAAAATCCCAGTACAAGAGTTAACCTCATCTGGGGCTAACTCCAAGATATCCTCTCTTATTAATATGTACAACTACAATCTCAATATGTTGAGAGGCGTGACAGGCTTAAATGAAGCGAGAGATGGATCTATGCCAGACTCTAATGCTCTAGTTGGTGTACAGAAACTAGCGGCACTAAACTCAAACACAGCTACAAGACATATCTTAAAGTCTGGACTCTTTATGACAGAAAGACTAGCAGAGTGTATTGCTTACAGGCTGTCTGATGTTTTAGAGTATTCTGATATGAAGGATGACTTTGTAAAGAATATTGGAAAGTACAGCGTAGATATACTAGAAGAAATCAAAGAGCTTCATCTACATGACTTTGGAATTTTTATTGAAATGCATCCAGACGAAGAAGAGAAGCAGATGCTAGAACAAAACATTCAGACTTCACTCTCTGCTGGAAAGATTGATATTGATGATGCTATTGATATTAGAAACATCAAGAACGTAAAGATTGCATCACAACTTCTAAAGGTTAGAAAAAGACGTAAAGAGAAGCTTGACAACAAGAGACAGCAAGAGAACATTGCTCTACAGGCAGAGGCTAATCAGCAAGCAGCAATGACATCTGAACAAGCTAAACAACAAACCGCATTAGCTAAGATGGAGGCAGAGGCTAAGATAAAACAGTTAGAGGCTGAGCTAGAGATGCAAAGAATGCAGCAAGAGTTTATGCTTAAGGCAGAACTCATTAAAATGCAGAAGGGTATTGAAAGTCAAATAAAATCTTCAGAGCTACAACTGCAACAAGAAAAAGATAGATACAAAGAAGATAGGAAGGATAAGAGAACAGCTAAGCAAGCGTCTCAACAGTCGAAGTTGATACAGCAAAGACAACAAGACTTAGATCCTATAGACTTTGATGGTCAAGACACGTTAGGCTCAGGTATGGAGGGAATCGTGGGCATTGATTAATTTAATAATTTTGCAATAATCTAATTTAATTAAAATGGAATGGAAATTAAGAGCTTTGGATGCCGAAGGTAATCCTATAGAGCCAAAACAAGAAAGTGTACAAGAGGACGTACAAGAATCTGTACAAGAAAACGTACAAGAACAAGTGCAAGAGACTGTACAAGAAGAAAAAGAATTAGTTAAAGAAACGACAGATGCCGTATCCGAAGAAAACATCGAAGAGCAAGCCCAAGAGCAAGTCGAAGATGTACAAGAAAAAGAAGAAGTAGTAGCCAAGCCGATTGAGCTTGATGACCAAAGTATATTAAACTACTTAAAAGAAAGACGAAACGTAGAAGCGGAGTCTTTAGACGTTCTTTTAAATAATGACAAAGAAGAAACGCAACCTTTACCAGAGGATGTGGCTAACTTCATGAAGTACAAGCAGGAGACTGGTAGATCCTTTGAGGATTATGCTAGGCTTCAGCAAGACTGGAATGCTATGGATGATACTAACGTGTTGCGTGAGTATTACAAGCAAGAAAAGCCACACCTTGATGCTGAGGAGATTGACTACCTTATTAATGAGGAGTTCAGTTTTGATTCAGAGCTTGATGAAGAAAAAGACATTAAGAAGAAAAAGATTGCGTACAAAGAAGAGTTATATAAAGCTAGAAACTACTTTGAAGGAATGAAGGAAAAATACAAAGCTCCCCTTGAGTCAAGAGAAGCCGAGATTCCAGAAAACTACAAAGAAGCTTTTAACTTTTATACTAAATACCAAGAAGAATTAGATCAAGAGTCTGCAACGCAGAAAGATAGATCTCGCATCTTCCAAGAAAAAACAAATGCCCTATTCAATGATGAGTTCAAAGGTTTTGAGTTTAAAGTCGGAGATAAAAAGCAAGTTTTTAAACCTAATGATGTAAGTAAGGTTAAAGAGAATCAGTTAGACATAAATAACTTCTTTAACAAGCACTTAGATGAAAAGGGGATCGTGAAGGATGCGGCATCTTATCATAAGGCTTTGTTTGCAGCCACTAACGCTGATGCTTTATTTCAGTTCGCTTACGAGCAGGGTAAGGCAGATGCAACAGACGGACTAGTGAAGGAGACTAAAAACATCGATATGAGTGTTAGGTCAAACACACCAACCGATACTGGAGGCACAAAGTTTAGAGCGGTAGACTCAGGAGATAATTTTTCGTTTAAAATTAGAAAACGATAATTAATCACTAAAAAACTTTTAAAATGAGTGTAACTATTTCTGGAGTACAAGGTGCGTTAACACCAGCTCCATCAAAGTCGACTTTATCGACTAACTATCTAGGTTCTGCTATTGAGTTTACTTCTCAATACTTACCTGATGTATACGAAGCAGAATTTGAAAAATACGGAAATCGTTCTGTATCTGCTTTTTTAAGAATGGTAGGAGCTGAGATGCCCTTCCAATCTGATGTAATTCAATGGTCTGAGCAAGGAAGACTTCACTTGGCTGTTTCTGGAGCAACTCGTTCTGGAGACGTTATCACGTCAAATGGACACCCTTTCCGCTTAAACCAAACAGTAATCATTTCTGACGGAACTGATCAAGACAAAGCTATCGTAACAGCTGTAACTACTAACACATTTGATGTTGCTTCTTATTCTGGAGCAAACTTAGCTGCTGCTGTAGGAACAACTGGACTTAGCGTATTTGCTTTCGGTTCTGAGTTCAAGAAAGGAACTAATGGAATGAGTGGTTCTTTAGAAGCTCCTAAAGACATCCAAACTACTAACCCTATCATCATCAAAGACAAGTATGAAGTCAATGGTTCTGATATGGCGCAGATCGGATGGATTGAGGTGACTACTGAGAACGGTGCTACTGGATACCTATGGTACTTAAAATCAGAGCATGAAACTCGTCTACGTTTCGAAGATTACATGGAATTATCTCTTATCGAAGGGGAGCCTGCTGTTGCTTCATCTGGTGCTGAAACTGCTGGATACAAAGGGACAAAAGGTTTATTCTATGAAATCGAAAACAGAGGAAACATTGCTACTGGTTCAATTGCTGCTCGCACTGACTTAGAAGAGCTTATCAAAGTTCTTGACAAAGAAGGAGCGATCCAAGAGAATGTTCTTTTCGTTAACAGAACTAAATCTTTCGAGATTGACAATGTACTTGCTGCACAAAACAACAGCGGTGCTTCTACAAGCTCTTACGGTTTATTCGATAACGATGAAGAAATGGCAATCAGCCTTGGATTCAAAGGATTCAACTTAGGATATGATTTCTACAAAACTGACTGGAAATACTTAAATGACGCTACAACTGGAGCCTTAACTTCTGCTGTAGACGGTGTGTTAGTACCTGCTGGTACAACTACTATCTACGACCAAGTTCTAGGTAAAAATGCTGTACGTCCTTTCTTACATGTGAAGTACAGAAAGTCAGAAGCTGAAGATCGCAAGTACAAGTCTTGGATTACTGGTTCTGCTGGTAATGCTGGAATGACTAGCGACCTAGACGCTATGGAAGTACACTTCTTAAGTGAGAGAGCTCTTTGTGTTCACGGAGCAAACAACTTTATCTTATTGAAGTAATATTAATTAGGGGGATGGGATTCCTGTCCCCCTTTTTTTTAATCTAATTAAATTCTAATAAAATGGCAAAAAAGAATACGGCTACCCAGCCACAATGGGAAGTAAAGGATAGAATATACATCCTAAAAGGTAATAGAACACCAGTTAACTTTATTCTACGTTCTAGACACCACTTAAACAAACCACTACAATATTTTGATGGAACAATGACAAGGTCTCTAAGATTTGCGTCTAATCAAACCTCTGTGTTTGAAGATGAGCAGTACGGAGATGTTACGCTTCCAGCAATCATATTTAAAGATGGTAAACTAATTATTCCAAAAGAACAAGTGTTATTGCAACAGTTTCTTTCATTGTATCACCCAGACCTTAACAAAGAGTATGAGGAGTTTGATCCTAATAAACTTGCTGAGGCTGAGATTGCATCTGAAGAAGAGAAGCTTGACGCACAAAACCTTGTTCGTGAAATGGACATAGAAGACCTAGAGGCTATTGCTCGTGTGGCATTAGATGGCTCTATATCTGATATGACCTCAAAAGAATTAAGACGTGATATGCTTGTGTATGCTAGAAAGAATCCAGCAGAGGTGATGGATTTAGCGCAAGATGAGAATATCAAGCTTAGAAACCTTGCGGTTCGTGCAGTAGAGATGGGTGTTATCTTTATCAAGGATGACAACAGAACTGTATGCTGGAACAACAAGGCTAAGGATAAGATTGTAACTGTACCCTATGGGGAGAATGTGTATTCAGCACTAGCTGCATTCTTTAAAACAGACGATGGTCTTGATGTCTTACAAGGCATCACCAATAAACTGTAGTGTTTCCACCCAACACTACCACCGAGGGGGGTCACGAAAGTGGCTCCTCTTTTTTTTGTATTTTTGTATCATGATAAATCACGTTAGAAATACAGTTTTAACCGTGCTCAATAAAGAGAATAGAGGGTTTATTACACCTGCTCAATTCAATTCATATGCAAAGCACGCACAACAAGTTTTGTTTAATCAATACTTTTCAGAATATTCTAGGCTTGTGACAATGAAAAACTCTAGGAGACTTTCTAGAGATCAAGGAAATAAGTTGTCTATTGTTAGGGCTAATATTGATAAGTTTACAAAAACTGCTACCTCAGCAATAGCTAGTTACAGAATAACAAAACCTACTGATATGTATACACCAATCTCTCTTGTTTACAACGACAAGAAAATGGAATATATATCAAAACAAAATCAAACATATATAGAAGCCTCAAACATTGCTGGTCCTTCGGCACTTTATCCAGGATATTGTGATGAAGATGATTTTTGGTACGTAAAGCCAAACACATTGACAGGAAATGTAAAAGTAAATTACATTAGAGACTTAGTAGATCCTAAGTGGACCTACATTTTAGTTGGAGAAAACCCAGTGTTTAATCCATCTGCTGCAGATTATCAAGACTTCGAATTAGGAGCTGACGATGAAACTAAATTAATAATTGAAATTTTAAAATTAACAGGTGTTACAATAAGAGAAGCAGAGGTGGCTCAAGCAGCAGCACAAATAGATGCTGTAGAAACACAGAAAGAAAACGTATAGTAGATGGCACTTACAGATCAACAGTATTACACAAATAGCACTAATTGGGGGGAGAATCAATTTGTATTGTTGAAAGACATTATCAACAACTTCATGGCATTCTATGTAGGTGACGAGAAAATTATAAACGATGTTAGTAGATATGATGTAGTTTATCAAGCAAAAAGAGGTCTTCAAGAGCTTCATTATGATGCTTTAAAAGACGTTAGAGCGCTTGAATTAGATCTTCCTGATGATTTACAGCTAGAGCTTCCAAAAGACTTTGTAAGGCTCGTTAGATTGTCTTGGGTGGACGATAGAGGTAGGCTTCATCCCTTGATGATGGATAGTGAAACTACTATTGCAAAAGCTTATCTACAAGATGATGAATATAATATCATATTCGATAGTGATGGAGCTGCCACAGAGGGTACTTCAATAATAGACACAAAGTTGGCAGAAGTGTCAACGGTTGACAATGATCAGTTTACAAACTTAGACTATGAGTTTTTCGGTGGTCGTTTTGGAATGGCAACAGAGAAAACAAATGTCAATGGTAAATATAACATAGATAAAAACTTAGGGTACATAAGATTTAGCTCTGAAGTTAAAAGTAAAACAGTAGTTATTGAGTACATCACAGATGGTTTAGCGTACTTGCCAGAAGATGAATTAAAAGTCAATAAGCTTGCAGAAGATTTTCTCATAAAATATATAGCATATCAAATAGTTCAGTATAAGGTTGGTGTTCAAGAGTACATAGTTAGAAGAATGAAAAACGAGCAGTTTGCTGCAATGAAGAACATGAAAATTAGAATGATGGATATACATCCATTTGACATTGTACACTCATTCAAAGGACGCAACAAGTGGATTAAATAATGAAGTTAAAAAACATATTTAACCTTGGAAAAATGAACAAGGACCTTGATGAAAGGCTTGTTCCAAAAGGAGAGTATAGAGACGCACTAAATATAAGAGTTTCTGGCTCATCTGCATCTGATGTGGGGGCTATTGAAAACTCACCTTCAAATGAAGGTTTGTCGCAGCTAGACTTTGGCGCTAATCCAGTTTCCATAGGGTCTGTGTCTGACGATGCTAATAATAAAATATATTGGTTTGTAAGGTCTGATACGGGTTCATTCATATGTGAGTATGATGTAGACAACGACAGCTCTACTTTTGTCCTGAAAGACACAAGGTCTTGGAAGACTAATGTCTTGAACTTCTACAAAACAAACTTTATAGAGTCTAATATACTTATAGATATTGACAACGATAAAAGGTTTTTGTTTTTTACTGATGGCATTAACCCACCTAGAAGAATAGAGATAGAGTCAGCAAAGCTTATAGATGCTAATGCATTTACAAAATACGATGTAGACGTGGTGCAACAACCACCTCTTGAAGCCCCTACGTTATCTTTAGGAACCTCTTCTACTAATGAAAACAACATTAAAGAAAGGTTTATTTATTTTGCCTATAGGTTTAAGTATAAACACGGTGAATATAGTGCACTTTCTCCATTTAGTGAGGTTGCTTTTCTACCAGGTGACTTTTCTTTTGATTTTGCTACAGGTTTAAATAAATCTATGGTGAATAGCTACAGTCAAGTAGATGTTACATTTAAAACAGGTACAAGTAATGTTGTAGAGATAGACTTAGTTTTTAAGGAAAGCAACAGCAACAATGTATATGTTGCTCAAACTTTTAATAAGGAAGAAGAGTCAATAGCTGATAACAGCACAAAGGTACACACGTTCTCAAACAGCAAAGTCTATAGTGTTCTTCCAGAAAAAGAATTACTAAGGGTGTACGACAATGTTCCGCTTACTGCTAAGACGCAGCAAATGATAGGTAACAGGATCGTTTATGCTAACTATACGGAAAACTTTGACTTAAAAGATGCAAACGGAGACGCTATACCTTTTAATATAAACGCAACCCTTAACACATCTCAAATAACCTCACCAAGCGTAGCTAAGTCTATAAAGTCAAACGTAGACTATGAGGTGGGTATAGTGTATTTAGATGACTACGGAAGGTCTACTTCAGTTATAACATCAAATAATGCCACGGTAAATGTTCCTCTGAGTGCTTCAAAAACTCAAAACCAAATAAATGCAACTATAAGTCATTTACCACCAGCTTTTGCTAAATACTACAGATTCTATGTAAAACAAAGTAAAGGCAGGTATGACACAATAACTCCTTCTATATTTTATAATGAGGCAGAAACTGGTTATGTTTATGTGCAGCTAAATGGGAATGATAAAAACAAAATACAAGAAGGTGATTTCCTTATAGTAAAGGCAGACACAAGAGGTCAAAAAACAAACTTAGTTGAGACTCAAGTCCTTGAGATAAAACTTCAAGACAAAAACTTTTTAGAGGCAGATGATTACCCAGACACTAACGATCCACCAATAGCTCAACAAGCTGGGTTGTATATGAAGATAAAGCCAGTAGGGTTTTCTGTTTCTACAGACGATTATGAGCTTACAGAGCATGATGATTACGATGATACAGCTAACGATAGGGATGATCCTTTAAAAAATTCACAAACAGTAGGGGCATATATTGAAGGTCCTTTTCCTTATTCAGGGTCTGGAGGCTCTGCACTTGCAACAGACGTCACTATATCTGGATCTTATACAACGTCAAATATATTTTCAAGGATAATCATTGAAATTGATTCTGTTAACGCAGGAGGTGATACTTTTACTACTACTGTACAAACTTTAGACAATGACCCCAACACAGGATCAACAACTACTAGTCAATCCATAACATCAGGTACGCCAATAGCTATACCTGGAACTGGGTTAAGTGTTGACTTTGCCTCAAACACTGGTCATACACTAGGAGATAAATGGACTGTAAATGCAAGACCATCTACATTCCCCTACACTCCAAACACAAAAGCATTTGCCACCTATAGATCATTTGATCAGGCAGTAGAGGAAATACCATTAGGAACAATTGTAGACTTTGTTTATGATGAGTTTAATGAAGAAACACAATATGTTGCTCAACAGTTTACAGCTAACGCAGACTATGCTAACATAGAAGAGTGGTATCACGAAAGCGGAGCTAAAGCAACCCTAAACGCAGACATTCCAGAGGACAGAATATTCTTTTTAAGGGGTACGTTTGCAGCTAAAGAGTCCACAATAACTAACAGTACATCAGATAATATATTGATGATAATTAGGTCTCTAGGCACTAAAAATAATGCTTTAGATAAAAAGCCAAAGATTGACTCTCTTATTAGCTTTCTTAAAAGACAGTCATCAGATATATTGTCATTCGAAACTAGACCAGAAGATAAAAATGAAGAGATATTCTACGAGATACCTGGAACATACAATATAACACAAGGATACCACCAATCTGGACCTGTTGGTGCTGGACTAGTGCCAGAAGATACTTCTACATTAACACAAGGAAATACCAATTTAAGCGCAGCCTCCACAATAGGATACACAAACACTAATAATTATCCAGACAGTGATAATTGGGATAACTTTCCTGCACTTTCATCTGATCCTTTTACTAGTAATGGTTATCAAATTCAAATAGCTCTTGATACTGATTCTTATACAGCATTTGCAAATTATTTTACTGGAGGAAGCGGTCCAAACAACGGAAGTTTTGGTAATGGCAATGGTAAAGAATTAACGCTTACACAAGGTAGTGCCACTATAACCATTGCAGTTCAGTATTTTCAAAGATATGATGTAACTGGAGGAACTAGAATTACTTTCTTCAACAACAGCCCTTCTGTAGGCAATATGGATTCAAGCAACTACGTAAGTGGTTCTGGATCTTTTACAAATGCTGGAGGTGATTTTACAGTAGTGTTTGGAGATGATGTAGACGTTAGCCAAACTCATAACTCTCCTGCAAGCATAACACTAGATTTCTTTAATGTTTTTTCATGGGGTAATTGCTTAGAATCATATAAAATCAAAGATGATTTTAATACAAAGTTTTTTGAGCTAGAGAACAGACCTTCTACAAACCTCAAGGACTACAAAAAAAACCACAGGACAGCCTCAATTACATATAGTAATGTTTATGATCAAACAACAAAATATAATGGCTTAAATGAGTTTAATTTAGCTTATGTAAACTATAAGGATATGGATGACTTCTTTGGAGACATCAATAAAATAGTTGCAAGAGAAGCTGATTTAGTTGTATTTCAAGAAAACAAAGTTAGTAAGCTTTTATTTAATAAAAACGTATTATTTAATGCTGATGGTAGTTCTAATATCACAGCAAGTACAGCTATACTGGGACAAGATATACCTTATCTAGGAGAGTATGGAATAACTAGCAATCCATTTGCTACAGTGCTTTGGGGTGGTAGAATATATTTTGTAGATGAGAGAAGAAGAGTTGTTTGTAGGTTATCACAAGATGGCATCACTCAGATATCAGACTATGGAATGATTGATTGGTTTAACGACAACTTATCAGCTGGATTACCTCCCTTAGCTATTGGTCAATATGACCCTAGAGACAGACAATATTCTCTTTCACTAAAAGGAACACAGATAGAGTGGAGAGAGGATGAAGTGGAGTGTGAAATACTATATGATAATACTGATACGGATGGTGACGGAACTGTAGATTCTATCGACACAGATGACGATGGGGATGGAGTATTAGATGTAAACGATGCCTTCCCACTTGATGCTACAGAAAGTGTAGACACAGACGGGGACGGAATAGGAGATAACGCAGACACCGATGATGATGGAGATGGCATACCTGACGCTACTGATTCAGCACCACTTGATCCTGAAGAAGAAATAACATTAGATACTGATGGTGATGGTATATTAGACATACATGATCCAGACGATGATAATGATGGAATACCAGATGCGCAAGAAATAGACACAAGCTCTACGAATGCAGACACTGATGGGGATGGCGTAAACGACAATGATGATGCCTTCCCAAATGATGCTACAGAGAGCGTTGATACTGATGGTGATGGAACTGGGGACAATGCCGACACTGATGATGATGGCGATGGCACTCCTGACTCAACAGATGCATTCCCACAAGACCCTGATGAGACTACAGATTCAGATGGAGATGGGGTTGGAGACAACGCTGATCCAGACGATGATAATGACGGTATTGCTGATGTAGATGAACTTGATACTGATGGAGATGGTATTCCAGATGACACGGATACAGATGACGATAATGATGGAACACCAGACTCTGAAGATGATGACCCAACAGATTCATCGATCCAGACAGACACAGACGATGATGGTATAGATGATTCTATAGACACAGACGATGATGGCGATGGTGTGCCTGATACTACAGACGCATTTCCCTTAGACCCTGCAGAGTCAGTAGATACTGACGGAGATGGAACAGGAGATAATGCAGATACAGACGATGACGGTGATGGTACTCCAGATAGTTCGGATGCATTTCCCTTAGACCCTACAGAAACTACTGATACAGATGGTGATGGTACAGGTGATAATGCAGACACAGATGATGATGGGGACGGAGTTGTCGACACTCAAGACGTTTTTCCAACAGACCCTAATGAATCGATAGATACGGATGGAGACGGAACGGGTGACAACGCAGATACGGATGATGACAACGATGGTACTCTTGATGATAGTGATCCATTTCCAACGGATCCTGAGAACCAGACAAACACACCCACAGACACAGACGGAGACAGTACTATAGACTATTACGACACAGATGACGATGGTGATGGATTTAGTGATGTCGATGAAACAGCAGCAGGGTCAGACCCGCTAGACGCAACAGACACCCCTACAGATACAGACGGAGACGGAACACCTGATATAACAGATACAGATGACGATGGGGACGGATTTTCAGATGCAGACGAAATAGCTGCTGGTACAGATCCGTTAGACGCAACTGATACTCCTACAGATACTGATGGAGATGGTACGCCTGATATAACAGACACCGATGATGATGGGGATGGGGTTCCTGATTCTGAAGACCCCTATCCATTAGACGCAACTAGAGATGCTCAAGCGACATTTAGCATAAGTATAAACAACAATACAAAGGTAGACCATACGGTTCCTTAAAAAATAAATTATGGCAATAGAGCTTTTACAGACCGTTACAAAAGCAGAAAACTCTTCTGGAGATATAGGTGTATATACTATAAAAGTAAAAGAAGGGTATGCTATGGTACAGAATCCTGATATATTAACCATAGGTGGTGATGAGTGGGATTTAACTGGAGATAATACTCCCATATCTATAACAACGGGAACTGATCATAGAGAGGTTGATGGAAATGGAAATGGTATACACGGTACACAAACATTCAATATAAACCTTGAGTATGCAGCAGGAGATTTAAACCCTTCAGATGATAATACAAATGAAATCACACTAAACCTTCATATAGAAAAGATAAAGTATTTATGTGCTAACACATCAGAGTATATTGTGATGAGAGGTGGGGTTCCGTCTTTTAACTTTTTTGAGCCAATAACTAATTACAGCGCAACAACATTTTATGGTTCTGATCCTTTATATTTAGCACTAGCACAACAAACATATACTTGGTTTATAGATAGTGAGGATGATGCTTTTTGTTTACACACATCAGGCACAGGTTTATCTATGACAGGGCAGTTTTCTAAAACAGTTAACGTGTCAACCTCTGTTTATACAGGAAGTAAAACTATATATTGGGGTGATATAACAGTAACTTGCTCAGGAGACTTTGGAACAGCAAGTATGATATTTGATGACGGTCTAAGATCTACAAAAGATTGGATTAGGTATGAAGAAAGCTGCGTAGTATCTTATACATCAAGTTCCTATTTTTCTATTGAGGATAATGATGCATTAAATGTTATAAAAATAGACGATTGTGAATATGTAGGTACTGGATCAACTAGCCTTTATCAAGAGGTTATACATTCAAAAACAAGAGCTCATAATTTTGCTTTAAAAAGCAGATTTAATAATCCTCTTACTTATTCTTTTTCAAAAAAAGAAAACAACATTTATTTATCAGTTGTACAAGATGGTCAAATTGGACAAGGAACATTAGCTAGATCAACTGATGGAGTTAATTTTCAAATATGTCAATTTAATCCTACAGATAGTCAACTTGTTGCAACATTTGGGCAAAATCAATCACTAGCTAATTTTAGAAGACAAACATATGTAGAGGACTTTTGTTACGCTGGAGTAAACTCTAGTGGTAACCATGTGTGGTACGCTTTATGTATGTTAAATGACTCTCAAAATATATCAGGTCCTTTAGCGTCTGCTGAGAACAAACTTTTTTTAGCAAAATCAATCGACAACGCTGTTTCCTTTTCTATATTAGATTTTGATGAAACAAAACCAGGAAACGCAGATTTTTTTGGACAATTAACTACTCCAAGAGGACAAGGACAAGGAACAGGAACGGTTTTGCATAATTTTAATAAATCAAGAATATACGCAAGCATTGAATATGATTATTTATTTATATGGAGATGGGACGGAATTACTTTTACAAATCAAAACAATGTTTCAGTTACAAGCTCTGTGTTGTATAGATATTTTCCTAGTCAAGACAACAATACTTCTAATGATAATTGTGTGATAAAACCAATTATAGCTGGATTGAGCGGAACATCTACAGCTAATCAAAATACTGACTTTTTTAACACACATGAAACATATTATTTACAGCAATCTACTGCTGCTAATCAAGGAAATATACCATTTTTAATATTAGACAATGGACTGTGTATTTATATGGGATCAAGCGAATATGCTATATCTTGGAATTACGGAATTAATTGGTCTGTAGATAATGTTCCGTCAATTAGTGCAACTCATAGCGTAACAGGTGATAATTATATTTATCCAGAATACCACCCTGCATTGTACGAACAAAATGGAAATGTATTTGCCATCACAAGTACATCTGCTGCTGGTCATAGAAACGTACCTTTAGGATCAAGCACTACGACATTTGGTCTTTTTGACGCTTTTATGAAAGTTAGTATAAAAGGTGAAAACACTAGATTAGGAGGGACAGTTCCCTCCTCATGGACAGATGCAACAGATTATAACACTGTTACGACCAAGGTTGTTACAGTGCAAACTTATACTCCGTCACCAAGTAATAATATATTTGTTATAGACGGTAATTCAGCATTTAATCAATCTATTTCAGGACCAAAAGGAAGTGTTATTAGATTTGATCAAAGTGACAGTTCAAATACGGGAAAACAAATATTATTCTCTACTGAGTCTGCATCTGGTTTACAATACGCAAATCAATACACTACAGAGGTAACCGTAAATGGTACTCCAGGAACATCTGGTGCGTTTACCGATATTAGATTACCAGGAGAAGATGCGCCATTGTATTTTTTCCACAATACAGGAAGCGGAACGACCCACACATATGGTCACATTGTTAGTGGAACTTATTCTGCTAACGTAAGTGACATTATAGATAATTGGTCAATTTTAAAAGAATACGATTATAATACAACAAAAAAATATAAAAAAACATCAAGTGTTTTTATAGATAAAGAAGAAAACAGAAAATTTATATCTCATTCACAGAGACTAACAGACTACGCTTTTGGTGTCACTATAATACCACCCGCTCCAACACCAACAATTTCAAACACAGGGATATTTACAACGATTACAACACCAACCCTTCCTTCTGGAACTACATTAACACAGGCATCAGCTAATCAAGGTTATTATTATGAAGTTTATTCTGACGATCCTTTTTCTATAGTATTCACAACTGGTAATGGAGATCAGCGCAAATTTGACGGAGTATTTGATATAGTTGTATTGAGTAAAACTCTTCCAGTTGTTTTAGATACAGTGTCAAATCAACAGTATACAACTTATCAGGGTGTATTTGATATGGGTCCTGCGCCTACATCTCTTGTTCCAAATCCACCAAATAATGGAACTCTTGTTTCTGGATCATTTGGAACGTCAGGACTAACTCAGCTTGGACATTATGTTGTTAGAGATGCTTTCTTGTATTATGGATTTATTCCTAAAGTTTATGTAAATGGTTTTTGGCGAACAGATGCAACAGGAACTGATGCAGCTACCAACCTTAAAAGATATTCTAGAGCTGAATTGACAGTTGGTGATCGACCAGGTGCTGTTGCTTCTGGACAATCAATAGAATATCTTTTTGACCCAGCAAATGGACCTATATTATCAACTCCTTCTGGGTATACTTTTACTCATATACTAGGTATGTATTCTGGTGGAACAACATTAGGAACTGGAAATTCAAATTTTAAATCTATAAATGGAAGTTTGCCTGTTTATGGTGATGTTATATTTTGTTTTCCTAAAAGAAATTCTGATGGATACACTGTTCCGACATTTTTCAATGGTAGCCGTTCTCATGATATCTTTACTAGCTCTGGAGATATAAACATAATAGGTCTTAAGTTTTACGCTGATTATGCTAGCACTCCATTTATATCAGGTTATTACGGATCAAGAAACACTGAAGAGTCTTCTATATTTAAAAGAGGAAATCCAGATTCATCAGTTCAGCTAGATTTTGCAGATAAGTATAATAAAAATTATATACATGTAAACTCAGATGGTTTTGTAGACGAGGTAGGAGATGTAGCATCCTTACCAAATTATGATCAATGTAATTAGTTAAATTTGTAGTATGAAATTTAGATCAGGATATAAAGTAGTTAAGACACTCAGAAAGTACATAAATGGCAAGCCTACGAATGTAACAAAAGCAAACGTATCAGGTCAGGACGATTACATAGAAAAGTACTTGTCGGATAGTTGCCCAGTAAACAACCTGCCTACAGGTATCACGGCTACAACAACTACACCATCAATACAGTCTATGCCTAACCCTACACAAACAAATGCTAATGACTACACACTTAGCTTTAGTGAGTATGTAAATGGTTGGACAACATTTCACTCTTGGAAGCCAGAGTCTATGGTGTCCTCTAATGGTGATTTTTACACATTCAAGAACGGTCAGCTTTACAAGCATCACGCAAACGACACTGTAAGGAATACATTCTATGGTGATGAATATAACTCTGAGATAGAGTTTACAATGAACGATGGACCATCAGAGGTTAAGGTGTTTAAGACAATAGAGATTGAGGGAGACACAAAAGACTTTGATGTAACAATAACAACAGACCTTGATTCTGGTCACATAGACAAAACTTCTTTTGAAAAGAAAGAAGGGTTTCACTACTCCTACATAAGAAGAAACTCTACGGATGAAGTGAACACAGAGCTATTGTCCGTGCAAGGAATAGGGAGACTATTAGGGGTTTCATCAAATACTTTTTCGGTACAAGATGTGCCCTCTGAGGTTTCAATAGGAGACGTTTTATACAAATCAACAGCAAACTCATACGAAAAGATAGGAACAATTAGCGCAACTACAAGTAGCTCTATCACTACAAGTGCATCAGCTGTCACACCGACAGTAAATGATTACATATTTGCAGCAAAAGCTCCCGTAGCAGAAAGCTATGGACTCAAGGGTTATTTTGCAAATATCAGGCTTACAAATAGTAGCACTTCTAAGATTGAATTATTCTCAGTCAATACAGAGGCATCTAAGAGCTTCATCTAATTATTCGTATATTTGCATTAAATAATATATATTATGCCAATACCATTTGCAGCAATAGGATTAGGGATTTCTGCTATTTCATCTGGAGTAAACTTAATCTCTGGATTATCAAGAAAATCAAAGGCTAAAAAACAACTTGCCAACTTTCAAAGGCAAGAATTAAGAAATATAACGGAAGGCATGAGGGTTTCTACTCTCGGAGCCGAACTTCAAACTCAAGAGGCTCAAAGAAGATTCTCAACATCTGTAGATGCGTTAAGATCTGGAGGAGTTCGTGGACTCGTAGGTGGTCTTGGAAGACAAGAACAGATACAGCAAGTTCAACAACAGAGAGTGGCTGCTGATTTAGACAGACAGCAAGTTGGTATAGAACAAATGAGAGCTCAAGACGAGGGAAGAATAAGATCTATGCAAGAGCGAAGAGAAACTGCTGCTATAGCTGGATTAGGAAGAGAAATATCTGAAGGAAGAAATCAAGCCTTAGCTGGAGCAGCAGGATTAGCTGGATCGGCTTTTGCTGGATATGAGCTTGATAAGGCTGGTGCTTTTGATGGGTCAGGAGGAGGATCTATTTTCAAAGGAGCGTCAATGGGATCTGGTAGCTCTTTTAGATCAGGGGTCACATCTAAAGAAGCCGATTCGGCAGTTGAATTAGCTAATGCAACGGCTAAGACTGCTTTTGGTGGAGGGGTTATAGAAGGATTATTGACAGCGCCTAATTTTAATAAAACAATATCTCCATTAAAGTCGGGATTAACTGGAAGCGTGGATCCAGTTTATATTGATCAATATAGCACAGAGGGAATAACTTTTACTAATTAACAAATGGCACAACCAACAGCACAATACGAAGCTTTACAGTACGGTCAAGATAAGATTCCTGATTTTGGAGGTATTGCCATGGCGGGAGCCAAAAGGGTTACAGAACTACAAGAAGCTGAAAGAAAAAGAAAAGATGATGAGCTGAAGTTCAGGATGGACATGATTAAAGAAAATCCTGAAGTTGCTTATGCAAGCTTTGAGAATAGTGGTCTAAAAAATTTAGACGCATATAACACTAAAGTTTCTGAGCTTGTTAAAGATAGATTTAATCAACTTAATGAGCAATATAATATAGACCAAGACAAAACAGCCTATGTGATGGGTGTTTCAAAGCTAAAGGGTGAAGTAATGAACTTTGCCAATCAAGTCTCCCCAATGATTCAATATGGTCAGAAGATTGTTGAACTAGGAGACGGCGCTAGTGCTGTTATGTATGACAATGCTGAAAGTATTGATGGGATGTTGCAGCACGGGGTTCCTTCTATGGATAAAGATGGGAACATTGTAAACACATCAATTATACCTCAAGAGGACGGAAGCTTTAGGAAAGAAAATGTAGGATTTAGTGAAATGACTTCATTAACATCTATACACGAAAGACAAGATAAATTTAGTGTTGCTGCAAATGCAGTAAAATCTTTCGGAAGTGATAGTAGGTTTATAGATGAGTCAGGTCAAGTTGTTTTAAGTACATTACTTACTAAGGACGGTCAGTTGAATCAATCTGCAAAAAATATTATAAGAGCAAATGTTTCTTCTTTAGATAGAAGCAGCTTAATAGATACGGCGGATCAATTTGGACTTCAAGCTCAGTATGGTCCAGGAAGAGAGATATTAAATAAAAAGGAACTGATAGAAGATTTAACTCAAAGGCAGACAGAATATGCTGCAAGTTTAATGCAAGAAAGACAGACTGAGGATGAGGGTGCTTATAGAGATCTTGATCTAAAAACTAAAGCACTATCTCTTAGTTACGCAAAAGAAAGACGTTTGAAAGGTGAAAAAGCAAAATCATCATCATTTTCTTACACCCCTGAAATGGCTGCAAAATATGGTGATGTATTCGGAACTAAAGGAGGAGGCTTTATTGAGCACATAATGAAAGAGGACTCTAAGAAATTAATGAAGTCTTTTCCTGATTTAGGGATAGAGCTTTCTAAACCTGGTGCAACCGAATCAATACAAAACGGGATTGTTCAAGCTTTATGGGAGGATCCAAATGGAGAGCATGCTTTACTTATTACGGTTCCAGGAGAAATACCTGAATATTTTGATGATCCAGAGTATGAAGATGTTCAAAAAATCAAATGGAAAGGTGTAGGCAACACAATATATGTACCACTTAAGGAGCCTTCTCAAGTCAATATAGCAAGACAATTTTTTGACATAGGAGAAATGTCTAAGGAACAAAAATCCTATTACTCGGTTCAAACTTCAGCTAAAGGTGAATTAGATTAAAATTATGAATGAATTAGAGAAACTATATAAAGCTCTCACGGAAAAAGGGTATTACACAAAGAGTTTTGAAGAATTTGAAGAGCAATATTCAGACGATTCATACAAGAAGAAGGTGTATGATGTTGTGTCAAGAGATCAGCTTTACACAAAAGACTATGACTCATTCACAAATAAATATAGTTCAGAAGTAAAAAAAAAAGACGATTCTGTTGGGGAAACGGAGCCTATGGTTACAGAACCAGACAAGGTTTCATCGGATATCTCAGAAGAGGATAGAGAATCGTTCAGCTATAAAAGCTACTTAAAGCCACTTTTTGACGGTCTTTTGAGCACATCTACTTTAGGTCGAGCAGTAAAAGCTGCTGGAATTACTGATGTAGATTATTCGAAAGTATTGGAAACAGGTGTGGCTCAAGGAGAAAATATATCTGAAATACTTTCTGCTGCTTATTTAGGGAAAGATATAGGTTCCGAAGAGGCAAAACAATTTGCTGAGGCTGCTAAAAAACTAGAATCTATAGGTCCTTCTGACTCTATGATTCAGTTTGACAAAGATTACACTGACCTTGAAAAAAAATATGGGGGTGCGATTGCTTCTATTGTAGCTTTAGGAAAAAACCCTGAGGTAGCTACAGAAACCATTTTAACTTCAACAATAGCGGCTGGAAGAATGGTTGGTGAGTCCCCTGATTTACTTCCAGAGTTAATAGGATCAGTTGGAGCTGGAGCTATTGCAGGCTTCGCCGCTGCAGGTCCTGCTGGTGCCTTTACAGGTGCAGCTGCTGGTGGTCGTTTTGCAGTTGGTGCTCTTTTAGATGGATCATTAAGTATGATTGAGTTCACAAGAGAAGAGCTTGAAGGAAAGCCATTCACAGCAGAAAACATAAAAGAGGTTTTTCAAAATGAAGAAAAATTTAAAAGAATAAGAAACAGATCACTAGCAAGAGGAATCACTATAGGTGCAATAGAGGCTTTCGCTGGAGTAGCGGCTGGAAAAATAGCAAAACCTATAGCTAAGGTTGGTATTGAGGCTGCAGGTGGAGGTGTTGGAGAGGTAGCAGCAAGAGCTGCTGCTGGTCAAGAAATGGACGCAAGAGAGATATTACTTGAGACCGTTGGAGGGTTTGCTGGTGCTCCTGCTACTTTAATAGAGGGGTCTTATAAAGTGAATAAAGAGCCGACTACAGCTCAACAAACAGAACAAATAATTGACGAGGTAGACGCTAAGGATTTAAGAGACATTGATATAGCGATAGAAAACGATGATAATTTATCTGCTAAATACAATGAAAAAATTCAAAAGCAAAAGATATCTGAGGACATAAGCCCAGATGTTCCTGAAGAAAACAGAGAGCAAGTTATTGATTTAGAGTATCAAAGAAAGCAGTTAGAAGGAAAAAACACTGTAAGCGCTAAAGAAAAAGTAAAACAAATAGATGAAGATATAAAAAATCTTTCCAAGCCAAGCGAACAAGTTGTAGAAGAACAAGTTGTAGAAGAACAAGCTCCTATAGAAGAAACAAAAACTGAAGAGGAGTTTGTTGTAGATGAAAAGCCATCAAAAGAAAGAGTAGATGGTATAGTTGACGACATTATAACAAAGACAGAGTCCAGACTTACAAAAGATGTGGACCCTGCAAAGAAGCTTAAAAATGTAAAATCATATTTACAAGGAAGTAAGTTTTATCAAGAAGCAACAGATATAGAAAGAGAATCTGCTGTAAGGGAATTGAACGAAAAGCTTGGCATAAAAATAAAGAGACCTCCTTCTGTGAAGAAATTATTAGGAGCTCCTAAACCTGAAAAAGTATCTGTTGACCCAAGAGTGATATTAAAAGAAAGAATGGGTGAGCTTCAAAGAGCCACAAAGCAAGCTGCTAAATTCACAAAAGAAGAGCTTTCATCTTATCAAACACAAATTAAAGACTTGATAAAAGAAGTTGGCAAAAAAGGAAAACTGTCAAAGGCTCAGACGATAGCTATAACAAACAAGGTTCTTAAGCCCTCTTTTACAGAAAAATCTATAACTAATACATTAGACTATATAGATAAGATATATGAAAATGCAGAGCTTGCTGAGCGCATTCTTTCATTAAATAAAATGCAAAAAACAGCTAAAAAGAACGCTCCAAAAAAACTTGGAGCAGCCATTGATGTTATTGCGCCTTTACAAAAGGTTCTTCAAATAAAACCCAGCAATATACCTTTAGACATTATAGATGACTATGAGTCTATACTAAATCAAGTTGGACAAAGAAAGGCTGTTCTAGATCTAGAAGGAAAATCTCAACTTATAGGTAGAATAAATAATGTGCTAGAAAATTACGAAGCAGAAGTTTCTAGACCAGTAGAGTCAGAATCTAAGGAAGCTAAAGCTTTTGATGTTGATGAAGTTATATCTCAAATAGAAACTCAAGATATAGATGTGTCTAATTTTGAAATAAGAGACGAAAGAGACATTGTTAGAACCTTCAAAGCATATAATGTTGATGACTTTAAAATGCTACCCGAAGATTTAATTAAAAAGCTTCCTTCTGTAACATCAAACATCAGTAATGGTTTTGTAACTAAAGATGTTACGGAAATAATAAACAATATAGAGGCTAAAAAGTCCGAAAACAATGTACATGATGTAGCTAGTAAAAGTTACAAAACAGCAGATTTAAGACTTGCTTTTTCAAGAATGTATGGAAAACTAAACGAAGCCTTAAGTAAGAATAAAACAGCAATTTTATCTGAAATCTCTAATAACCCAACTTTTGTGATTGACGACATATTCGGAAACATAGGAGGAAAAGAAATATACAATGCAACTTTTGGTAAACTTGCGAAATCATATGCAACATACGAGGCAGACTTAAGATCTGTAAAATCAAATTACTTTGATAAAGCAGAAAAAATACTACAAAAAGGAAAAATCGGGGTAAGAAACAGGAATGATGTGTACAAGAGTAAGGTTAAAATAATGACTTACATGCTAGAGAGAGAGTACAAATCAAATCCAGGATCTGACAAAGTTGCCTCAGCACTAGACTTTATAAACGCAACTATAGAGGAAATAAACAAGCCAAAATCACCACTACAGTTGCAATACAATATACCAATTCTTGAGGAGATAAAAAATAATTTCACAGTTGATGGAGCGATAGATGAAAAAAAACTTCTCAATTCAATGACCGATCAAGAAAAGCAAGCTTTATCGCTAATAACAGAGGGAAATAAATCTTTAAGAGAAAAAGCAATTTTTACTTCTGGAGTTATAAGAGGTTCTATGCCAGAGATTATAAATGATTATATTCATCATGATGTACTAATTACAGATAGAACAAAACTTGGAAATTATTTGTCAGAATCACAAGAGGTTTTTTTAAATCCATCAACTAAAGCTGGCACTTTATTAGAAAGACAACCAGGGGCTAAGCCAATAAGCTTTGACCCAATATCTTCTTCTAACGCAGGTGCTAGAAAAACATTATTAGACTATCACTTAACATCTCCGTTAAGCCAAGTAAGGAAGTCAATATCTGGGCTAAATAAGATAGAAGGAATAAATAAAGACCTTGCTCAAGCCTATAATGCTTTAGAAGTATCTATGAATGATGTATTAGAGAAGGTGTTTTTAAATAACTTTCAAGAGACAACTTTTTTAGAAGAAGCATTAGGAGCTGTAAAAACAATAGGTTATAGAGCCGCACTAGCCTCTGCACCAAGAGCTGTTGGAGAAACAGGATCTAACCTAACGTATATAGCGTCTGTAGGAGCAAAACCATTTTCTGTAGGTATATCAAAATACTCAAAATACTTAATAGGAAATCCACAAGAAGCTATAGATGTAATGAAGAACTTAAAGAGCGAACAGCAATCAAGGCTTTATGATCCATCAAGAATAGCGGCTAAAGATGCTAATACTGGCGTGTTTACAAGGGAAAAAATAGGAAGCAGCAAGGCAATGAGTGATTTAAGAAATAAAATTTCATATTTAGTAGATAATACTTACGCTCCTTTTTCTGACATTGTTGGTAAGATACAAGATGGAGTTATAGAGACTCCAGACAAGGCGTTATCTAGACCCCTTTGGTTTGGAAACTTTGATAAACAATTCAAAAAACTGTCTGGAAAATCTCCAGATATGCAAAAGATTGAAGCGAATGATGAGGCTTATATGTCTGAAAATAAACAGAATTTAGATAAAGCAACAAAATTCGCAGATGAAGAGTCTACGAGAGCGGCAGCTTCAGTGAATCCATTTAATACTATACCAAAAAATTTGCCGTCACCAAAAGATATTGGAACTTTAAGGGGTATTATAAAACAAGCCAATGCATACATGACTAGGTTTCTAATATACGAGTATACCACAGCAAGAACAGCGGCTATTAGCGCTTTTATGGGGGGTAAAATGCCTAGAGCAAAGGCTTTTGCTACTCTTGGAGGGGTAACAATGAGAATGTCTTCATATATGATATTAACGAGCTATTTGAAAGATTTAATGCTTTCTTTATTTGGGTACGAAGAAGAGGAAAAAGACTTAGAAGAGATGTTTACTAGACAAACTATTGGATCTATATCATCTTTAGCGATGAGAAGGACGGTTGGTAACATTCCTGCTATACCAATAAACATCGCAATAGAATATGTCAACGAGGAATATCTTGAAGGACTTAGGTCTGGGGAAAAATACGATCCATATGAGCATGGTCTTGTGTTCAGTCAAGTTAAATTAGAAGACTTACAGAGAAAATCAATAACTGATTTAGGCGTAGATGTAGCTTCAGGACCATATGGACCTATGGTTAGGTCTTTCGATAGATTCACTAAAGTAGCAACAGGACTATCTACATCTAAAAGAATTTCAACAAGGAAAAGATATCAAAAAGAGCTTGAAGACAGAATGCTTATAGAGGCTCTAGGTCACTTAAACCTACTTCCTTTTTACAAAGACTTCAGAACATTTGCTTTAAAAAGACAATTTAAAGATTTAGAGAAAAGGAAAAAAAGATAAAAAAAGACCCAGCTACTATCTTCACTAGGTCCTCCTCGTTCGAAAATGTTTGGTAGGAATCACGACAACCCTACCGTTGGCTAAAGTATAAAAACTTTTTTATATAACAAAAAAAAGAGGAGACAATTAGCTATTTTGCCCCCTCTTGAATCAACTAAGCGAATACTCTAATAAGAGAAGATCAAACTTACAGTATATTTTTTAGAATTGCAATAGTTTCGTCACAATTTTTTTGATTTCGTGGCATAAATAGGTTTGTTTGTATCCCCTCATTCACTAAATGCATCTTAAATAGCTTCCAGCGTATAGGAAAGCTCTCATTTGGGTTACCCTTAGTCTCTATTATGAATCGTGGAGGATCTTGTACGTCTATGAAGTCTGGAGTATACTTAATCCCCAATAGCTTTTTATTGCCCCTGTCGTGTAATATTTTTTTAGACTTAGTCTTTTCGAAAGATGCCATAGGAAAGTCACAGCCGTTGATGATAGTGAACGTCTTACCTTCATACTTATTCTTTATCTTAGCCTTCTTCAGGGCTCTGTACATATACAGCTCAAGCTTGGAGGCAAACTCAATACCATCCTCTTTAACCTTGGTGGATCTAGTTATTTGCTTTCCACCCTTTCTTCTTTTATACTTCATCCTCTATCTCTATCACTGAGATTATATCGTCTATCAGCAGTATATCAGTGTAAAACTGCATAGCATCATTCTCATCACTTCCTATATACTCTTCCCAAGTTCTGTCATCAGTTCCCATTAGGTCACCCTTAGTAAACACACTATACCTCTTGTAGTCGTTTATGCCACACATGTACAAGTGATCCTTCAGGTTTTCCCAGAAGGTTGGATATTCGCATAAGCACATCACGGCTTGTCTGTCAGTAACCTCTAGCTTGTTGGCAAACCAATAAACCTCTACATCATTTATTGTTTCGATGAATATATCAAACTCGTTTTTAATTATAACATAGTAGTAGTGTGAATCTCGATCGTCTAAAAACAAAGTTTCATTCAATATAGTGTAGGCTTTTATAGCCTCTGACAAGGTCAACTTCCTATTGAATACTATTTTCTTTGGATCTAATTTCATTGATAGCTCTTTCTAGATACAGAACTTGATCCATTGCCTCTTCTTTAGCATGCTCAAGCCACTCGACCAAAGATAGGTCATTTTCAGCTAACGTGGTGTTATACTTTTCAATTCCCCTCTTGCTCCTGCTTCTGAACTGAGCGATAACCATAGACACTATTGGGTCTGTCATTCCTTTATTATTTCTTCAGTCTTCTTCCCAGAATCTGTCTGTATATCTTCCTTCAGTTGATCTACTGCTTTTTGGTACCCATCCATACGCTTTAAGGTCTCTAGCGTCCCAATCGAGAGGTCTTTCAGGTTTTGTAGTTGACTGAGGATTGCTTGTTGCATCCCCACTACGTTTTTTACTTGATTCCTCATTTGTATTAACTCGTTTTCCTTCATTTTTTTTATTTATAATTTCGCATTGACACTGACCAACATCTAGCCAACAGTCACATATTCTAGTTTGTTTATTTGAATCCATTTCTTGAGCTATAAAAAAAATAAACCCACAAGGCTATGGCAACAACAATAGAGATAAATCTAGCTATATCGTAAGGTGTCATTAAAATAAATGTGTTAGTCTCGCCATCTGTCCGTGCTCCTTTGAGTGAATAAATCCTTCAACTGCTTTAGGTGCATGCTGATAACCCTTTCTGTGGTGCCAGGAATCAGTTCCAGATGGAGATCTAAGAGCCTCAACAGTGACACCGATGAAGTCTTTAGACATCTTGTGATGTATGTGGTGTATGTACACATACTTGTTCTTTGATGCTGACCAATCTTCTCTAGCTTCTTGAGCCATAAGCAAAGGAAGGTCTTGCATCTTCGCTCCATCTCCGTGTGTTGTTCCGATAAGGTTTGTGTGGTATCGATAATACTTCCTATGTGCAATTGAAGTGTCAAAGGTAATGTTTTCACAGTTATTATACCAAGAGCTTATGGAGTCCGCTAAAAAGAACCCACTCTGGTAGTCGTGGTTTGATGGGTTAAACATAAAGTGTACATCTGCCACTTGAATCAATGTATCTAAGACGTCAATATAGAGCCTCTTAGCGATTAAAAAGTTGTCATACCACATTCCATCTGTGTCTTGTGGAGTTCCGCTCGTAGTCGTCCTCTTAGGGGTGTCTATGTGGAGGATATCATTACCTGCAACAAAGACAATTTTGTCAATCTTAAATCCTGATGCTTTTTCAAGGATTCCCTCTACCCCTTCTTTAACTCTTTTAACTGCAATTTGTGAGTTGTAATCCTCTCCTGTCTCAAATGAAGATGCTAACTTCCCAATATGTACATCAGCAGGATCAATAACAAGTAAGCAGCCATCAGGATTGTTTGTTCTCTCAATTTTCTCATAACTAAATGTGTGATTTTTAACAGCATCGATGTGGTCTTCAAGCATCTGTTCAAACGTAGGACCGCTGTCTTTGTTTGGTTTAAACTGTATTGACCACTTCTTATCCTTTGACCACGCTATCCCTACACTACTAATGTCAATACCTCTCTCTTCACAAGCACTAGCTAGGGCTGGTTGCTCTTCTGTTCTTGTGATTCTCTGTAGAACCTTAGACACATGTCTCCTTGTAGACTCTACAGTTTTTTCTTCAGGATCTATTTGTAAATCCTCGTGAATGTACTTTGCTATTTCAGTAGGGCTTCTGTGCCCATCCTTAAAGTACTTTTCCGCTAAACTTTTGATTTGCTCTTTTTGATCAGTCATCTTCTTTGATTTGGTTTTGAAGTCTTTCCAGATCAACCTTTGTCTGAGCTATTGTAGTTTTTGTCTCAGTAAAATCAGGTCTGTATAGAGAGTCGATTATTCTGTCTACAGATGAATGTAGATTGTCTCTTAATCTCTCTATGAACCTAATTCTATGTGTCATACATCTGGATCCATATGCTGGAGTAGTTGGTCTCCAACCTCTTTGTTGAAGGTCTTAATAGCCCTGTAAATTATTCTGGACTTCTTTTTAGTTTCCTTCTTATCTTTAACGCTTGAGTCTGTCCCAAGCTGAGTATAAAGCATAGTGTCTAATTCCAACAAAGCATCCATCTTTTCTTTTTCAGACTTAGTCTTGAATCCTGTTATCCTTTCGCAAAATGCATTTACGTCCAACTCTTGAATGTTGAATCGGGGTTGTTTTATTTTATTGTATTCTCTTTGGTACAAGGTTATTGTATTCATTTTCACAAATTTATGTATTATTTTTGAAACTAATGTATTTTTTTCTTGATTTTCTTATGACATCCGCATTTGCCATCTTCTTAAAGTAGTGTAAGTATAGCTCATAGATTTTACCAGTTAGCTCATGTTTACTGTAGTTGACGGGTGATTCTATGTTCTTGATTAAACCGCCACGATCTATTCTTATGTTTAGTTTAAATTCTTTATTCTTAAGCAAAATAGGGTGTATCTGTATGCCATTTGATATACAAAACGCCATTGCATTCTGGTGAATGTGCTTTGTGACAAAGTCAGATGTCGGTTGTTTTTTAGGTCTTCCCATCAGAATGGCAGTTCATCGTTTTCAACACCAAAGGCTTGGTCTAAAGACATGTCTTCAGTCTCTTCGTTATCAAACTCAAAGGTAGGTGGGTCTTGGTTTTTAACATAGTACCTTCCCGATGCAGGGTCAAACCTAAACCTTTCAGTTGCATTTATCTCACCCTGGAACTTCATCTTTACCTTCTGCACAACAAACTCAACATCGTTAACATCTATACCCTGTTGATCGTTATCAGAGAAGTGCCTGTATATAGTAAAGCCATCGTGGGTTTGGTTTCTAAAGTCAGCAGATCCAGAACAATCATAAAGTGTTGGCACATCATAGTCTTCGTTATCTTTCTTAACCATCTTTCTAGGGTGGACGACTAAAAATATTATCACGTTGTTCATCTGCGCAAACATTGTTAGCTTGGTCAGTACGTTTTTTATCCTGCTTAACTCTGAATCGTTTGACTTATCGTACTCAAGTTTATTAAAAGCATCAATAACAAATATATCTACACCATAAATAAACATCTGCTCCTTGAACTTTTCAAGCAACCAACTCCATGAAGGAAACTCCCCATCGTCTGGTGCTGTTATATACAGTCTTTCATTTGCCCACTCCACATACCTATCAACCTCCTTTTTTGTAATTCTTTTTCTATTGTAAGTATCTCCCCAAAAGTTTCTTCCATAAAACTTTTCAATGAACTGAGTCTGATGTAATGCCATTGGGCTGTGCTCTGGAGAAAAGAACGAAGCCTTCATGTTGTAGTCTCTCATCAGGTTCATAACATACCACTCTGTAAAGTTTGATTTACCGTGAGATGGTATACCAGTAGACACCACTAGGTGCCCCCTCATCACAGAGAACACATCCTTAAGTGAACCAAAACATTTGTGCTTTGGAAACAGGGTCTCGGGTAATCCGTTTTCATACAAATCATATATACCTCCTGCCAAATCTTTAGCTGTGTATGTTCCTGATGCAGGGTATCTCTTGCCATTTATAATTGATTCTTTTACAAGATCACTTCCACCCTTAAGCAGGTCACCATTTGCATCCTTATCTTCAAACAAGACACGAACACATCTGTACCTTCCTAGTCTTTGCGCTATCTTGTCTGCAACAATCTCACCCTTTGTATCATTGTCAGTTGCTATGTAAAACTTCTTAACGTCTTGCATATACTTTTCGGAGTTTATCCAAAAGTCATCGTTGTCATTAGCGCCATTCGGTATGCTGATTGTATTCTTAAATCCACACTGGTGCATTGCAAGCACATCAAACTCACCCTCAACAATAAAAACTTCCTCTTGACCTATAGCGGCATTGATGTTGTAGAATATAGATTTAGTCTGTGCCGTTTGTGTAAAGTGCTTTGATCCAGACCTATACTTTTTCTTGACAAGGGTATCACCCTCGAAGTAGTTAAACACTATGTTGTTCATCTCCTTGTTTGCTTGTGGCTGATAGTATTTCTCTTCAGTTATGTTGAGCTCCTTGAGTGTTGACTGATAAATACCCCTTGCCTCACAAAACTTTACCATGCCATCAGATAGTTTTGTATAGTTCTTCCATGTCTGCTCAGGTAGTTTATATACCATGTCTTGAACAAGTGGCTTTGTATCTTTGATGGATATAGCATCACAGTGATGACACTTTGCAACACCCTTAGCTATGTTTACGCTTAGGCACCTGTCTGATTTATTCTTCCTTTCTGGAGTACACGCAGGGCAAGTAGTTTTTATTTGCCCAGATGATTTACCCTTGAGGTTTATTTGGTTCCATTCTATTGTTTTCATAATGAGTTCTTTCTTCTTAGTTTAGGTCTTCCAGTCTTTCTATCTACTTTATATTTGTTGCAGTACCAGTTTAGAAAATGTGCTGCATACTCTTTGGTGCTCTTCACAGTGTCAAGGGTGTGCTCAAGGTGATCATTAAACTCTAAGTAGTACTTTTCTAAGTTGCCTTTAGACATGTTATACTTATCCATCATGAAGTTGACATACTGCTCCTCTTGCATGATCTCTTCAAAGTTTTGGGCAACGCCCTTATAATTTAAATAATCTTTTGTTGTATTGTTATTATTGTTATTATTGTTAGTTGTGTCCCTTTGCTGTACCTTTGTTGTGCCTTTGTTGTGCCCTTGTTGTCCCTCCTCCTTATTAATTTTTTGGTAATCATCATATTTTACAACGGTTACGAGCGTATATTTGCTGTGCCCTTTTGTGATAATTTCTCCAGTTTTTTTTAATTTTTTTAGAGAAGTTAATATTTGCTTCCTAGAAAGGTTGAGTTGATCAGACATCTTATCTCCAGATGTTACAAAGGTTCCTCTGTCAATCACAACACCCCTCCATTCTTTCTCCTTCCAGTTTGCTTTTATAAGGCAATGGATAAATACTCTCATCGTGTTGGGGTCTGTGTACCACTCCCAATCAAGTATCCTCCTACTTAGTGTTATAAAAGATTCAGACATGCTTCAATTTGTTTTTCTATTTTCTTTCTTTTGGCTTCAGGAAAATATTCCAACTCTTTCTTTACTTCAATCAAGAGACCCCTCCTAGTAATATCTCTGTGTATTAGTCTCCTGTTGTGTCTTTTGATTTTGCTTAAAGGGTCTTCTACCTCTCCTTGTATTCCTATCTCAGCCACTATTTTGTTTCTTAATGATATATACTGAGTTTGAAGCCTTATATCTGTCTCAATCAAGTTTCTCATTGTTTTTACAGCGTGCAACGCAGTAGCATGGTCTTTTCTAAAAACCTGCCCTATGTCAGCAAGAGATAAATTCTTAGCAAAGTTTCTTAAAAGAAGCATTGTCATCATTCTTCTCTCTACTACTGGTCTCATTCTCCTGTCAATGTTATCTAGGATATTGTGTGGATGAAAGTACTGATTACATATTTCGATTATGGCATCTTTTCTTCCATCACTAGTTGCATATATTCTTTCTAGTTCTATTTTCATAATTATACAGTTTGGATTATTAATATCTCGACAGAGGGCGCACTTGCCAGGCACCCCCTATGTGTCAAGATCACTTTATATTAACTAAAAACAAATAAATTAAAAGGGCAAGTCGTCCGTTGCTTGAGCCATTGTAGAGGCTTGTTGTGGAGTCTGTGTACTGTTGTTAGGGTTGTCTCTTGGAGGGAAAACCTTTCCAAGGTTATACCTACTCTTTGTCTCTGGGTTGTATCCAGATAGAGACTTAGAACCATCGTCCCAAGTTGTCAAATCAAACCAAACGCTCTTACCAAACTTTTCGTTTTCGGTTACAGACTTTGGTGATTCTTTCATGAGTTTTCCTAACTCAGTTACGTTTAGAGCGATACGCTCTTTGTTTGTTGGCTGTGCCATAATAAATAAAATTTAAGTTAATAATTGATTTAAATCATTGAGATAGCCTCGTGCTATTTCAACTCGGTTATAGATTGCATCTATGTCTTCTTGGTTTCTTTCAACCACAAATTCTTTAATCCTATGTCTAGGGTTTATGTCCTTAAACTTATGAGAGTCCCAAACCTCTTGTTCGAGTTCCTCTGGTAAGTCAATCATTCCAAGCTTAGACCTGATTCTCTTCATCTCATCGAAGATTAGTTCATCAGGTGTGTCAACAAGACAATAAACTAGTTTTGATTCTTGGAAATCAGTCAAAGCCATATACCCTTGAAGTTGCCAATAATAATCTTTGACAGGCACATCTTCATTGATTAAAGGGAATGTTGTGTGATTCCATGAGCATTTTATGTCCACCAAAGTGTCTGCAAAGAGGTCTGGCTCTCCAGTTATGTACTCGTTGTTATACCTCTTTGTGTTCTTTACAACATCTCTTGATATATGCTTACCATACATCTCGATACCTTCCTCCTCAGCCATGATCCCCTTATCTAGGTACTTAGACTGTATCACTCCAGACTTTCCATATAACTGCTCTTTAAAGATCTCAGCCAAGTAAGTTTTCGTGCCTACTGAAAGTAGGTCCTTCTTGTTTCTCGGATTAGTCATTAGCTTACTAATGGATGAGCATCTAAACAGGTATTTATCAAATGAAATTTTCATATCTCCTCGTAGTTTTTGTAGTCCTTTGGATTTTTCTTCAGTATATAGTGAAGAGTACCCTTACTGCTAATACCAAACTCATCCATTGTTTTTTGGTACGAGTTGCAGTCATTATAGAAGTCAATCACTTCGGTATCGTTATACTTTTTAACGAAAGACGCTGCGTGTTTAGCTCTAGCAACTCTTACATGCTCTGGCTGATCCATATAGTTTTCACTGTAAGTACCAATAGCTATGTTGTCCTTTGTATTGTTATGTTTATCACCATCTAAGTGCCTCACAACAATGCCATCATCATATATTTTATCGCCATATTTCTGATAAGCTTGTAGCCTATGTGAAGAAACATTAAGATTTTTGTTGTCAACATCTCTTACCTTAAATGTGGGGTATCCATTTGTCTGTGTAAAACCAACCTCTTCACCTCTTAACCCAATAACCTTACCATCGTCATCAATTCTATAGCCTTTTTCGAAAGCTTTCTTCTCGTTTTGATTGTATCTCATGACTACTTTCTTTTAAAGTCCTCAGATTCATCTTCTCCAAAAACCCCTAGTTCATAGAACCCTGTGAGTTTTAGTACTGCACGAGACATTGCTCGTTTTTCTGCCATCTCCATAACATACCAGGTGTTACAGTTACCACTCTTATAGTCTCCCTTAAGAGCAGAACCAAAGGTTTGTATTGTAGCATCTTGCTTTTCTGCATTAGCTTTTACAACTGCAAACTCTGGTTTGCATTCAATAACATCGTAATGTATCTTTATTTGCTCTACGCCTTGTATCTTGTCGATACCCGCACGAGTTATGATCGTGTAGTGTTGGTGTTTAAATACCTCATCTGGAGTGAGGTCATACTTCTTGTATAGCTTCGCTATCTTCTCTCTGTTCGTTGCCATAATTTAGTTTGATTTGATTTAAATGTAATATGTTTTTACTTTCTAAGGTTTTCACCTTGTCCTTTAAGGCATCAATAGCCTTGTCTGATAATTGCTTACCAGCACTCTCTATTTCCTCAAGCCTATCGAAGGCATTAGAGAAGATTAGAGAGTCCGAAAGCTGTCTCAATGATGTATGGTATGCATACTCCACTAAAAAGTCCTCTACGGGGCTGTAAATGTCTCTAGTGGTGTATAAAAGTTCATACTCGTTGTCTCCAACTTTCTCTAACTTCAATCTGGGAATGAAATACTGTTCACTTCCATCTAGATAGGTAACCTTGTCTATTGGGTCTAGTGACCTCCATAGAACAGATAGCATATATTCTCTACACTCAGTCATCTATCTTAAGCATTTTCTTGTATTTACTTATAATTTCATTGTATTCAGATAGAGTTTGCTCCACAATATCAATCCTTGCGTTTGCTCTGTCAATATCAAATTGTTGATCAATAACTTTTCTTTCAGATTTATCTAAGGCTTTTTTCAGTGCAATGACTTGTGCTTCTAAAAACTCTTTAGTTACTTCTGGTACTTCTCCGATTGTTTTCAAAATAGTAATAGGTTTAGATATTTTTGATACTCTCTCATTCGTCTAGAAATTGACTGAAGTTCTTTAACTTTTTTATTAAGTTCCTTTCCCTTCAGTTCGTGTATGTCCCTTGTCTTCTTTGTCATGTCCATGTGAAAATGTAATATATGGTCTCTGACTTTCGTAATATGGGACTTCTTTCGTGTCTTCAAGTTTATCTTCATAATTTACTTTTTTTGGTCTTGCAATATAGTTGAAATATTCTTGTTCCATCCAATGCAGTTCTATTTTGCCTTGATGTTCATACCAAGTTTCATCTAGTGTGCGTTTGATTCCACTCATTGTTTATTGGTTTTGATAGTTACAATCTCTTGACTCATAGCAACCTACACTACAATAGTTATCATCGTAGTCTGGTTCAGCATCTCCGCAGTCAACACCTAGTCTTGACCCACACGTTTGGCAGTATCTTTTTAGGTTTGTGAAGGTAGAGATGTTTAATGATGATAGTGAATCAACAAATTTGCTCCACGATACATTTATTTTATACACTTCGTTCTTGCTTAATGCTTTGATACGGCATACGCCATCTACCCCCGTGAAGGAGTAGATGTGTACACCAGAGTCAAGCTTCTTAACTTTTATCTTCATTAGTAAGCTGTCTAAATACGTTGTCCATAACGTAGGTTACGTTTTCATCATAAGAGTTTGCCATTTTATTGTGAAAAAACTCACGCAAGGAATACTTTTTGCCATTCCTATGGTTTATAGTTACAGTAAACTCTTGGTTATTGCTTGATGAAGAGACCAACCCTTCACGGTACTTAGCAATACGCTCTGTCTTTAACAGTTTCCCAAACTCATTTTTGAAGGTTGTTTGGATTTCATTCAAGTCATCAGTTGCTAGGCTTCTGATAAACTCAATTTGACTAATTGGTAAGCGACCAACGTGATACTTTGTTTTTCTCTTGCGAGTCGCTTTTCTTTTTACTTTACTCATAATAATTAAATTTAATTTCGCCTACTCTATTAGGTTTTCAGCTTCCCCTATTTCTTTGGCAAGTTAACAACAATGTTTATAATTTCCAAATTTATTTTATAACTCATTGACTATCTGTCGTTTAGTGTCCAATATATAGCTACAAAACTTGCTATACTTATAATTGTCCAGGCACTTACCATGATGATTGATATATGTACTCATCGTTTGGGTGCTCTCTTAATACTTTTTGAATAGCATCAGCAGTCTCATGTAGTGAGTCGAAGTAGTACTGATCATACTCTGTTGACCCAAAGAAAAACCCATCTTGTGTTGGGAGCAGTTCCTCTGCCTTTTCTTTATCCTTTAATACATAGTTACATAAGTCCATTAGTTCTTTTAATTTATCCGTAGGTACAAACGCTCTACTGCAGTCATCAACACCATCTTGGCAATTATCTACAAACCATTTGTGTATGTGATTGTCTTTTCTCCAATCTATTACTTCAAATTCTAGGTAATCTAGTTTCTTTGTGTCTATCTTTTTACCATTCATAAAAACTTCTACGTTTTTTCTTTTATCTTCGGGTGTGTGATCCCAATCTTTGACATATTCTTTTCTTGTCAAACTCATATCTAGTCCCATAATTATTTTGTGTATTTTAAGTTGTGATTATATTCTCTGATTAAAAAGTCTTGCTGATGGTCTGGAAGGTCTTGTATGTCTACAACGCTATATCCTTTGTGTAACCTCGTTTCTTTCCTTGCCTCAGCACTAACCCCATAAATTCTTGGGGGTCTGTTAGAATGCTCCTGAAGTATCTTATCTTCCTCCTTGTTGTATAGAACATACTCAGGATTCTCTGCTAATTTTGGATAGTACATATATTTTTTCATTAGTTATTTAATTTAGATTTTATTTGACTTAAAACTGCTATCGCTAGGTCTTCACTACCCGCTTGTTCTCTTACTGCTTCATAGATTGTGTCAATAACATTTTCTGCTATCTGTTCTGCTAGTTCTCTTTGTTTCATTTTATTGTTGGTTTTAAATTAATAATATACTCTGAGTACTGAGTCGCAATCGCCTTCGCCATTCCTGGAAAGGTCTTGCTTCTCAATGTTCTTCTCTCTTCTGGGGTCTTAGCTTTCGACAAGGCGTCCATGTACCATTGAGCTTGTCTTTTCTTTTTCCCGTTCTTGTCTGTCCACTCGAAAAAGTCGCCTTTATCAACAATATCTGTTGGTTCCAGAAGAGGTAGGTTTTTTGTCCATAAACACGTTTGCTTTGATGCTTTGTCCCCAAACATATACGGCTGAACAATCTGATTAGGCTTTCTTATCTGTGATGATATAACGCTTATTGGATTCTCTACTGCTATATGTTTTATAGGAGCATCCATCAATTGCTTGACAAAGAACAATGCTTTCTTTCTATTCTCCCATCGCTCTTCATTCCTTGACCCATCCTTATTGTATAGCCATCTGTTACCACTGACTGCTAAGAATGTACACGGAGGGTGGGCAATCATTAAATCATAATCACCCGAGTTCGCCTCCTTCAATGCATCACCTTGTATGTGCCATTCGGGATGACCACCACTACAAGGGAGCAAGTCACACGAATAAGCTTCGTGTCCTAGTTTCCTGAACTCTTTAGTTATTGCTTGGCTCTCTTCACAAGCCACAAGTACTTTCATAACGACGATTGTTTTTCTATCCATTCTTCAAATACTTGTTGTATTACATGGTCATTGTCGCTCTCTTGTATTGTGCTGACAAGCCAAGTTATTTCGTCTACTGGACATGAGCATTCGTTCAATAACCAGTTCGCATATTTAGTTGCGTTTGCTTCTGTTATTTTCATCTGATTTTAATTTTCTAATTGTATTCTTAAATAATTTCCTTTGCTGTCTGTCTCTATGTCAGCAAATGAACAATCTTCGTAGTCATGAATTCTGTTAGGATTTGTCAAATATCTTATGTTGAATTCGCATAAATCGTTTCCGTTGTTGTCTTCTATTTTTATCCTCATTTGATTTTAATTTTACTCATTACCTCCTTAACTATCTCTTCAATGAAGTCATACTTTTGATCTATTATCTCATCGTGCCACTGAGGAGGAATCTCAAAGTATTCTTCAACGTGTTCTCTTACCTTTTCTTCTATCATATACGGTAAGTCTTTAATCACTTCGTGTGCTGTATCTGATACTGCATTGTCAAACACATCCTCGAATGGGTCTGTTTCGTAAGGTGGATATCTCATAATGTTTGTTTTTTAAAGTGTTCTTCTAATAATTTATCGAATTCAATCAGCGCTTGTTTACCGTGATTGTGCAATAATATTCTTCTGTGCTTTCTAATTTGATAAAGCATTTCTTGAAATGCTACCTCTGATTCAAGTTTCATAAGTCTATTACATCTATGGTTTCATTTTCTTTTCTTGCAACCTCAGTTATAAAATAACCAAGTCTGTTTATCCTCCATCTTCCACTAGTTATTTCATCGCTATCAAATAGAGTCCATACGTTTAGGACTGGGGTTTCCCAAACCTTTTTTACTTCATCTCCAAAGGTCTCGAACATAGTATTCCAAAATGGACCACATTCTCTCCATTCGTTCTGTATGGGTTTGTATTTTTCTACAAATTCATCCCACGTTATTTCAAATCTTTCAGTCATAATGTTTGTTTTAAATTAAATCATCTCTTTCTCTGATGCACTCCCATATTATAGCTTGATACTGATAGCCTAAGAGTCCAACCTCACTCGCTTCTTCTATTGTAATCTTAGCGAGTTCATCGTATCTAGAGGGTGTTAGCCCACTCTCTACTGTCTTGCCAAACATAGCACGAAGATGCCACACATCTATTGTGACATAGTCTGAGTCTAGGTTAGCGATGTTCTTTACAAATGAATACGTTTTTCTTGATGAGCGGGTAATTTCTAGACTACCTCTAGCTATCTCGAAAGCTTTGTGTTTGTTTGTGTTGAACGTACATACCTTGATGTCTTCTGGATCCTTACCTTTTTCTACGGCTCGCAATACTTGTGTTGTGTCATATATGTTCCTCTCCCACTTGTTGCGTGGGCTTAGGGCAGATATAATACCCGCAATCTGTTCGGGTGTACATATATCAAACTCTAAACTTAGGTCATTGACAAGCTTGTTAGCTTGGTTGTACCACAGCATACCATCTTCGATATGCTTTTCTGTTGCTAAGTCGAAGTAGGTTCTGAGCCTTGTTCGAGCCTTAGTTTTGTAGTAGGGTGTTAGTTTTTTTAGTTTCATTTTATTTTACGTTTTAAATATTCTCTTTTGTGTTCTTCTGTCCACCTATCAAGACATAAATCTCTTTTCACAAGATTTTGAGTTTGACTAAGAATTGTTCCATCATAATCATCATAACCTCCATCAAATAGTTCTTCATCCACATCCTCTACATTCCACTCCATTTGAGCGTGGCTGATTTGGTCTTGATAATATTCATCTTTGTATTTTTTTACAAAGTCATCGTAATTGTCTGCCTCCACCTCTACTATTGTTCGAAGTGCAAGAGCTTGGTCAATTATAAATTTTGGCATTTTATTCTTTTATTACGTTTTCAAATTGTGTTATAGCGTTGGTATTATACTATCTTCATCATTCTTATAGTACATGATAGCACCTCCATCGTTTCCCTCATCATCCATTTGAGGTATCAGTAGACTATTGTCACTGAGCTCGATTACTATAGGACGTTTGTACCATCCCATAACCTCCATCTCCTCATCATCCATGTATCGTACACGCATGATTGTTTTGCTCACTAATTTCTTGTGAGCGTGGTTTTGCCATTTGGTTTTAATTTCTGTTGCATTCATAATTTTAATTGTTTGGTGTTAATTGATTAAGTGTCGGACTCTGTCAGCCCATTGTTTAGTGTATATCTCCTCTTGTTTAAGCATCTGCATGAATTCATACCGTTCTTTTGCTAGAGTAAATTTATCATCTACTTTATCGATATAAAATTCTTGCAAGTCTTCGTCATCTGGGAACCTAGTCAGTAAAAATTCAGATGCGTCTTCATAGGAAGGGAATGTTCTGTAGTAGAACATATAGTTTCCTGCCCAATCTTTAATGTAGTATTTGGTTTTGATTTCTTTCATATTTTGTTTAGTTCTTGTTTGAGTTGATTGTATCTTCTGTAATTGAATATCGGGCGTACGCTCTTTATTCTTGCCCGTTTTGGTTTGGCGTTTTGCTCTCTCTCTACTTGTTCCTTGAACAATAGAAAGTTTGACCATTGGTCTAGGTTGATTGTTTGTTCCATTGTGATAGTGAATAATAGAGACACCACCCCATCAACATGAAAAAAGTTCATAGGGATGATGCCTCGTTTGATTAATAATAAAATTCGGTTCCTCCGAATTCATTCTCGAAGTATTCTTCAAATAGTTTTTGTATTTTTTCGTTTGTGTTTAACGTGTCTACTTTTTCGCCTCTTGACCAAACTTCGTTTCCATTGATAATGCTAACTGTACCTTCGTAATTCCATACTGAATACACTTCGCACCCATTAAGTTGCTCTAGTTTCTCTTGCGAGTCTTTGCTTAGATTTGCCATAATTGAAATTGATTTAAAAATTAGTTTCCTCGCAAGATATTCTCTACGCTTACGAGGAAGTTTTGTATTGATTAATAAAATTGTTTTGTTTGTTCGTTTTGTTCGCTAGGGAGTTGCCTTGCTATCGGTTCTCTTGCTAGTATAGTACAGCTCTACCTTAGTAGTTACATCTCTGTACCCATATCGACCCGTTTGTATAGGTGTACTTGTCACTCATCCCCCGATGATGTGCTTTTCCCCTATACCGATAAGGATATTTTAGAATGCAGTCAAGCATTCTCTAGGCTTCACGATGTGCAAATATTATGCTTGAAATAAATCTTTCAAATGGTGTTGACATGGTCAACGTATCGCTTGACGATTTTTGAAACTTAGATTTAAATCTTGGTTAAATACTTTACACAATGTCAAAGAACGAATTTGGGGGGTTTGTTGGCTTGGGGGATATGCTCCCCCAATTACCTACCTAAGAGCCATTTTAAGCCGTTTTAAGCTACTTTTAAAGCTTGGGCTTTGTTTTGTCTTATAACCCGTTTTTTAGCTTGCTCTACCTTGTTAAATTTGCGAAGCATTTGCAAGCCATCCCATACTGTAAATTCAGTTTTTCCGTCTTTTGCTTTTTGCTTGAATAGGCTAAAGCTTGGCATTTGAGATTTTCCGAGCATTGCCGAAACTTCGACTTGAATAGCTTTATTTTCTGTCTTGGTAATAGTCTTGTAAACTTGTGACAGTGTGCGCGATTCAAAGAAGATTAAAATATTAATTATCCTTTGTCTTTCAAATTCGGTCTTTACCTTTTTAGACTGTAGTACTTTCAACGTGGCAAGTTTTTTAGCTTTACCCTTTGTCTCGCCTTGTTCGATTAGTTGAATAGTTAACGCCTTAATTTTTGCGTTTGTTTCGTTTACTCTTCCGTTTGTTTTTGTGTTCACTTTTTTCATTATTATAAATTTTAATATGTACGGCAATATTGCCACCACAACATTACTATAAAAGATTTACTTTTTTTGCCGAGCAGTACATTTGTACATACAACAGTATAAATTCCAGAATGCTCAAGTACTGGTTTTATTGGGGGTTTGAGCGATATGTTAAAGTTTTGTTAAAGATTTTTATACTTTACTTGCAAAATGCAATTACGATACTTTTTGTTTCTATAGCGTTATTTTTTCTTAAAAAAAAATTTGCATATATGGATACAATTTTGTATGGGGTTAATCTCTTGATTTTATGGCAATTATTGGGGGTTTTTTAGGGGTTATTTTAGGGCGTTTTGTTATGGTTTTTTTTTAAATGCGTTGAAGATTATTCCAAAGCTCAAAACGTGCAAAGCTTTTACAAAAACATTCTAAAAAGTAGCTAATACTTGACATATGCTCAGACAAAAGGCAAAAAGTCTACAAACATTGGGCAAAGAATCAAAGGTGGTGGGTTGAAAGAAACGGTTTTTCTGTGGGGTCCTGGCGTGTGTATTGTATATATAACCCAAAACCTCTACATATCTCATAACCTCTACATATCTCATATAACCAAAAAGTGGTTAGATTCGTTAAGAATCTCTCTATTGGTAGGACTTCCCACGTGGCACTAATTTGTGTCATTTAGTGTTTATATATTGTATACACCGATATGATACAAAAGTCTGCCATCTGTTGTAGGTACAAATGTTATATATGTTTGGATAGATAGTTTATATTGATTATATTTGATCATTCATAATAGTTTGGTTTCATTGTTAGGAGAGGGGTTGTAACATACGTGTTCAACCTCTTTTCTTTTTCAGTAATTTTGATGTATATGTTTATGATCACATTCCTTTTCCCTAATGCCTTGATGTTAGGGTTTGAGTATTTCGAAGAGAACGAGCAGTTGCAGTTCAATGAGTTTAATCTGTATCTGTTATTCTTTGTTGTGGCATACAGATGGAGGAATGATGGGGAAAAGATCCCTAATATTAAGTTGTAAATTACAGAATTGTTTGTATATTTGACAATAAATCAAATTTAATTTACAAATGATAGAAAAAGATGTAATCTTTGACGAAAATGCAAGGTTTAAGTTATCAAATGGCATAAACTTGTTAGCAGATGCTGTCAAACAGACCCTAGGGGCAGCAGGAAATACAGTTATTTTAGAGGATGAGATAGGTAGACCACACATCACAAAGGATGGAGTCACCGTAGCTAAGAGTATTAATGTATCTGATCCAGTAGAACATCTAGGGGCTACAGTTGTAAAGCAAGCGTCTATCAAGACAGCTGATGAAGCTGGGGATGGTACAACAACATCTATAGTCATAACGCAAGGATTAATCAATAAGGCATTTGAAAAGATTGAAGTAGGGGGACTAAACGTAACCAAGCTAAGAAATGCCCTAGAGGATTTATCTTATGAAGTTGTAAAAGGCATTACAAAGCGTTCTAAGGCTGTAACAGATGAGAACCTTAAAGATGTAGCAACTATATCAGCAAACAACGACACGGAGCTCGGAGAGATTATCGCAGAGGCATACACTAGGGTTGGTGTAGATGGGGTTGTGACAATAGAAGAGTCTATGACCAAAGATACCTATATAGAGGTTGTAGAGGGAACTAGGATCAAAAGAGGGTTTGAGAGTCCATACATGATCACAGACAAAGAAAAGAATCAAGCAGTATTAGAGAATCCATATGTTCTTATATCAGATAAGAAGATACAGGTTGTAGAGGACATAGAGCCATGCCTAAAGGTTGCAATGACTAACAAGCGTCCTATCCTGATTATATCAGAGATGGAGACTGCTGTGATGAACTTACTTAATGTAAACAAGGCAAGAGGAACTATCCAGGTGAACGTGATATCTCCAGAGGGTGTCGGACTAAACAGGTTTGAGCTCTTAGAGGATCTCGCTATGATGACTGGGGCAGTCCTAGTTTCTGATGAAACTGGTAATGACTTCTCTGCTGTGGATGAATCATTCCTTGGGCAGGTTAAGAAATCTGTATCAAATGATAAAGAAACGATAATATCATTGAAAAATTCTGAAAAAATAGCTGACGCTATTAGTGAAAGGGCAGAGATGGTTCGTAGCATATTAAAAAAGAAAGAAGACCAATCTAACGATTGGCATTATAAAGACAGGCTATCCAGACTCTCTGGTGGGATTGCTGCTATACATGTAGGTGCCTTGACTGAAGTGGAGATGAAAGAAAAGAAAGACAGGGTAGAGGATGCGATATTCGCAACTCGAGCTGCACTTGAAGAAGGAATTGTTGCAGGTGGTGGTGTAGCTCTCTACAACGCAGCTATGGATGTACATTCAATGTACTTTAAAGAAAAGGATAAGGAGAGAAAGGAAGCTTGTATTATATTGGCACATGCCCTTATACAACCAATCAAGCAGATTCTAGATAATGCCTCTATGAACTACGATGAGTTTGTTGAAAGACTAGATAAGGTTAGACGTAGAAACTATGGGTATGATGTGAAGAAGAAGAGATTTGGAAATATGTTTTCTTTAGGCATCATTGATCCATTGAAGGTTACAAAGAATGCATTGCAGAATGCTATCTCTGTATCTATAACAATCCTGACAACTAACTGTGTAATTTCAAATAAGAGAGCATGAAAGCAATTGGACAGTTTGTAGTCTTAAGAAAACAAGTTGAGGAAGTTAAGAGCAGCAGTGGGCTTATTATGACTGAATACACCGACAAGGATATTCGTTATAAGCTCGCTGAGGTTGTTAGCGCAGGAGAAGAGGTTAATGGTCTTACTGAGGGTGATATGGTTTACTATGACTCAGCAGCAGGATCAGAGATTAGAGTTGAAGGAGAAAAATTAACAGTTATACCAGATAGACAAATAGTAGTTAAACTTTGAGACTATTCGAATTTGAAAATGATAACATAATACTACAGACAGAGCATGATTTCCAAGGTTACGACTTCGTATGGTACGACAATCCTATTGATCATTTTGACTTACACGAAGTACAACACAGGGTTATATCCTTTGATCAACTGCGCTACTACGCTGAAGTATTATTTTATTTAAACCCAGACATAGACTTTGGACTGTTCCAAGGGATCTTTCGCCACACAGGAAGCAGAGAGAGTGGAAAGAGTATAAGAACCTACGGTAAGGCTAGGGTAGACCAGATGACTGAAGAGGTATATAGGTATGCCAAGCATCCATACTGCAGAAGAATGCGTAGGGTTATATTCAACCCAGAGGTAATTATATCTACTGAGGAAAAAATAGCTGTTTCATCTCACGTTGTAAGGAAAGGAATAACCTATACAGAGTTTGATCTTAGGCAAACTGTAGAGAAACTATTTGATAGACAGCAAGTTATAACGCAAGACAACATTGCAAAAGAAATGATGTGCAGTAGAAGTACAGTAGCAAGATTAATGAACGATATGATAAGACAGGTTATAGACAAGAAAAACGAAATAACAAGAAGAGAATCAATGATTACAAAATGCATTGAGTTTATAGATGTTCTATCTGATGAAGGCAGCCCTATGAAGATGCAAGAGCTTAAGAGTATGACTAGTATTAGAGACTACTCTGTAATTAAAGAAGCCCTTAGTCGTTACGAGTCAGGGTTTTAGAGTTCATCTTCTTGATCATATCCTTGTATATTTTATCCATGTAGGACTTACCTTTGAAGATTTCATTTCTGTAGGGATCCTCTGATATAATCTCTTGGTGTGTGAGCTTCTTGTACATGTGATTACATATCCTCTTTGCTTTGATAGTCAGCTCCCAAAGGTTTGATCGTTGTGTTTCTTTACGATCTCTCCATTTTCTAATCAGTCCATCCTTGACCATTTCAGAGAATCTACTCTTATCCCATGACATTGTTCTAGCAAAGTCATTAAATACATCTTTTGTGAATATATTTTCATCGTACAAAAACAAAATCATGTCTAGCTCAGAGCCTGATATTTCGTATTTGTTTTTTATGTAGTACCTAACTATTCTGTGATACTTGAGGAAGGTGAAATCTTTTTCTCGAAACTGATAAACGGGAGTTTTGTTTGGCTTCTTTTTGACATATAGTCTTTTGTACATCTATAGATTCTGATTGGATTAGTCGAACAAATCTACAAAATAAAATCATTATCTTTGCACTATACTTTAAGTTATGGCAAAGCAGCTAGATAAATCTAAAATGAAGTGTAACTCTCCTCGCAAGAGTCCTAACCCAAAGAAGAAAAAGGTTGTTAAAGCCTGCTCTGGAGGACAAGAGAAAATTATACACTATGGTGCGTCTGGATATGGTCATAACTACTCAGCAGCGGCTCGTAAATCGTTCAAAGCACGTCACAAGTGTTCGTCTGCCAAAAACAAATTATCGGCTCGTTATTGGGCTTGTAAAGACTTATGGGCTGGTAAAGGAGGGTCCACAAAATCATCTCCTAAATCAAGACAAGGAAAATATTAAAATATGTACGGTAAAGACAAGAACAAAAAGAATAACAATAAAATGGGACCGTTGACTGAGAAAGAAACAATGGCTATCCCATTTAACAATGCAGCTATCAAAAGAATTATGCAAACTAGAACAGTTGGTAAGCCTGGAGCTGCTGGAACAACTTTTGTAACTAAAAAACCAAAAGTAAAAGCATAATGAGCTTTTTAAAAAAACATCAAGGTCTTGGAGATACTGTAGAGGCTGTTACACAGGCTACTGGTATTAAGTCTATTGTAGAGGCAGGATCTAGAGCATTTAATAAACCTTGCGGATGTGAGGGTAGAAAGAAAACATTAAACGACCTTTTTCCTTATGGCAAAAAGTAAAACAAAAATGAATCGTGGCAACAAAATCTGTTCAGCTGGTATTGCTTGGGCTAAGCGTACATTTGACCGTTATCCCAGTGCTTATGCTAATATGGCTGCATCTAAGTATTGCAAGGATCCAAACTACGCTAAGGGAGCGAAGGGTAAAAAGTAATGGGAGAGCTAAAGAAATGGCGAGATGAGAAATGGGTTAGGATTTCCACTAGTGGTAAAATCATGGGTGAATGCGGCACTAGCAAAAACAAAAAGAATCCAGACAGGTGTCTCCCTCTCTCAAAAGCACGTTCTCTTTCCCAAGCCGAAAGAGCCAAGACTGCAAGAAAAAAGAAAGCAGCAGGTAAGACAAAACAGTTTGTAGCCAATACAAAAAAAGCAAAAGTTAAAACTAGATAAAATGCCAAAGCCAAAAGGAAAGAAAAAATATTCAGCAGCTCAAATGAAGATAGCAAGAATTGCAGAACCAAGAAATGTAATTACTTCTGCTGATTTTAAGGCGCTAAGAAAGAAAAAGAAAAGAGGGTAAATGTCAAACACTAAGATAAAGTCAAGTCAGTTTCATGGCGTTATAGGACACGGAACAGATGGTTATTTCCTTGTAACAAATGGGGATGGTAGTATGTCGTGGATTGCTAGCGTTGTTAATCCAGTAATATCGTCTTTAAGTTATCCAGGTTCAGCAACTGCGGCAGACCCAGCAGGTGGAGAAACTATAACCATAACAGGTACTGGTTTTAAAACAGGTGCTACAGTAACGGTTGGTGGTACAGCTGCTCCTTCAGTGTCTTATGTGTCAGCTACATCATTGACTATAACAACTCCAGCAAAGGCTGCTGGTGATTATGATGTGGTAGTAACAAACACCGATGGTGGCACAGCTACATCTGTAAATGGTATATCATATAATGGTATTCCTTCGTGGACAACCGCAGCTGGATCTTTAGGTACATTTGCTTCTGATACAACTATATCAACAATAACATTACAGGCAACAGAGCCTGATGGAGGTACAATTACTTTTAGTATAACCAACGGAGCACTACCAACTGGGCTGTCTTTAACAGGTGCTAATATTGATGGTACAACAACATTAGAAACTGCGGATACATTGTATACTTTTACTGTAACTGCTACAGATGATGAAACTCAAACCACACCAAGAACATTTACTATAACTGTTACAAAACAGTTTATAGGTACAGAAAACTTTACAATCAACACCTACACTGGAAATGGATCAACATTAGCCGTTGAAGGTAAGATTGGTACTGCCGCACAATTTAATGGAACAAATTATATAGTTACACCTGAACTTGGTGACAGAACAACATTTAGCTATTCATTTTGGATGAATATGTCTAATGCTTCAAGTAATGATAAATATATATTTGGAGAACAAGTAGGCGGTCAAATTTTTGCTACCGCCGGCGCTTTGATTATATACGCTAACGCTGGTGATAGAACTTTTTCAGGTTCTCCAACGGTTTCAAATAATACTTGGCATCATATTGTGCTATCCGTTTCAAGCGGTACAGGAACTATTTATGTAGATGGTGTTGATAAAGGAAATTGTTCGTATACGAATTTAAGTATTACCGCCCCCCTATACATGGGTACAGCCTCTACTCAACCTGGAAACACCACCTATGCCATGCAAGGCAAAATGGACCAAGTAAGAATCTTTAATAAAGCCATATCATCATCTGAGGTTACAACACTATACGGTGAAAACAATACTTCAACAACTAAATCTACAACAGATATATTTGATGACGGCTCTGGTGTAGCTTTATATGAATTTGAAAAAGGAGCAAAAGACACTGGAGGTGTAAATGGATATATTGGAGCAGGTGGTATATTTAATGGGAGTAGTAGTTATATAAATTTAGGAAGCGCATCTTCTCTTGTTCCAACTAATTTTACTTTTTCAGCTTGGGTTAAAACAACCTCTACATCTACTGATTTTATAGTAGGCACCAATGTTAATCCTTATTATTCTAAAGTAGCTGTAAGAAGCGAAGGTGACGGAAGAGTTAGATGTTTTTATGGAAATTACACAAGTAACGAAAATGGGTTTTATTCAACTTTTAATACAATAAATAATGGTGAATGGCATCATATTGTATATTTTATAAATCAAACTACCGCAAAGTTATATATTGATGGCTCATTAGATACAACGCATACGTTAACTATTACTCCTACTACAAATGGCGACCTAACATTAGCAACATACTATAACGATAACAATAGCTCATATGGAAGTGCTATATGGGAAGGGACCCTAGACCAAGTCCGTATATTTAATAAAGAGCTATCATCAAGTGAAGTAACAACCTTATATGGGGAAACATCAGCATCAGCTACAAAATCAACTACAGATATATTTAGTGATAGTAGCGGTATAGCTCTTTATGAATTAGAGGGTAATGCTAATGACAGCGGTAGATTTGGAAGTGGAGCAATAGATAGTGGACAGAGTGCGGTATTTAATGGGAGTAGTAGTAAAATTGAAACAAGTTTAACACAGACAAACACAAGTGCTTGGTCTTGGTCTTTTTGGGTAAATGTAAGCGCAAAACCAAGTTCTGGAAATATTGCTGCAATACTGTCTAATATGAATGGTTCTTCTCCTTTTGCGGGAGTTGCTTTTTTGATTGATAGTCCTAATTTTGGTTTCGCATCAGGAGGTTCGGGTATTTGGACAAGTAATATTGTGAATCCAAATTTAAATCAATGGTATCATATTGTAATCACTTATGATGGAACAAATACTATAACGCCTTATGTAGATGGAACTTCATATGGAGCTATAACACATACACCCGCAAATGGTAATAATTTAACAATAGGAGATTCGGATTTAAGTTCTTGGGGTTCTTTTAATGGCAAAATAGACCAAGTAAGAATATACTCTTCAGCTTTATCAGCATCAGATGTAGAAGCATTGACATCTGAAACGAATGTACCAACTACTAATCTTGTTGCTGATTATAAATTAGATGGAGATGCAACAGATGAAACAGGAAGCTATAATGGAACGGCTACTGATTTAACTTATTCAGATCCTGCAGAGTTTCCAGTATATGATGGCACTGCAACAAACGTATCCTACGCTTATGACGGCACACCTACAAATGTAAGTTTCGTAGGAACTTCATTCCAACCTGATTTGGTTTGGATAAAGGAAAGAAATAATCCTATTGATCACCTCTTGTTTGATACTATTAGAGGCGCAGGAGTATATCAAAGAACAAATCTTACATCAAATGACCCTTTACCACAGTTAGCTACATTAAGTTCTTTTGATAGTAATGGATTCTCTGTTGGCACAGATGGTGGAGTTAATGGTAATAACGATACATACGTAGCTTGGTGTTGGAAAGCAGGTGGAAGTGCAGTATCAAACACAGATGGTTCTGTAACATCACAAGTGTCAGCAAATCCTGATGCAGGGTTTAGTATTGTGAAGTATAATAGCGGAACAACAGCAATAACAGCGGGACATGGATTAAATCAAAAACCTGAAATGTTAATATGCAAACCCCTTGTTGCAGGTTCTTGGGCAATATGGCATAAGGATTTTGCAGATTTAGAGCAAACATATATTCCATTTACAACATCAGCAGCAATTGATGCAGGTGTAAATATATGGAATTATTCTAATTGGGGAAATAATTTAATAGGTTCTGTAAATCCAACAATGTTTGGCAATAATAATGATGTAATAGCCTACTGCTTCCATTCAGTAGATGGGTATCAGAAGATAGGGAGTTATACTTCAAATGCTTCAGTTAAAATTACAACTGGATTTGAACCAAGATGGATAATGATAAAATACACTGGGGCTGCAAGCGATTGGTGGATAATGGATACTGCAAGATATGATGGTTCAACTGGTACGCACGGAGGAAAATTAGTAAAACCATTTTTAGAAGCAAATACATCTGACGCAGAAGCTTCTCCTACTTCAGGTTCAGTAGAATTTGTTTCAGATGGATTTTATCCAACTAATTTTTTTAATTCAAATGGAGTCATCTATTTAGCAATAGCATAATGGAAAATTTAAGACTTTGGTTAGTGAATAGTGCAGCGGTAGGATTTAGCCTTGTAAATATAAATATGGTATTAAGTACGTTAGTGTTAGTTGCAACCCTAGTATGGACAGTATTACAAATAAAAGATAAACTTAAATAGATGGCATTAGGCAGAACAGCACGGTACTACAGAGACAACCCTGAAGCAAGGGCTGTAAAGTCTGCCTATGACAAAAAGTTTCAAAAGAAGAAAGAGCAAGTTAAAAAGCGTGTCGAATGCAATAAGTTTAATAGAAGAAAGGGAACTTATGGTAACGGAGACAACATGGATTGCTCTCATAAAAATGGTACATTAGTACAAGAACATAGAAAGAAAAACAGAGCCAGAGGTGGCTCAAGAAGGGCTTAATTTTAAATTTTATATATGACAACTACTATTTTTATTTTAATCGCACTAGTCGCATTATTAATTATCATTAATGTTGCTGCAATTTGGATGACTAGAAAGGGTCTAACTCGTGATGACAACAACAACATGATTCCTGACCTCTTAGAGGAGAAAATGGCTGAACTCAAGCAAGATGTATCTATTCGTGTAGATCGTGTAGGGCAAGAGCTTAAAGACGTTGGTAGGGCTATCAAAGAAGTAGGTAACCAAATTGGAGATATTCCAACTGCTGCTACAGGAAAAACAAGACCAGGACGAAAACCTAAAAAATGAGGATAAGTGATCATATATCATACAAAGAAGCTATAAGATCGAACACGGCTTTGAGGTTAGATATTGATAACACTCCTGGCGGCTATGAGCTAACAAACATGGCTGGTGTTGCAATAAACGTATTTGAACCTTTAAGAAAGTGGGTTGGAGGTCCTATAAAAATAAACAGCTTCTTTAGATCAAAAGATTTAAATACTGCCATTGGAGGCAGTGTTAATTCACAGCATTGTGAGGGTAGAGCGATTGACCTAGACGACACTTTTGGTTATAAAACAAATGCTGAAATGTTTCATTACATTAAGAAAAACATAAGTTTTGATCAGCTTATATGGGAGTTTGGAGATGACGAAAACCCAAACTGGATTCATGTTAGCTACGTATCTGAAGATCAAAACAGAAAAAGGTGCTTGCAGGCGTATAAATTAAATGGAAAAACTAAATATAAATTAATATGACAACTACAAAAGAAAGTTTAGAAAAAAGACCAACATATAAAAACGAAAAACCAAAGATGAAAAGCAAAGAAATTAGACATTACGTGGGAGCAGCAGGTGTGTTTATACTCGTTGTAGCATTGATGCTTTTTTTAGCATACAACGACATACCTCAATCAAATAAAGACATATTTGTGAGTATTATAGGTATGATTGTGGGATCTCTTTCCGTTGTGATATACACGATTATTGGAAAAAATCCTGATGAGGTAAACTCTTTACAACAAAAGGTAGAGTCACTACAGTCACTAGCCGACACTATGGAGAAAAGAAATGATCAGTTGGAGGCTATGATTATTGAGTTGCAAAGAGAGATAATATCTAAGCTATCCGTAGTCGGTGCACAGTTTGTGTTGAAGGAAGAAAAATAAAATGTTAAAGATACTATTAAGCCTTCTTGGTAAGGGAGATTCAGGCAGGAGTAAGATAGGGGGATTAGCGTTAGACTTAAGAGAAGCCATCAAAGGCAAGGAGCTAGACCCAAACCAAATACTTGAACTTCAAACAAAGATAAACGAAGTTGAAGCGCAGCATAGAAGTATGTTTGTTGCGGGCTGGAGACCAAGTGTCGGCTGGGTTTGTAGTTTGGCTTTTGCCTATCATTTTGTAGCCTTTCCGATTGTTAGAACTATATATCCAGATGTTGATTTTCCTGAGCTAGATACTGAACCTTTATTTACTGTTTTGATGGGAATGCTAGGCTTAGGAGGTCTTAGAACATTCGAGAAGCTCAAGGGCAAGGCAAAGTAGTGCCTTTGTTTTTTTTGTAAATTTGCATAAAAGTTAATGTATGCCTAGAATAAGTTCATATCCGAAGGACACTAATATTAGCGGAAACGACATCTGGATTGGGTCTGATGGAGACAATGGTTTAGTAACCAAGAACTTTAGCCCTGATTCACTTGCTGGTTATTTTAACACACAAGGGAGCGTAAAAGAACCTACGTTTGTTTTTAATCAATCAACCTCTTCTTCTACGTGGACTATAAATCACAACTTGCAAAAGTTTCCATCTGTTACTGTTGTAGATTCTTCTGGGAATGTAGTCATGGGATTTCAAACATACAATAATAATAACCAGATAGTGTTAACATTTTCAGCTCCTTTTACAGGGTCGGCATATCTAAACTAAAAAACAATGGCAATAGATTTTTTAAGTAGTATTGATTTAAACAAGAATGAACTCCAAAACGGAGTCATTCACGTTTTAGCATCTGCTCCAAGCAACCCTGTTGAAGGACAGATATACTACGATTCAACAGACAACAGAATATATTTCTTTGATGGCACCAACTGGGTTGATGCTTCTGGGGATATAAAAAGCGTTCAAACAACTACATCAGATCAACTTACAATAACAGACTCAAATGGACCAAATCCTAGTCTTGCTATTGTAACAGGTGCTGTAACAAACTCAGGTACGGCTCTTGCTACTGGGGATCAGATATATGATTTTGTTTATGGAGTTGCTCAAGAAGTAACTATAAATGGAACTGCTAACGAAATAGAGGTTACAACAACTGGAGGAAGTGTAGCAGGAAAATTTGGTCCTAGTGACACAATTACTGTCGGACTTCCAGATGATGTAACTATCGGAAATGACTTAACTGTAACCAATGACCTAACGGTTAATGGAAACGTAACTCTTGGGAATGCTACATCAGACACTGTAACTATAGCAGGAGATTTAACTGTAAACGGTACAACTACTACTGTTAATTCAAACACAGTAGAAATAGGAGATAGCATTATCACATTAAACTCTGATGAAACTGGTGCTCCTTCACAAGATGCAGGTATAGAGGTTGAAAGAGGAACAGGTGCTAATAGAAGCCTTATATGGGACGAAAGCGATACTGACTGGAAAATACAACAATCTGGAGGTACTTATGAAAGAATAGCAACCTACGAAGATTCTGTAGAAGATGTTATTGTACAAGAAACAGGGGCTAGTGGTATTTCAATTACAGAGACACTTTCAGGAACTGGCAATAGAATCAAAACATATGACCTTGCAGTCAATTTAGATGACCTAAGATTTAAAGCAAGTATTGGAGATGGATCAACAACAGCGATTGCTGTAACACATAACCTTGGAACAGAGGATGTCATTGTTCAGCTTTTTGATAATTCAACGAAAGAAACAGTATATGCTGATGTTACAAGAAATACCGTTAATCAAGTTACTGTAACATTTGCAAGTGCTCCTGCATCAAATGCAATCAGAGTACTTATACAGAAATTATAATTTAAAATATGGCTAATCGTTTTCTTAATAATATAACGATAAATGATGCCTATACGCTTCCATCTTCGGATGGAACTTTAGGGCAAGCAATAGTAACAGATGGTGCAGGAAATTTAAGTTTTTCTACTGTTGCTGCAGGAACGGCTGACGCTGCCCTAAAAATATCTTTTACAATTAAAAACGTATCTGGAGGAACTTTAAATGCAGGAACAATAGTTCGTGCTGCACCTACAGCAAACCCACCATCAGGAAATGTTTTAGAAGTAGATGTTGCAGACAACAGTGCAGCTTCGACAATGCCTGCTATTGGCATATTAACAGATTCTATAGCAGATACGGCAGAAGGTGATGCAATTGCTTTTGGTAGAGCATCTGGGTTTTCAACATCTGGATATACAGAGGGAGACCCAATATGGGTTGGATCAAGCGGAGCTTTTGTGGGAACAAAACCAACTGGTTCTGATTTAATACAAAGGTTTGGTCAGATTGTAAAAGTACATGCTTCAAACGGAAGTATCGAAGTTTTTGGTGCTGGAAGAACTAACGATGTTCCTAATTTATCTACTGGCAAGATATGGGTTGGTACTGCAACAAATACGGCAGAGTCAACTTTAATAGACGTAGATGAAACAAATAATATTTTAACTGTAAACGGTAAAATCTATTATGGTAATGTATTTTCTCAAGAAAGTGATTTACCATCTGCAACCACCTATCACGGTATGTTTGCTCATGTGCATGGGACAGGATATGCTTATTACGCTCATGCAGGAGCTTGGGTTAAGTTAGCTAAACTAACAGACATAAACGATTCAACATTAACTGTAACTGCAGGAACTGGATTATCAGGTGGGGGAACATTTACGACAAATCAATCTTCAGACAGTGCTGTAACTGTTAATTTAGATGATACAGCAGTAACTCCAGGAACTTATGGAGATGCTAATAACACTCCACAGATTACAATAGACCAACAAGGTCGTATTACTTCTGCTACAACAGTAACTACTGCAGGATCAGGGTCTGGAGGCGGTGGAGCAGAGCTTTCTATCGAAAGAAATGTATTTACTGCTACAGCAAACCAAACAGCATTTACAATATCATCTGATATAACAGCATCAAGTAATACACAAGTATATATTGATGGGGTGTATCAAGCTAAAAGCAATTACACAACGAGCGGATCAACAGTTACATTTTCAACAGGAGTTCCATTAGGAGCTGAGGTTGAAGTTGTGCATTTTATTTCCGTATTATCAAAAGTATATACAGATACGTTTACTGGGGACGCTTCTACAGTCGATTTCACGGCTTCTAAGGACGTTACAGACGAAAACGTTACACAAGTATACATAGACGGAGTTTATCAGTCTAAAGACAATTATACGACTTCTGGAACTACTATCACTTTTTCCACCGCACCTCCAAGTGGTAGTGCAATAGAGGTCGTACATTTTACAGCAGCTGAATATTCAACATTGGATAGTAATCAGTTTACTGGGACAGGATCACAAACAGATTTCACTTTAACACAAGAGGTGGATATTGACAAATCTTTTGTATTCATACAAGGGGTATATCAAGAGAAAAGCACGTATAGCATATCTGGTACAACATTAACATTTACAACCGCACCGCTTAGTGGATATACAATAGAGGTTATTACAGTTGGTGCAGTATCTGTATTTAATGACACTCTTTTTGTAGACAACTTTAACGGAACAGGATCACAAGTTGATTATACGCTTTCAACAAGTCCTGCAAGCGAGAATGCTATTGATGTTTACATTAATGGATTGTATCAGCAGAAAGATACATTTAGTCTATCTGGAAGTACCTTAACATTTTCAACTGCTCCTCCAAATGGTTCAACTATAGAGGTTAAATCAACAGGAGGATTGAATAATGTAGTTTCTTCAGGGGCATCGGTTACATTAGATGCAACACCTAAAACAGCAGACTTTACTGCTACTGCAAACAAAATACATTTAGTAGACACAAGCTCTACGGCAATTACAGTTACATTACCATCTTCTCCAAGTGAAGGAGATGAGGTTTCTATAGTTGACTACGCTGGTACTGCTGACTCTAACAATATTACAATAACATCGAGTGATAATATTAATGGAGCATCTGATGATAAAAAAATTAATTATGAAAGAGGTGGGGTTTCTATAGTTTATGTAGATTCTACTCAAGGCTGGATAGCTTATAATGCTGCTAATGAAACTGCTGCTGCTTTAAATATAACTCCATTAACAGTTGATTATTTAGTAGTCGCTGGGGGAGGAGCTGGGGGTTATGGATATGGCGGTGGCGGTGGAGCTGGTGGTTTACGTACATCTTATGGTGGTACGTCTGGTGGCGGTTCAAGTGCTGAATCATCATTAACTTTAGATATTGCAACAAATTATACAGTTACAGTTGGTGCTGGAGGTGGGCTTGCAACATCAGACTCTGAGTCTCCGGCTAATTATTCTGGAAGTAATTCTGTTTTTTCAACAATAACTTCAACTGGTGGTGGCGGTGGAGGTAATCAATCACCCAACTTTGATGGTGGTTCTGGCGGTTCTGGCGGTGGAGCTGGAGTGCCATCTGCCGTTACTACATATAATGGTGGCTCTGGAGTTTCAAATCAAGGTTTTGCTGGAGGTAATTCAACTCGACTCAACGCTGGGGGTGGTGGTGGAGCCTCATCAATAGGCGAGGCTGGCGGAGTAGATGGAACAAATTATGGAGGAGATGGGGGAGCTGGATTAGCTATATCAATTACTGGCTCATCAGTTACTTATGCTGGTGGTGGTGGTGGTCTGGGATGGGCAGCTGCTGGAGCTGGCGGTAATGGTGGGGGTGGAGCTGGAGCTTATTTAAGTAATACACCCGGCGTAGATGGTTCTGCAAATACCGGAGGAGGCGGCGGCGGCGGACAATACACTGCACAAGCTGGTGGTTCTGGAGGTTCTGGAGTAGTAATAATACGCTATCCAAATGCATATACAGTCACTATAGGAGCTGGACTAACAGGCACAACTGCCACAGATGGCACAGACAAAGTAACTACATTCACAGCTGGAACAGGAAATATATCATTTAGTTAACTATGGCATTAACAAAACTCATAACAGATTTAATTGACGGTTCTTTAGGAACAGACTGGCAAGCTACTCCAAAAACAGCAGACTTTACAGCTGTAGCTGGGGAAGGTTATTTTGTTAATACTACAAGTGCTGCAATTACAGTTACACTTCCAAGCTCACCAAGCGCTGGAGATGAGGTTTCTATAGTTGATTACGCTAGTACCGCCAGCACGAATAATATAATTATAACTTCAAGCAATAATATACAAGGTTCTAATAATGATAAGGCTATTAAATATAGTAATGCTTCTGTAAAATTAATTTATTCAGATACAACAAGAGGCTGGCTAGTAGAATCGAATGCTACATCTGATAGTATTGGCAATAATTTACCATCAAGTTTTTCAGTAGATTATTTAGTGGTTGCCGGAGGTGGAGGTACAGATTTATTTTCTGGTGGTGGTGGTGCAGGAGGACTTAGAACTTCTTTTTCAGGAGCTACAAACGGAGGAGGTTCAGCATTAGAAAGTACCCTTACTCTTTCAACTGATGTATCTTATAATATAACTGTTGGGAGTGGAGGAAGTGGATTAGGTTATGTTTCTCCGGGAGGAACAGCAAATGGAAGCAATTCTGTTTTTCATAATATTACAAGCAACGGAGGCGCTGGAGGAAGTTATCAAACTGGAGCTGACGGAGGGTCTGGTGGAGGTGCTGGTTGTGGCTCCAATCCAGGTAGTTATTCGGGAGGATCTGCTTTAACAAGCCCAACAGTGCAAGGATACGGTGGGGGCAATAGCGGACCTAGAAATGGAACTGGTTATCCTTGTGGTGGCGGTGGTGGTGCAGGTGCAGTCGGTCAAAATTATGTTTCTGGTACTCAAGCTGGAAATGGAGGCTCTGGGGTAGCTGTTAATATTTTAAATTATACTGATGCTACTACTGAATCTGTAGGCGAGGTAATTGGAACAGATGTTTATTATGCTGGCGGTGGAGGCGGTGCAGTAATTAATAATTATACAGCTGGCACAGGTGGTAATGGAGGTGGTGCAGATGGAATTAATGGTTCGGCAACTCCTAACGACGGACAATCAAACACTGGCGGAGGTGGAGGTGGCTCAAGTAATGCATCTACGACTAATGTTGGTAGTAATGGCGGCTCTGGAGTAGTAATATTACGTTATCCTACAGGATATACAATAAGTGGTGTAAGTGGCACAACTACAACTGATGGAGCTTATGATGTTACAACATTTACAGCAGGAACAGGAACAATAACATTTAATTAATAAATAAAATATGGCACATTATAGTTTCTTAAACATGCAAAACATCGTCACCGAAGTAATAGTCGGTAAAGACGAAACAGATGGACCAACAAACTGGGAAATGCATTATGGTAATTTCAGAGAACAAGTTTGTAAGCGTACATCTTATAACACAAGAGGTGGAGTATATTATGACCCTCAAACAGGAGAACCTGCTGAAGATCAATCTAAGGCATTTAGAAAAAACTATGCTGGGATAGGATATACATACGATGAATCTCGTGATGCTTTTATTCCCCCAAAACCATTTGATAGCTGGACACTAAACGAAGACAGCTGCCTATGGGAAGCTCCTGTAGCTATGCCAGATGATGGACAGCAATACTCTTGGAATGAAGAAACAACAAGTTGGGATTTAATAACAGAATAAATAAATAATTATGGCACTAACTAAAGTAACATCAGCAGTATTAAATGACGATGCTGTATCATACGATAAACTTGGGAGTGAGTTTACAACAGCTGCTGCATTATCTGCAAGCGATGTAGACTTTAGCACTGCTCAAGTATTTACAAAAACATTAACAGCTGCGGATACATTGACGTTTTCAAACGTATCAACTGGAATGGTTAAAGACCTTGTGATTACAGGGGACTTCGCTTTAACACTGCCAGCGTCAGTTAAAGTTATATCTGGAACGTATGACGGAACAGTATCAAACCTAATTCAAATAGTATCAACCAACGGTGCAACTGAACAGTGGGCATCTATAAGTCAACAAGCGGTATAATCATGGGAACAAAAGCAATAAACAAAAACGGAACAATTAAAGTTTATCAAGGTGTACCTAAAACTTTGCATGCTTCATCTGGAACTTATTTAAATGCTCCAGCAATGACTGATGCGCAGCTAAGAGCTGCAGGTTTATTTGATGTGGTTATGCCTGAGGACTATGATTCACAAATACACGATCTAGGAGAAATCTTTTGGGATTCTGCAAATACGCAGTTTACATACCCAAAAACAGATAAAACTTGGACACAAACTTTAGATGAGTTAAAAACTCAAAAAATTGCTAACCTTAAATCAAACGCAAATAGTAAGCTTGCAGAAACTGATTGGATTATCGTAAGAGATAAGGAACTTGGTAATACAACTGCACAGTCTACTTTAGATGATAGAGCAGCAATTAGAACAAGTTGTGCTACAAAAGAAAGTGAAATAAATGCATTAACAACAAAAGCATCAGTTGTAACTTACGATACAACTCTATAGTATGATTGGTAAAAAGCTAATAAATACAGGAGGAGCGGCGGTAGATACTAATTTACCATCAGGTTACTTCAACACCGTACTCTACGAAGGAAACGGAGGCACTCAACGTATTGGTGGGTATATAAATAGAGGTGCATTATTTAATGGGAGTAGTAGTTATATAACATTGCCTACAGGCTCCCCATTTAATGATTCTAACACTATAAAATCAGTAAGTGCTTGGGTTAAATTAAATA
>Ga0208162_1000029_pt1 | contig 63382 bp, 87 predicted proteins | sample CB_VirMetaG_4_FD_184539 | JGI IMG/M metagenome (GOLD analysis project Ga0208162, IMG submission 184539) | Freshwater to marine saline gradient viral communities from Chesapeake Bay - CB_1508_1M Viral MetaG (SPAdes) (version 4) | ecosystem: Environmental > Aquatic > Marine > Coastal | place: USA... | reverse complement strand
CACGAGCAATGAGAAAATATTGCACCGATCAAAAGTATCGTGAACGAGTACATCAATTTAATAAAGCATCAGTTGAAACAATTAAACACTATACTAGATATGGATACTAAAGATAAATTATATGACTTACGTCAAACAATTGACGACCTTGTTGCGATCGGTCCAGACTACGCACACTTTATGAATGCACAAATTGCACACAAGAATTTAAAAAAGATTAAAAAATTATTAGAATATATAGGATGAATCACTTAACACTTTACACATACGAATTTTATACAGGTCTTGCAATGGCAATACCATTTACCGTAGCCATTTTGCTATACGCATTTTACAAAGCTAACACGATGACAAACGGATAATATTAACAAATAACAAACAAACACAATTATGAAAACATTTGACAGATACAAACAAAACCTAAAACAAGTTGGCGACGACATTATATCTTATGATACTGTTGTTGCACAAATAAAAGATAACAAGCTTCATTTGGTGAAATGGTATGTTCCCGGCGTCGGGTCGCACAGTCCAACGACGTCGAGACATATCAATTACGTAGCACAACAACTTAATCTTGAAATAGCATGAATGTAACAATAAAAGCATATAAATACGAAGACTTAGACCATCAAAGTCAATTTGAAGTATTAACGTGGCTTGACAATGACCCTATTGATTATGAAGATGAAGAAGGTAATACACATTGGCAATACTTTACTGACATGGAAACTCAAGATATAATTGAACATTGTGAAGCAAATGAATATTTGTTTAATAAATTTGGAAAACCAATACACCACTTAATCTTAAAATAGTATGAATACAATAATACAACAAATGGCCGATCACTGTATTGAAGTTATTGACGAATACATTGACAACACAATACACTGGCAACTTGACGAAGAAGAACTTGAAGGCGATGACTTTAACGAATTAGAATTAAAAATTAAACAACAAATATTATTTACATTAATTAAAAGAGTAACAAAATGACAAAAATTGACGAACAGCTAGCGAGAGCTTTAAACATAGCTAAATTTACAGAAGACTATACACCAAGCGCTGATTTACAAATTAGTGAATCCATGACCGCTGATGGGTATGAAGTACACATTATGACTAATGACCATATACATATACAATGGGATACGGATATTTATTATTATCAACCACCATTTGATGATATTATTGAACGCATTAAAGATTTAGATGAAGATGCTATTGTATATGTAAGCGATCTTGAAACATATTTACCAGAATATGAAGTTGAAAACTATCTTGAAGAATATAATGATAAATTATTAGATAACTTAAATGTAGAAAATTATGACAACTAAAGAATTACCAGATAACTGGTGGGACCACGGTATTAATCCGATCTTAGGATATAAATGGAAACGACCAACTTTAAATCCAACACCACCCAAAAGCAAAAAAGAATACAATCCTGAAGATGATTATAAAGTTGATGACGGAGTAATTAATTATTTTACAAAGTAAACACGAAGCATAACGGATAATAATAACGAACAACAAACAATTAAAATTAAATATTATGAACACACAATTACAAAATTACTTAGACTTACAAAACAAAATCAGTCGCATTGAAAAACTAACTAATGCTGATTGGGACACAAAGTACATGCTTGAAAAGTTTGTACCAACCGTATGGAATGACGGCTTTGACATACAAGATATAATTGACTACATAACAGTTAAGCTTCACGAAGTAATAACAAAGCTTGAAGAAGAAAAAGAAATAATAACAACACAAACTAAATAATATGGCTGGTAATAAATTTGACACACAGTTTGCTATACACAAACCAAAGTTTTATAGCTTAACGTTCAAAGATCTATACAACGAAGAACGTACAATGACTGGTACACCTAGTCAAGTTATAAACTATATACTTAACCAGCAACTATAACAAAAATGTTATAAGAACCTATAAAGAATTATAACATATATGATGGTCCTCTACCCTGTTGGCTTCAGCGAGGATAAGGATTAGCTACCTGAAGAACCCGCACAAGGGACGCCATTATAATAATATTAAAAGCTACAGAGGATTACCGACGGGTAAATAGATACTCGAGTTGAAGTGAGGGTAATGTTCCTCCTCCTCTGTACCACACTTTGTGTGTTTGTTAGGCCAAAAAACCGTCGTACCTCTGCAGGGGTGAATAAAACCGGCGGTGAGGCCACACACAAATAAACAATAATTTTAAATTAAATACTATGACAAATCCAATCGACGATCGAATTGAGGCAAAGCTAATATCTAAAATAGCACATTATAGATTAAGCATACGCACCCAATTTAGAAACAGACACCACGTTGCGTGGCCTGAATTAACTTATAAAACAATTATAGGTGACATTAGAGACTTAAAAGTATGGATACGCATAGCTGAATTAATTGATGAAGCTAAAGCGGGTACAGATATTCCGTCTGTAACACCATATACAATTTATCAAGCTAAACAATTAACACTGTGAAAACAAAAATTCAAAAAACAATAAACCATCAATACAGAGTTCTTTGGCAAAAAGACGAAATTTTTGGTGGCTATAAAGACTTTAATACAGAAAAAGCAGCATTAAATTATATAAAAGAAATATCAAAATGACAATACAAGAATTAAAACAATACATGGAAGATAAAAAGAAACGTAACGCAGCTAAATGGAAACAAAAAACTGAAATGCATGGCTATTGTAAACCATTTACCGATGATGACTATCACAAAAATCGTGATATTATATTCAGCGGTAAAAAAGTACACAAAATTAAATTTACTCATAACTCAATTTATAAATCAATTTACAAATCTTATTAAATATGGAAACAAAAGAAAAGATCGCTAGACCTGAAAAGATTTTAAATATGGTACAAAAAGAATTAGATCTTAAAGATATATCAATTAAAAATCGCACACGAGAAATGTCACAGGCTCGTTTTATATACTTTAAATTAGCTAAAAAATATTGTAGGTATGCAAGCTTATCTAAAATAGGTAAGGTCGTTAAACGCGACCATGCAACCGTTATTAATGGTTTAAAAAAGTTTGATACTGAAGCTAAGTATGATCCATATATGTATGATGTATATGATACTATAGCTAAACACCTTGATATATATTATGTTAAACCAGGACGTGAAGAAAATATTGATATGACATTTGATCAAGTATTAGACCGCGTTGAAGCATTAGAAAATAAAATAAATAAATTTATAGGATGGAAAAATTAAAAAAAGAAACAATACAAGTAAATTCAATGGCTATAAAAAAAGCTAAATATAATTATGACAATAGCAGATTAAAGCTTACATTTGTAAACGGAAAACAATATAATTATGATAATGTACCGATAAATAAATTCATTTCTATGAAATATTCTGAATCAATTGGTAAATTTATTAATAAACATATATTAAGAAAATACGAATATACTTATGTTGAATAATATAGAACAAACAGGTGAATCTATTTGGAAGTTTGTGCATGGTTTACAAACAACTAACTTTAAAAATCGTCCTATTACAGACGACGAAGCAAATGCTATACACGAGATTATTGAAGCAGCTCAAGAAATAGTAAATACCAAATCTGAAATATACGAATTGTTAAATAGTTAAAATTAATAGTAATATAATAAGAACCGCATGAATTTATCTGATCAAGATATAAACAAAATTGCCGACGCTTTATTTGAAAGATTAATGAAGCAACAACAAAAATTTGAAGCTGAAAATAACACTTTTATTGTAAGCGACGAGTTTGGCAATACTAAAACTGTTGATGAAGCCGAATATTTACACTTTGAATTAATTAAATTAGAAGAACTAATGAATTCGTATGTTAAAGAAGAACGCTATGAAAAAGCTGAAATTCTAAAAAACAAAATACGAATCATAAGAAATAAAATTCAAAAGTTATGAAACCATCAATGGGTGAACTAATCGTAAAATATAAAGGTGAAGATCTTAGCTATTTAATTAATTTAAAAGTTGCAGATCATGTTCAAGACCAAGCCGTGCAGGACATATTAAAATATTTTCCGCATGATGTAGAAATTGAATTTAAAGAATTATATTAAATGAGCTATAAGTTATATAAACACATAATAAAATCTAATTACGCTAACCTAAAAACAAAAATAAATGATTTTAGAAAAGTTAACATCAAGAAAAAAGAAACACGTAAGTAAGATTAAAAATCATATATTTGATTTGCATATGCAACTATCGCATAAAGCAAAAAATATAGATGAATTAAAAGGTAAAGACTTAAATAAAAAAATTAAAGAATTACAAAGTATAACAAGTAGAATGAAAGAATATCAAAAATATTTAAAATTAGTATTATTATAATGAGTAAAACAAAAGATCTGTTAGATCATATTACAACTGCTGAATTACAGGATTTAGAAATCCTTTATGAAATCATCGGCCCGGAATGTGACGATAGCAAATAAAATAAATAAAGTAGCAGGCTAATGTCGCATAGAAAACTTGATTATCTTAATCGAAGACGCATCATATATAGACGCGAACCAATTACTGATACCCCTTCTGAAACTTTCAGCTGGGGTAATTTTTATGAAAATGGTACGTATGAATGTTATGATCTGTTTAGAAGTAAAGGTAAGATAACATCTTATAAATCATTTAAATGGCATTTACTTGTGTTATGGTATCTTAATACACAATTAACTTATGATGAAATTACAGAGCTAGCACGATATATAGCGGATAAAGAAAATGGGTTTATAACAATTACATTATCAGACGCGTCAATTAAGAACTTAGTTGATGAAGTATTTGAAATGGATTTAGAAGAACCACCTAAAAATAAAATAAGAAAAATAATATTTAAAGAGCACTCAGGATTAGATACTTCACAGAAGCTTAGCATAGTAGGTAAGCTCATCGGTAAAAAAAAGAAAGCTGAAGCTAGTGATATATATGAAACTATGTTGTATATTCACGAAAGTAATAGAAAAATAACTATAGCAAGCATAGCTAAAGCTTTAAAAGTATCAACAAGAACAGTATATAGAAATATAACTACTGAGATAAAGCGAGAAAAAATATTATTAAATGAAGAAGTATAATCTACAAAACTATTTACGGTATAAACACGATTTAAATAAAACACTTTTACGAGATTTAAAAGACGATCGGGAAAAGATTATAATTGAAAGCATGGAATTAGTTGAAAATATAGCAAGAAAGTTCTCAACAACACAACAGGCTTCTGGAGTGTTGACTATAAATGATCTAATTCAAGAAGGTTCAATTGGTTTGATTCACGCCGTAGATAAGATTGATTGGGACGTTATAACGGATTCTACAGAACCCGAAAGAACACTTAAATCATTTCTATCTAAACGTATTAAAGGTGCAATACGAAGAGCAATAGATATTAATAGAGGTAATATCAGAATACCTGAGCATAAATTAAATGACATGCGAAAAAATTCTGAACAAGAGAAAAAAACTATTGAAGTATTTTTTAATAGTATATTTTCTAGCATTGACGACAACGTGGATAAGTTTATTCAAGTTGAAGACAAAACAAAAGATTACAATATAGATATTATGAATAAATATCTGTTGAGTATAATGGAAGCACATCTTAATATAAAAGAATATGACGTGCTTAGAATGAGCTACGGCTTAGATTGTGATAAAATGTCTGCTAAGGATATAGCTGACAAACTGAAAATTGATGGAACTGCAGCTTACGTACGAATTTCACAAATAAAACGTGATGCAATTAATAAATTAATAGATAATGTAGATCCTGCACAAGTAATTGATTTTCTGTAAGTTACATAAAAATATTATTAAAATCAAGTTTAATTATGAATATCCACGAAAAATTAAGTTTAATTCAACAAGAGTTTAAGTCTAAAAAGTCACGTTTTAACTCTTTCGGTAAGTATAATTTTAGATCTGCCGAAGACATTCTTGAAGCTCTTAAACCATTTAACAAAAAGTATAAAGTATACTTTACTGTTAATGAGAAGTACCTAGGCGATGGTGTAATTGAGTCAACAGCAACTGTATTTGATGCAGATGGTGCAAACTTTATTGAAGCTACCGCGCTAGTTGGTGTAGATTTTAATCAAAAGGGAATGCAAGTACCTCAGCAATTTGGTTCAGCTTCCTCTTATGGTAAAAAATATGCACTTGGAAATCTATTGCTAATTGATGACACAGCAGATTCAGATGCAACTAATACGCATAACAAATCCACATCTAAACCTAAGTTAATTAAGGGTACAGATAATTGGACTAAAGCAATTAGTTTTGTTAAATCAGGTGGTGCAGTTAATGCAATATTAAGCAAATATGATGTGTCAAATGATGACACGCTAACATTAAAAGTACATGAGCCAAGAGAATGAAATAATTGAAAAGCTTAAAAATGATGAACATTATTATGGTAAATTTGGTAGACAATATTTAAGCAATTCAGACATATCCGTATTATTAAATAATCCGCTTGACTTTAAGCAACCTTCAAAACCTAATCCAGCTTTTTTAGTCGGAGGTTATTTTCACACTGCAATACTTGAACCAAATAAACTGGAAAAGTATAAAGTGATTGAAGCAACCACTAGGAGTACAAAGAAATATAAAGAAATTTCTGAAGGTGAGCTATGCTTATTACAGCATGAAGTTGATCAGATTGAATTAATGCGAGAAAAGGTCTTAACTAATAAGATCTGTAAAGAGTTTATTTTAGGTTCGAATGATAAATCGCAGATTGAATATGAAGTACCCGGAATAATTGAATTAGAAGGTAATTGGTGGAAAGGTAAAGCTGACATTATAAATCATGATGAAAAATTAATCATTGATTTGAAAACTACAGGAGATTTAAATAGGTTTAAAAGCAGTGCCTACCGCTATAATTACGACAGTCAAGCCTATATATATAGGAAAATATTTGATTATGATTTTTTGTTTATTGCTATAGATAAAAGTACACATCAAATTGGTATCTTTGATTGTTCAGACAGATTCTATGAATCAGGTTATGACAAAGTAAAGAAAGCAACTGATGTATATGATTTATTCTATAAGACCGATGGGTTCGATCCATCACAGTACTTTGTACAAAAAACACTTTAATTAATTTAAATTTTATTATTATGGCACGAACTAGAAAAAGAACATGCAACGTAACTGGAATTACTACAAGTGAAAATAATTTCTACAATGGTCATTCCCATGTAAAAGCCGTAGATAACCTACGCCGCGTAACTGGTGCAAACAAAGATCAGCTACGCAGAATGTTTAATATTTTAAGTACATATTAATATGGCTGGTATAATTAAAACAAGTATTAATCTTTCAGCAATACCTAAAGATAAAATTATTGAAGGCAAGAAAGGTAAATACTTACCAATTACTATAACAGTAAATGATGAAGTTGATCAATTTGGTAATCAAGGTCCAGTAATAGTATCACAATCTAAAGAAGAGCGTGAAGCTAAAATGGAAAAAACATATCTTGGGAATGCTCAAGTTGTATGGACTAATGGTGAATTTCCATCGCCACCACCTCGTGATGGTCAAACACCACAAGCTGCATCAACACAAGCGCAATCAATTGCAAAAGAAGATGATTTACCATTTTGATGATGATTATGATGTTGCTGTAAGCAATGATAATGACAATGAAAATTTGATAGAAGATTAAATGATTAATAACACGGAGATCAATGGATTTTTGATTGATACTTTCAATCAATATGAGCTGGAAGTGGGTAAAGCACAAGGAATTTGTCCTTTATGTTCTCACGACAGAAAACCTGAGAATAAAAAGCAAAAGTGTGCTTCTTATGATTGGGAACGGGGTCTCGGTACTTGTCATAATTGTGATAGCACTTTTCAATTACATACTTACCAAAGAAAAGGAGAAACTGATAAGATCTATATTAAACCAGATCCTATTGTAAATGAAAAGGAGGTAAGTACAAAAGTTGAAGAGTGGTTTAAATCACGTGGTATATCAAAAGAAACTCTAAGGGCTCTTAAAGTAACTGAGGGCCCTGAGTTTATGCCACAGACAGGAAAAGTCGAGAATGCTATACATTTTAATTATTTTGCAGGTAATCAATTAGTTAATATAAAATATAGAGATGGTCGAAAGAATTTTAAATTATATAAAGGAGCCGAAAAGATCTTTTATAATATTGATAATATTGTTGGCTATGAATATTGTGTTATTGTGGAAGGCGAGATGGATGCTCTTAGTATTTATGAATCTGGTATATATAATGTCGTTTCAGTCCCTAATGGAGCTACTCTTAATTCCAACAATCTTGATTATCTTGACAATTGTATTGATTATTTTTCTGATAAAGAAAAAATTATTATAGCAGTTGATTCAGATGAAGCTGGACAAGCATTACAAGCGGAATTAGTCAGAAGATTAGGATCTGAAGTGTGCTATTTAGCAACATTTGATGATTGTAAAGATGCTAATGAATATTTATTAAAATATGGAACAGAAAAACTGGCAAAGTGTATTACCGCCGCAAAACCGGTACCCCTTGAAAATGTTACTACATTCAAAGACATCGAATCTGAGATTACCGATTTCGTTCAAAACGGTTTTAAAAAGGGTTATCAAATTGGAATTCAAAATTTTGATAATATATTTTCAACTTATACTGGTCAATTCATTACTGTCACTGGTATACCGAGTTCCGGTAAAAGTGATTTTGTCGACCAAATGGTTGTTGGATATAATCAAAACTATGCTTGGAAAACGGCGTTCGCTTCTCCTGAAAATGCACCAACTTATTTACACGCACATAAATTAATGCGTAAAGTGTGGCAAGATATGCCACGTAAAGATCAAATAGGATCTGATAAATGGAATCAAGTAGCTGAGCATGTTAATGACAATTTCTTTTTTATTGATATGGACAGATATACACTTGAATCCGTATTAAGAAAAGGTGCTGAATTAGTAAAACGTAAAGGTATTAAGTGTTTAGTCATTGATCCATTTAATAAAATAAGAGACGTTGATGCTAAAACAGAAGATGTTAATAGATATACTATGGAGTATCTTACAAAAATTGAAACATTTGCTAAAAAGTTTGATGTTTTAGTTATTGTAGTAGCTCATCCAACTAAAATGTATAAAGATGCAAATGGAAAAATTGAAGAACCAACTATGTATAATATCAAAGGAGGCGGTGAGTGGTATGATGCTTCTTATCATGGCCTTCTTGTTCACAGGGATTACGACAATAAAACAGTTAAAGCAAAAGTTCTTAAAGTTAAATTTCAAAACCTCGGAGAAAACGGAGCGGAGGCACATTTCAAATGGGAACCTAGGTCTGGCTGTTTTATACCTCATGAACATATTGATATAGAAGCTGAACCAATGCCTTGGGAATAAATGGCTAAAAAAGAAACCAAATGGATGCCTTATTATGAGCCTTCAGATGAAGAAAATAAATGGCATAATTTTTGTATTAATAAAGGTATAATTATATCCCCAATAGCTGCTACAAAAGGGCCTAATCCTGAAGAATGGAAAATTGGTATATCATTTATGCCTAACTATAAAAAAATAAATTTAACTCCCACGGTTTATACAGCTGATATTATATGGGAAGAAACATATAAAATAATGAAATATTATTATGATAAATATAGATGAAGAATACAGGGGTTTATTGTCAGGTGTGTTATATGCTGGCAAAGATAAAAAAGATCGCACAGGTATTGGTACAAAATCTGTATTTGGGCGTACTATCCGTCACGATATGGATGCAGGTTTTCCTCTTATTACGACCAAAAAAGTTAGCTTCAATGCTGCTCTTACGGAAATTTTATGGATATTGCAAGGCAGGACTGATCTTAAATATCTTACTAGCAATGGTGTTAATTATTGGACTCCCAACTATGAATCATCAGGTAGGACTGATGGAACTCTTGGTAAAGTATACGGTTATCAATGGAGAAATTTCAATGGTACTGATCAATTGTTATCTCTATTACTTGACATACAAAACAACCCGTCTTCGAGAAGACTTATGGTTAATGCCTGGAATCCTGCTGATCTCGATGATATGGCACTACCTCCTTGTCATTATGGTTTTCAAGTATACATAAATGATGGTGTAATGGATTTAATGTGGCAACAAAGATCTGTTGATATTTTTTTAGGATTACCGTATGATATTGCAATGTATGGTTTACTTTTACATATGCTAGCAAAAGGTAATGGTTACAAACCTGGACAATTAATTGGTCAATTAGGAGATTGTCATTTATATAATAATCATTTAGATCAAGCTAAACTACAATTAGATAGAGAGCCGAAAAAGCTACCTACAATTGATTTATCTTTTGGTTTAACAATTCAGAAAGGAGCAAATGATTTTATTTTTATTCCTTCACATAATATGTTTAAATTAAATAATTATGAATCACATCCAGGAATCCGAGCGAAATTATCAGTATAAAACAAATTATATGGCAAAATTTTTAAGTGAAAAAAGTAAAAATATAATAAATAAAATAAATAATAAAAATATGAAAAATTTAATTTTAACTTTAATGTTACCTATGCTATCATTTGCACAAACGTATTATGATTCAGCATTGAATTTTCAAAATACAGTTAGGTCTTATTATGATATAACACCACTTAGTTATAGCAATGATCTTTCTATTGCTGCTCAGGAATGGGCTGATTATATGGCTACTACAGATAGTTTTACAGTAAGTTCAGATAATTATGGTGAAAATATATTTTATATTAATAAATCTTATGTGTTCGAAAACGGTAAAGATGTATTATTAGAAGCCTCTTTAAATTGGGTATTAGACTCAGATGATAATTCAACTTATGATCAAATTATATATCCTGATGCAACATCTATTGGTTTTGGTATTTCAGAAAATAATGAATCAATATATGTAGTTGCTAAGTATAATAAATTATATAAATAATATGTATTATATTTATCATATTCCTGGTAAAAAAGTTGGCGTTACACGTAATTTAGATAATAGAGTTACGCTGGTGCAGGGTTATAAGCCTAATGAATATGAAGTTCTTGATTCTTCTGATGATATAGATTATATATCTCAAAAGGAAATAGAACTTCAAAAGTCTTATGGCTATAAAGTTGATAGAAGTCTATATAAAAATTTATTTAAATCAAATATGAAAATAAACATAACAGAACAGACAACTACATTTCCGTATCCTAAAAGTTATTTAAAAAGTAAACTTAAAAATAGCATTGGAATGAAGTGGGAAACATCTTTAGGTGAATTTGAATTAACAAAAGAAGCTTTAGAATGGATAGATATAAATTCAAAAAAATCAATGTACAATGAAGATCGTTCTTTCATTTATAATAAAGCTTTTTATGAAGCTTTTATGGCACAGCCAACGTACAACAAGGAAAACATATTTGGACTCATTAGAGACTGGGCAGACGAGCGTGGCATCTATGATAAGGGAGATGTTAAGACTCAACTAATTAAATTATATGAAGAATCAGGAGAATTATCACAAGGGATACTTAAAGACAGCCAACCGGATATTATTGACGCTATTGGTGATTGTGTTGTTGTTCTCACTAATCTCGCCCACCTTGCGGGTACCGACATTGAAAGTTGTATTCAGTCTGCTTATGATGAAATATCTACTAGAACTGGTGAAATGAAAAATGGTACATTTGTAAAAACAACATTATAATGAGAGATCAAATAATAAAACAAGTTATAAATAAAATTCAATCAAGATCTGATGTTGGCTTTAAAAAGTATGGTGTAACTTTAGCAGATGATGATCAACCACTTGATACTTGGTTGCAGCATTTACAAGAAGAATTAATGGATGCTGTTAACTATCTTGAGAAAGCTCGTATGGTATTAAGAGACGAGATTGAAGAATGTTATATTAGAGATGCGAAGAAAGAGTAAAAAGAAAGGTCCTGTAAGAGCAAAGAAAATTACATATGATAGTCATAACTTTGCATCAGGATTAGAAAGATATATGTATATAGCTTTAAAAAAAGCAAAAATTAAAGCTAAATATGAAGGAGAAACGTTCGTTTTAATTAATGGCTTTCACTTTGAAAACGAAGCTTATGAAAGGCAAGCCAATGGAAAAGGTGAGTATGTCAATAGAGGTAGTAAAAGAATATTACCTATTAAATATACTCCAGACTTTATTGGTAAAGATTTCATAATTGAAACCAAAGGGAGGCCAAACGAATCGTTTCCAATTAGATGGAAGTTGTTTAAAAGACTAGTTACAGAACAGTTTCCTGAATATACTTTATATAAACCACAAAATCAAAAAGAATGCGACAGAACCGTAGAACTCATCCTGAGCAAGCAAAAAAAATAGCCAGGTTAAAATACGCTGAGCGTCAAATTGAAAAATGGATTAAATGGTCTATTAATAACAGAGGATATATAAAGTATAAAGAGTTAGTAGAAATACATGAACAATATAATATAAAATGTTATGGCTAAAATAGTATTAAATAATTATTTAAAAAAACCAAAAATAAAAAGACCAGGTGTTCATGCAAAAAGCAAAACATCTAATTTAAAAAGCAGTAAAAATTATACTAAACTTTATAGAGGACAAGGAAGATGAGATTAGTTCCAAACAATTGGGAAATAACTATAGGATTATATCCAGGTATATTACTTGGAATGAGATCTTATGTAGAAAAAGATTATGTTCAACACGTTATTTATCTACCATTTGTAGATTTATGCATAGAAATAGAAAAAATATAATGGGATTATTTGATGAAAGAATACCGTACAAACCATTCGAATATCCAGAATACTATACTGAGGGATGGCTTAAACAAGCTCAGGCGTTCTGGTTACATACCGAGATACCAATGTCAGGTGACGTCAAGGATTGGAACGAAAAGCTTAGTGATTCAGAAAAAAACTTAGTTGGAAATATATTATTAGGATTTGCACAAACAGAATGTGCAGTATCTGATTATTGGACACAAAAAGTTGTTGAGTGGTTTCCAAAGCACGAAATACAACAAATGGCTATGATGTTTGGTAGCCAAGAAACAATTCACGCTGTAGCATATAGTTATTTAAATGAAACTTTAGGATTAGAAAACTTTGAAGCTTTTTTACAGGATGAAGCAACAATGGAACGCTTTGATAATTTAGTTAGTTATGATGGAAATAATACTGTTGGAATTGCAAAAAGTCTTGCAATATTTAGTGCATTCGCAGAAGGAGTTAGTTTGTATTCTGCTTTTGCTGTTCTTTATAGCTTCCAATTACGTAATTTGCTCAAAGGAATAGGGCAACAAATGAAATGGAGTGTACGGGATGAATCATTACATAGTAAAATGGGTTGTCAATTATTCAGACATATGTGTCAAGAAGATGAGGCATTGTTAGAAAAATGTAGAAAAGATGTTATTAATGCAGCACAATCAATGCTTAAAGCAGAAGAAAACTATATTGACAAAATGTTTGAACAAGGGGACATTGAAAATCTTAAAGCCCACGATCTCAAACAATTTATTAGAAAGCGACTCAATGAAAAACTACAAGAACTCGGTTACTTTGACCTCGGGCAGTACTTTACTTTTGACGAAAAAGCAGCAGCAAATCTTGACTGGTTCTATCATCTTACCGGGGGGCATACTCATACTGATTTTTTTGCTGTTCGCCCAACTGATTACTCAAAAGCAAACGAAGGAGAAGATTTTGAAGATATATGGTAAGATTAAAAAAATTAGTAAAAGAAAGAAAGCTAACTCCGTTAGAAAGATTATCTAATAGACTTGGTTATATGGGTGCAGGTTTTATAATGATCTCACCTTATTTGTTGCCTGAAAATATAGGTGCAATAACATATGTGTTTGGAGGTTTATTATCCTTACCGCAGGTGTTTGTAGCAAAACAATGGAATTTAGTAATAGTTAATTTAAATGTTACTATAGGTTATTTAATTTATTTATATAATGCATAATGAAAGAAAACAAACTAATAGAAATGTGGAACAGAGTAGAGATACTGGGTCAAAACATGCAACAAATAATAACAGAAATGAACAATCTCAGAGATTTATCTATTGGGACGATGAGTTTGGTGAAGAAATTCGACGGGTACGAAAAAGCTCTGGAAAATTTACAGAAAGATATTTCGAGCGAGATGAAGAATAAAGAGGAAGCTAATGTGGAATAATAATTGGGTAAAAGGTGAAGACTATCCTGTTTGGGGTGACACCGAAGTATATAAAAAAACAATTACCGGAGGTTATTTATTATTTGATGAATCACCTAAGGATGCATATTGGAGGGTAAGCAACGCTGTTGCTAGACGTTTATATAAACCAGAATTAGCTGAAAAGTTTTTTGAGTATATATGGAAGGGTTGGCTATGTTTAGCCTCCCCAGTGTTGTCTAATACAGGCACAGACCGAGGTTTACCAATAAGTTGTTTTGGTATTGATGTTGCAGATAGCATAAATGATATTGGTCAAAAAAATTTAGAAATGATGTTACTAGCTAAACACGGCGGGGGAGTTGGTATTGGCATTAATCAAATTAGACCCGCTGGAGCTAAAATTACAGGTAATGGAACAAGTGATGGAGTGGTCCCGTTTTGCAAAATATACGATTCAACAATACTTGCCACTAATCAAGGGTCTGTCCGTAGAGGAGCTGCGTCAGTTAACATCAATATTGATCATGCCGACTTTGAAGAGTGGCTGGAAATCAGAGAGCCTAAAGGAGATGTTAACAGACAATCCCTTAACTTACACCAGTGCGCTGTGGTCGGTGACAAGTTTATGCGAAGACTTAGTGAAGGAGATAAAGACGCTAGACGCAAATGGGGAAAACTATTACAAAAACGTAAAGCAACTGGAGAACCTTATATTTTATTTAAGGGAAATACAAACAAAAATAATCCAGAAGCGTACAAATCAAATGGGCTCAAAGTCCATATGACAAATATATGTAGTGAAATTACACTGCATACTGATGAATCGCATAGCTTTGTATGCTGTTTATCTTCTGTTAACTTAGCTAAATATGATGAATGGAAAAATACTAATCTTATTTATGACTCTATATGGTTTTTAGATGGAGTGCTTGAAGAGTTTATACAAAAAGCTAAAAATATGAAAGGCTTTGAAAACGCTGTAAGATCTGCTGAAAAAGGTAGAGCATTAGGATTAGGAGTTTTAGGGTGGCATACTTTATTACAACAAAAAGGTATTGCATTTGAAGGATTATTAGCACAATTTAAAACACGTGAAATTTTTAGTAAAATTAAAATTGAATCTGAAAGAGCATCGAGAAAGCTTGCAGAAGTATATGGGGAGCCGCTCTGGTGTGTCGGCACTGGTATGCGTAACACTCATCTTCGGTCTGTGGCCCCTACAGTCTCTAACAGCAAGCTTAGCGGTAATGTATCTCCTGGAATTGAGCCTTGGGCTGCCAATGTATTTACAGAGCAGTCTGCAAAAGGTACGTTTATTAGGAAAAATAAAGAACTTAAAAAAGTATTAAGAAAAATTGGAATCGACAATAAAGAAACTTGGGATAAAATTTTGGAAGATGGTGGATCCGTTCAAGGAATTAAAAAACTTGATGGATGGTTTTACGACCACCTCGGACGACTAACTCAAGAAGATGGCGAGCCAGTTAAAAATGTATTTAAAACATTTAAAGAAATAAACCAATTAGAATTAGTTGGTCAAGCGGGTATACGGCAAGATTATATAGATCAGTCAGTAAGTTTGAATTTAGCATTTCCATCAGTAGCTGAGCCTAAATGGATTAACCAAGTCCACTTAGAAGCATGGAGGCGAGGTATTAAAACATTATATTATATGAGAACGGAGTCGGTGTTACGCGGTGATATTGCCGCTAAAGCAATGGATCCAGACTGCATATCTTGCGATGGATAAAAAAAGGGGCCGCAAAGCCCCTTAATTATTTATATTGATGGCTCAGTTGGCCAAAATGCGGTTTTATTTTCCGCTTTAAAATCTGTAGTTGGAAGATCTCTAAGCTCTTGTCTGTAAGTGGCATAAGGTGTTTTTATACTATCAGGTATATCAGCGCCTTGTGTCCAGTCACTATCTTTTAACTTTTGATTTCTTTCAGCTCTTTTTTTAGCCCAAAATCTTGCTTCATCTCTTGCTTTAGCGTCTTCAAAATCTTGTGCTCGCTTTGCATTTTCAGTTTCATGATAAGAAATATATTCTTCTTTAGTTGTCCACGATGATATCATATTTTTAATTTTTAATATTATTAATTACGTAAATCATATGCCTCAGTACCTACATTACCTACTGAATCTATTGCTAGCCTTCTCCAATTACCAGCTTGGTTTTTTATTATTAGTCCATGATTAGAATATGGTTCTCCTTTAATTACTAAACTTTCTTCCATTTCAACTTCATTTGTAGATTTAATCAATTCAAATTGAGGTGCGTCTGCTGGTAATGTGCCCGCCTCCACAGCCGACTGTTGATATGCCCATTCAATAGGTGCCATACCTTGAGTACCAAACTGGAAATTAGCCGCACCAAATGGGCTCTGATAGTTAGCAAAATTATTCATCCCTGCTTGTCCATTAGGGTCCCATAAATCAACATCATTTCCATCTGCATCCAACATTCTCCAATAGTAATCGGATGTTGGATTACCTGTAAGCAGGTCCACACCTTCTTCGAAGAAGATTAATTTAAAATGATCAAAATCAGGATTAATACTAGCCCCCCAAGGATTACCATTAAAATCAGTCATAAATTGTCCAGCTGGAATATTTTCTTTATTTTTAATTCTAATTATAGCATTTCCTTCTGGAGCATCTAAAAGTCCAGAGCTATATTTTAGTCTAAACTTAACCACAGGATATGGAATCGTTATTTGATTTCCGGGGCCCTGAAGAGTTCCCTGAGCAAAATATTCAAAATTAGAATACAGCCCTGGAGCCATTCCGCCTTGATTATCCATTTCAAATTGAAATGTAGTAACATTACCGATTGTATTTGCATTAGCCATTCCAATATACCCTGATACCCATGTAGCTAATACTGTTTCTTGTGGATTATTTAAATTACTAGTATCAGCGCCTCCGACTGCTGCTGCTTCTCCAAACACACCTTGTTCATTGGCTACAGCAGAAGTTAAACCCCCTGTAGTTGGGTCAGCTGATATTTTTGTATTTCCCACATATAAAGAATCAGAAGATAAATATAAATCTCTAAATTTATTTGTTGCGGAACCTAAGTCTATCTGCTCATCACTAGCAGGAGTTATAGAGGTATTATTCATAGAAATTCTATTACCTCCTTCGTGTTGTAATACTATATTCCCTGAATCATCTGCAGCAATATAAGTATCATCATTTGTACCTAAAATTATCTTATTATTATCTGGCATTTTTACTTGTTATTTATTTGTTATTTATTTGTTATTTATTTTTTATTTTGCATTATTTTTTTAGCTTTATCTCTATCGTCATAATCTAATGCTGCTTTAAGAATTATTTTATCCATTACATCATCTTGATTATCAAGCATTTGTTTTTGTAAATTAATCACCATACCTTCTAAGTCATCTTTTGATTTAGTAAGCATATCAATTTGTAATTGTTTCTTTTCAAGATCGCTTTTAAGCGCGTTTATATCGTCTGGTTTAGCACCAGTAATTGTGCTTACTACAATTCCAATACTTGCGGAGATTGTGCCTATAAGCATCATTACCACTTCTTTATTTGTATCTAATACAGGAAATTGTATAAGTACTACGATAATTCCTATAACAAATAAAAATATAAATAGTGATCCAACATAATGTCTAATTTCGCGTGCAACGCCGTTTTTGGGGAGAGCCATACTTTATTTTTTTGTTTGTTTGTAAATTTGCATAATGGTATATATTGCTGTAAGCAATAATACAATAGTTTGTAAATATTGGTTTAGTGGGGCCATTGTTGTAAATAATGCTGTAATGTTTAATCCGTATACTTTTAATGATTCCATCGTATTAATATTTGCAAGAACTTTTCATCGTAACGGGACTTACTCTACGCGGCTTACCAGCTGGCTGTCCTAAAGATGTTTTCTCTCTAATTTTACTTTTCTTTTCTGCCGATGACATCTCACTCACTGTCTTCGGTGTTTTGCTTGATATTCTTTTTTTAGGTCTGCAATATGGTGTACCTCTGCTTTCTCCTTTACTTCTACCACATGGCTTACCAGTTTTAACATCAGTCCATTCTTCTTTAAACCAACGTTTAAGCGATGCTCCTTTTGCGGTTTTACGTACAGCCATTATCCTATATTTCCTTTTCGTTTTCTACATTTAGCAATATAACCCGATGCATAAGCTGATGGAAATACTCTATACTTTGCTTTTGCTTTACGATAACATGCATCCTTCAATGTCAAAGGTGTAGATGTTTTTGCTGTTATTGGGTTATATTTCATAATTTAATATTTACAAGATGTTCTTTTAGTAAAAGGAGAAACTTTTTTTAGAAATGCAAAATCTGTTTCAGAAGAAGGAGCTGTTTCTTGTATAGTGTTAATTTTATTTTCTTGCATTTTTTTTCTTGCACTTTCTAAACCAATTTTTGCAGTTGTAACCCCTTGGCGAATACCCATAGCTGTTTCAAACTTTTCTAATCTTCTTTGTTTACGATTAGCTTTAATATCTTTAGCTTGATCCTCAGTTATGCCTTTTCTAGCCGCAAATTTTTTAGCACGATTAGTTTGACGAGTTTCTTTATTAGCTCTTCTTTTACTCCCACGAGCTTCTATTTTTTTTAGCTTTTCACTTGATACTTGCTTTGCCATAATGTTTTATTTTATACCAACTTTAATTTTATTTTTTTTCAAACCAGTTTGAATTTTTACAGGTTTTTTAATTGATTGTTTTTTAGTTTGCTTTTCAATCATATTTAAATCCCACTCACTCCAACCAAGTGATAACGCTATTGCTTGCCATAATTCTGTTTCAGGTTGCATAGCTGTATAAATATGATCTGCTTTTTGTACTACACGATCCGCAGGTAAGTTTGTTCCTGCTGATATAACTTTTCCAACTGCTAAAAATGCTGGATTTTCTAAACTGAATCCTTCAGTAAATACTTTTTCTTTTGATTGCTTATAAGTAAAAGTTTTACCAGCAGAAACTAATTTTCTTAATTTTGAATTGATTGGTGGCGACAATGCAGTAGCTTCAATTGCAACTTTAGTATAATCAGGTCTTGATTTTTCAGACTCTTCAATTATTTTTAAAATCATATTTTTAGCAGTAGCAGCAGCAGCCCCATAAACGCCTGATCCTCTTAAAAAAGTATCTAAGCTACTGTTACCTATTCTAAATAATCTTGATTTTTCTTTATCATCATCTTCATCATCAAACAATAAAGCAAATAATCCTTGTTGTAAAGCAGAGAATATAATATTCTGTATTACACTATAATAAGCAATCTTACTAATATTTGTTTTCCAATCTCCACGTCCATTGATTAAATCTAATGAAGCTTTTTTAGTTAAGCGAGCATATTGCATAGGTGTATTACCAAAAGCTAATATAAGGCGCCCTAATGAGCTTGCTTGTTGTAATGATATTCTATCAGGTCTTGCAGACTGTTGTGTTTCTTCTGCAATTTCTTGAAAATCTGTAAATGCTTTTGTTTCAGCTTCTTGTTGTGATAAACCTTCTTTTTTATATTTTTTTATTCTATTACGGTAAAATGTAGCTCCACCAGATGCAATTGCAAAGCTATCAGCTATTTGTGTTGGTGTAAATCCAAATTTAAGTATTGCACTCAACATTGCTCTTGCTGTGTTTTTTGCACCCTTAGCTGCTCTTGCAATTTCATCGGCATTTACATCAGTTTGTAAACCTGTTCTACGTTGCTTTAAAAAGTTTGAATTAAATAATGTAGAAAAATCTTTTACATATTGTGGGAAGTTTCCAAATGCTATTGCTGCATTTATAGGGTTATTATCGCTAAAGTTTATAAAGTTAACAGCTGATAATGTTTGCAGCACAGCAGATCTAGCATTAAAAAACATAATTGCACCAACAGAGTTGTTAGTCCAATCCATAAATTGTTTTTCAATTTTGCTAGCGCCAAATCTTCTGTTTGTTCCGGTCTTCATACGGTGCAACATGTCATCTAATGCTTCTATAAAATTATCACCATATAAAGCTCTAAGCTTTTCTTTGTTAGAATCCGAAAATATTTTAGCAGCATTATCTTTAAATTCAGTTAAAAATTCACTACGTTTAACGCCGTCAATATATGAAACAAGATCTGTTGTAATGTCACCAGAGTCCCAATTCTCAGTTGGCGCGGGATAACCTTCTGGATTTAAGGCTATTAGACTTTCTGCAAAAGCTTTTAGCTCAGGATTTTTTCTAACTGTTTTTAAGTTTTCATTTACAAATGCAGCACTGCCTTTCGTACCAGGTATTTCCATACCTTGTTGTTTCCATATGTAAAGTCTAACAGCTTCTTGATTAGTTAAACCACTAGCATTCTTTTTGTCTAAACCTCCAGGTACACTTTTCTTTGCTTCTTTTTTAAGTATTTGCCATTCACGAAGTGCATTTTGTTTTGCAGCTTCATATTGTTGAATACCACGCGAGAATGGTCTAAGTAAGTTTTCTCTGTACCAGTTCATTTGCTGATCACCAGTTTTGTCATCTGCTAAAGTTGTGTATAGCAAACCAACAAAATCATCTGCGGAATAAGGTATAAACAACTTAAATTTACCTTTACCTTTACCTGCTATTCTGGCTTCAACAGGTGAAAACTTTTTAGTAGCTTTAATACCAGAAGATTGCTCAAGTATTGTATTAAACTCTTTGTTTAATGATTTAGAAAGTTTAATAGTTATAGGAGAAATTAAATTATAAGAATTACCTATCTCATTTCCGTCAAATCTATGATTGTTAAGCAAAGACTCTATTACATTATATCTATTTTCTCCTTCAATTTCACTAGCTTTTAATTTTTTATTTTTATTTAAAGCTTCATCTATAGTTTTTGATATTAAATTTACCCTAGAAGATTTAATTTTATATATTACTTCATCTAAATTTCTTTTGCCATTAAAATAATCTTCTATGTACTCAATAATTACATTAGCGGGCGAATTATGTTCCCAAATTAATTTTTCAAATTTAAATCTTGCTAATTTACCTTTTTTTATAGGATTTAATTTAGGATTTTTTATTATTATACCTGTTTTAATAGCAGATCTAACTAATGATCTTTGGTCCATCTGTAAAAGTTTTAATAAAGACATTACGCTGCTTCTATCATTAACTTTTGTATTTGTTACTAATGCAATTAAAATATTTTGATTATATTCTGCTTGAATATCTAATTTTTTTCTATATTTTTTGGGGTTTTGAACAGTTTTTTCTTTTACATTTCTATCTGTAATATCAACTATATTGGAAAGTCTTTCGCTACCCCAAAATACCATATTATTTTTAACATGAAGCTTTTCTTCTGATAAATATTCTTTTGGAATAATATTAACTAAAACGTTATCATAAAAACCTTGATTTGTAGAAAGTAATGGAGGCAGAATATTTTCTTTTATTATTTCTTTTGTTTTTTTATCTTTTAACGGTGCTGCCGCAGTTCGTGTACTTCTTCCTAATGTAAGTAATATTTCCTTTGTAACATTATAAACATTTTTATCAGAAATATTTTCTTTTATTTTATTAGAAAAATATTCTTTAGCAAAATCTATAGCATTTAAAAAGCTTTCTCTACTTCTATCACCTGTAATTTTATATTCATTAAAAATAAAATCTCCTAATAAAGGATATTCTGTTATTAAATCATCAAAAGTATATTCATTTAATATTGTAATTAATTCTTGCTGTTCTAAATTATATTCAGTCTTAGCAATATCAATTAAGCTTTTAGAAAATTTAAAGTTTTCAGCTCTATCAACTTGCTTGGCTATTAATGATTTAAAGTTTTCCGGTAATACTTCACCAGTTATACCCGCAATATCTTGATATTTTTGAATAACATCAGGATCATTTAATACTTCCATTGTAGCATCAAACGCAATCTCTTCTGCAACTGCTTCAACAATAGCTGTTTTTCTAGTGCCTTGTGTTGATCTTCCAACTTCTGAACCTAAAAAGTATTTTATAAATTCAGCTTTGCTTATTTTCTTTTTAGTAAATACTTTATTTCCTTCTGCAGTACGCTCACGCAATTGCTTACCATTTTCATCTAAAACTGGTTCTGCAAAATTCTTAAATCTTTTATTAATTAAAGATTGAGGCAGCTTATTATATATAGATTGAAAGTTATCACGTAAAAAAGATTCATAATCAGCTTGTTTGCCTACAAACTTAGCAATAGGTTTTTTAAGCTCCGTTCTAAATCTTCTTTGTAATTCTAATCTAAACTTAGGGTCTTGCGGATTAGGTAATTTAGTACCAAATGTTTTAATAACAGCATTTTTAACTGTGTTTACAAGCTCTTCAGGTAACCCAATTTGTTTCCGTAAGCTTTTTATTTCATTAGCAATTTCAACTTGTTCCGCTGCTTCTATTGTTTCTTCTGCAGTTGCTGTATCCGTAACACCTTTAGCTTCTGTTACATCTAATTTAAATTCAGTATCTAATATACGATTAGCCGCTTCAATAGATCTATTAGCTAATTGCCCCTGTATATATGTATTTAATGTAGCGCCTTTAGATGGATCATATGCATTAATAAGATCTAATAAACCACGTTTACCAATTTCAATTTCACTTTGTAGTAATTCAAAATCAAAACCGGGTACATCTCTATATTTATTTGTAAGTTTAGTAGTTAATGGTTTATATGCTTCAATTATATCAAAAGCACCATCTTTACCTTTTTCATCAAATATTTTTTGAATATTATCGCCAGAAATAGATTTAGAAAATGCTTTTGTTTCTTTTTGAACTTTTTCGGGAATTTCAACCCCTATCATTTTTTTAAGTCTTTTACCTTGTGCTACGCTCTCAGTAAATTGTGTTAAAAAATTATAAACACCTTCTGCTGTATTAAGATCAAAATTTTCTGCTTCTATTTTAGATGTTTTAGAAGTTATAATGTCTTTTATCGCCTGCCCAATTTTTGTTAAAAAAGAAACATCCTTTTTATCTAAAGCATTTTCTGAAATAGCATCTACAAAACTTGTTAAAAGTTCTTCTGATGCATCTTTTTTTGTTTTTTTATCTTTTTGATAAAGTTCGTATTTAGCTATAGTATTGTTATATTGCTTATCAGTAATTATACCATTTGCTTTTTTAAACTCGAGTAAAGCTTTAAATGACTCTTCTAATTTATCAAAATTTTTCTTTGATAACCCAAAAGTTTCAAGCATTGCATGGGTTAATTCATGTAATGGAGTTGATGGGTTTTTAAAAGGAGCTATATTTTCATAAATAGTAATTTTTTTATTTAAATAACTACCACCTACATTACCATATTGAGCATATTGCTCTTTAGTTAAATTTTCAATAGAAACCTCAATAGGCAAATTGTATTTTTTAATAAATGTTTCTATGCCTTGTCTCCATCTTAAATATTGTCGCTTAGACTGTTCAATATCTCCTCCTTCTAAAAGTTTTTCAGTTGATATTGTTTCTAAATCTTTTAATCTGGCATCTCCACTTTCTAATAAAGATTGTTTTTTATCTTGCGCAGTTTGTATTTCATTTTTTATTTCTTCACGCAAAGAATTCTTAGTGCTTTCATTCATATTTGATGCACCTATATCTTTCCATCTTTCTATAGAATTACCTATCTGTCTTTCTAAATCAAATACTTCTTGTTGCTGTTCATATGATAAACGTTGGAATCTAGCTCTTGTTATATCAGTTGTCCTTACAACTTCGCTAATTTTTTGTTGTATATTTTTTTGAAGTTCTTTTTTATCTTCAGGGGCTAATTGACCATTTGATTGCAATTCAAAAGTTAAATCATTAATTTCTTTTAACTTCTTTTTTATTTTTGCATTATCGCTTCTAGTAGATATTGTAGATTGAATTCCAGCATTTATAGCCGTCCCTAAATTTGGAATAGCAAAACCTGATCCAAATAAAGCTCCTTGAGCTGCTGCTTCAGGAACATTTTCTAAAATACTTTTATCATCACCAAATATTAATATATCAGCAACATTTTGAGTTATTTGAGTAGCACTTTCCCCTAAACTTTCTAAGCCAATAGACATTGGCGCAGCCTTAAAAGCATTATAAATAGCTTTTCGACTACCACCTGCTTTTAATATATTATTACCAATATTTTGAAGATCACCTACTAATTTTAACGTTGTTAAACCTTCCCAAAAAGCCTCTGCTCCACCATGAGCTAAAGACGTTAACGCTTTTATGCCATCACTCACATTTAAATAACGAGAATGATAATCAATATTTTTTTGTATTTCTTTTCTTTTTTCAGGATTTGTTTCGGTTTCTAAAGCCTTCTCTAATAATGGTAATTCTTTTTTTGCTTTTCTTTCACCTAGTTCAAAATCGGACATTTTTGAACCATAACCTGTTGCAAAAAATAATGGGAGTGCAGCTTGTCCTGTAAAAGCCATAGCTAGTGTAGGCAATTGATTAGCTAAAGCATGAGTACCCCAAACAAAAGCTTTATCTAAACTATTTACACTTTCAATTCTTATTGGTTTTGCTAAATTTTCTTCTGCAAATTGTTGCAAGCCTTCTCTATAATCTATTAAGTCATTTAAATAAGAAGCTTTTTGTCCTTCTTCTGTTTTTAGCATATCTATAGTACTCATTGCACCAATAGCAATATCTGTACCAATTGTTTTAAAAGATTGTTCTGCTATATCATAAAAAGCATAACTTCTTTTAAAATCATCTACTAAATCAGCTGTTCTATTTAAATTAGATAAAGCTCTTCTTCTTTCAATGTCTTCAAATTTTATTTGATTTATTAAATTTCTTTTATAAATAAAATCTTCTTGACTTTTCACACCTACATTTTCAATATTATTATATTGTAAAACAAGATTATTTCTTTTTTCAGTAGATTTGTTTACAAAATTAATCTGCTCTTCAAGAAGCTTTTGATTTTTAGCAAATATTTCTTGTCTTTCATAAGCTGGTATTTTGCTTAAAAATACCGTTTGATTAGCTTGTTTCCTATCTTCAATTTCTTGCTCAGATAAAATTTCAGATTCTTCAAATAATTTGCCATTTGAACTTTTCCAATAATCAAATTCTTCTTTTTCATCAAGTTTAAATTCACCTTGTTGAAAACGCTTTAATTTAGATTGCTTTTTATTTATAGCCTCTTTTTCTATATCTATATTAGAAACTTTATTATATTCTAAAAGTATTTCTTCCTCTCTTTCTTTTGATATAGGTTCAGGTATAAATTCAGTTTGTGCTAATGTACCAGTTTTAGGTTGTTCTGGTAAATCCAAAGAAATATCTACCGATGGTGATTCCGTAAGAGTCAATTCGGGTGCTGCAATTTCCTCCACAACCGCACCCGGTGTTGTGGGAGATGTCTTTCCCGGCTTACGAGAAATATTATATTCTTTTATATAGTCGTCTATATTTAATGATTTAGCCTCAGCTGCTTTTTGAACTTCAGCTAATGTATATTCTTGGCCTTCAAATTCAAATAATTCTTCCATGTATATTTAATTTAAGGTAATTGAGGTTTTGTTGTAGGTGAAGGTCCTGTTTTTTCAACCATCGTGTCTCTAAGGGTTTTTCCAATGTAATCTTGAATTAAATCAAATTGTGCATCAGATCCGTATTTAGCTCTAGCAAAATCATTTAAAAAAGCTTCTCTGCCCTCAATAGTATTTGTATTATATTGTTGACCTTCAACTACTTTTCCATCATCATCACTACTTAAAAGAGTAACTACACCATTAACATCTCTAAATTCTGTTGAAGGAGAAATTGAAAGTATAAAAGATTGAACACCTTCTTCTAATTTTTTAATAAGCATATCTCCTCTTTCAGCTGCTTTTCCTTCGTTATACTTTTGAGTTTGTGTTAATCCACTGTCATCAACATCATCTTTTTTAGCGTAATGCTCATTAAATTGATTCCATGTTTCTTCTACACCTATTTTAAAAGAATTTTTAATAAAATTATCTAATTCATCATAAATTCCATTACCATTTTCATCAACTATTTCTTCAATTAATTTGCCATTATCATCATAAACTTTTTTTGCATTTTTTCCTGCATAAAATGTAATCCCTCCTGCTAATTCTTTAGTTTCAAATCCTAATTCATCAACAGCAATAGATAATTTTTCTTCATCAGTTAATTCTAAACTATCTATTACACTATTTACTTTATCGTCAACAAATGATCTATCAAATCTTTCTTTAGCAAGTTTTGGTATAATTTCATCATGCACTTTTTGCATTGTTTCTTTATACCTTTTAGTTTGAGTTTGAAAAGGAATATTTTCAGAATATAATTTTCCAATCGGTATAATTAAATTACCACTTTGCTTATCAAAAGATATACCGCGTGATTTAAACCATTCTTTTGGCCTATCCGCGAGGTTAGCAATTGTTTCTTCTGGAAAATCTTGAGCTTTAAATACAGCAATAGGGTTATTATCTTTATCATCCATAACTTGAAATTCTCCGCGTCCTCTTAAAAGATCAAATTGCATAGTAAATGAATCGTTTGCGTTGCTGTTTGTTGTAGGCATTGTAACTACGCCACCATTTCCATCGTCTCTTGTTGTTTTTTCCCTATCTACATAATCAAGCTTAGCTTGCTTTGCGGTATCCATAATATCTTTTAACGATGTTATTTTAAGATTTATATCGTTAAGAACCACGCTTTTTCTTGGATCACCCGCATATTCTTTTGCTGCTTGCGCATACATATTGCGATATGCATCTAATTTTTGAGTAAAATATGTTCTATATTCATTTGGAGCACCTGCAGGATCAAAATTAGTCATATTTTTAAAGTCATTTGCAAGTTCTTTATTTCTTTCTTGCATGACTTTTTGGTAAGCAATACGTTCGCGTTCAAGTCTAATAGCTTGTGCGTTTCTAAAGTTTTTATAATCCTTAAGACCTTCTTGTAGTGCGTCTTTCCAAGATGTGTATTGTGGGGCAGCCATTGCTGCGCCTCTTATTAATGCAATATTAGCCATATTAAATTATTATTTTGGTAATTCCGGTATTGGGGGCATACCTATAGCAGCTTGTGCAACGGCCCCTCCAACTTTAGCAACGCCGCCAATAAGATCTTGTGTCGCTTGTTGTCTAGCCGCAGTAGCTGCAGCTTTTCTTTGCTGAGCCATTCCAAATAATGTTTCAGATCTTCCAAATTCAGCAGCTTGTTTTTGTGCAGCGCCTTGTGCTCTTGCTTGTTGTAATTGTTGTTGTCCTCGGGCGGCAGCCATTTGATTAGCGGATTCTTGTTGCCCAATACTAGCAGAGGCAGCCTGAAGATTTTGTGCTTGTTGCCCAGCCATTGCTTGTGCTAATGCAGCAATACCAGAACTACCTGCCGCAGCCTGCATATTAGATAGTGTACTAGCCAAACCTTGTTGTTGTTGTTGCGCTTGAAACTGTGCTTGCTGTTGATTAACAGTTAAATCTTCAAATGCATTTTGCATATTAGCATACGGATTTGTAAACTGAAAGCTTTCATATGCCTGCTGTCGTTGAGCTAATTCAGTTTTAGCTGCTCTTTCTTCACGTCTTCTGGCTCCACCTCCAACCATAGAGCCTACAATCATTCCTACGCCTTCAACAGCGCCAGATATTGGATCTGCCATAATATTTTATTTTTAATTACTACTTATATTTACTTCAGAATTTACAGCAAATAGTTCTGTAAAATCTGTTGAATTGTTTTCTAAAGTCACGGAAGCATGGTAACCAATTAATCCACTAGTATTTATTACATTATTTTTAGCAAACATAAAAAAACTGTTTGCATCTGGTCTTATATTAGTATCAGGAATATCCGCAACTAAAGATTTTCTATCTTCTGCTATATCAATGCATTCTCCTAGCTCAGCAATGCTGTTATTGTTTTCAAAATAAACTACATCTCCAACTTGTAAAGAATCGTTTAATTTATCGTTAAAAGATATTGTTATATAAGCCATTTTATTAAGGTTCTATTGATGAATTAAATTTAGGATCATAAAGTTTAAAAGTACCATGTGTTTCTTTAGTTTGTTGTTGCGAGAAAGCATCAACAATGAAACCATTTTGTACTTTAATAGTTAAAGGTATATATTTATGATAAACTTCCGCATCTAAATGTTTTATAACAACAACTCTATCTTCTGATTTTGTTGGAAGCGATGGTAAGAAGTCTGTGTTATTTCTTGGCTTACCATTCTTTTTAAATGGATCAACAATAAAGAAATTATCATATTCAGATTCAGTTACCATTATATTAACAAAACCATTTTGTACTAAATTGAATGGATCTCTTGCTTTACCCCTGAAATTAACACTACCCGTTCCTGCATTTGTTCTTTTAAATAATTTAGATTGACCTGCTCTTACATACTTACCACTAAATAACCCATCTCTTTCAGTAGTTATTACGTAGTAAAAACCTCTATCATTTGTATCAACAGGATATTGTTTATATCCATTATCTCCATATACTTTTTCATTTGTTCTTGAACTTCCTGTATAATAATTTGTATAAACATCAGGGCCTCTATAAATTAATACATCCTTATATTCTTTATAGTTTTCGTCAGGATTATTACTAAACACCTTTTCAGTGTAAGTTTTTGAATTGTTTTTTTGCGCTTTAAAATATTTCGCTCTAATATTACTACTTACTTCAGTAATTTGAGGTCGCTTACTTGTATCTTTTGATGAAGCTGTGCTGCTAGGCGTACCAACTTGTTGAGAAGTTGTTTGGTTAGTGGTTTGATTTGGCGAACTTTGTGTATTAGGTTTGCTATTTTCAAATATATTACTCATTTCAGTTTCATATCTATTAGCATCGGCTTGACTTAAATTAGAAAGTGAAGGAGTTGAAGTCGCAAATTTTTTGCAAGTAAATATTGTATCATAATTAGGGGCACTGCTATTTATTACTCTAAATGTTGTTTTAGTCCATATTGTTTTATTTGCAGATGCATTTAAAAAGAATGATACAACTTTTGAATCAATAACCTCAACATCATTGGCTGAAGTTCCTAATAAAGTAGCATTAATATCCCATGTGTTTACAGCGTACTCCTGTACCCCAACATTAAATTGAACTGTACTACAGTCTATGCTATACACATTGCTCGCTGGGGTAGTTGATGAAATTGTTTGTGCTGTAATATCAAATATTTGCAACACGGTACCTCTAGAATTTAGCACCATTCCTTTTGTAGCACTTATTCTATAATAACCTGATTTAGCTAATGATTTGCCACTTCTTGTTGTAAATATTTTATTACCTATCGCAGGTGTAGGTGAACTACCGTTGTGCCAATAATCTACATTTATATTTGAAAGCGGGACTACTTCTGCTAATGCTTTTGAACTTTTAGAACTGCTCGCTGTAAAATCTATATATATAGGGGGTGCAGCTGAAGAACTTGCTGATGTTAAAGCGGCTTGAGGCGCGGTAACAGTTGTAGGTGCTGGAGAAGAAGAAACAGTAGATGAAGAATTAGTATTTGATGTTTGCCTCACCTTGCCATCAGCAATATGGGACGCAACTAATTTTCCTTTATAATATATATCCACATAAGGTGTAGCTTCCCTTTTTGATGAGTCAGGATTACCCCATCCCCTTACGTCAAATTTTACAGCATCACCACCGGTTAAAATAGCCGTATTGTCGTCGTGATCATCTGATACTATACCTGTTGTTTTATTTAATCTAACAAATCTTCCATAATCAACAAGATCATCACTGTCAATATCAACGTAGGCCCTCCAGGTTAGCTGGCTTTTGTCATAGTTAAATCTATTCCTTGAATACACAGCTAAGTATCCTTTTCCTCCTCCTTGGTTGATTGACTTTAATTCTCCGTTTGATTTTTTAACAAAATTACTAAGACCCATTAAGTCAGCTCCAAAATCCCAGGTAACATTATCACCTACAAATGGCCAAGTATCTTGATCATCTGGAATGCCATCACCATCTGAATCAATTATAGGAACTATAAATTTAGCTATCTCAACATTAATAACACCTACTCCAGCATTATAATTTGATGTTTCTGCAACTGACACGCTTACAGTACCATTTCCATCACCAATAGCATTAATAGAGGAACCATTTAATGATATAATATTATTATATGTAGTCTTAAATGAAAGTATTCCACCGCTATTTGTAGTTACATACAAATTAAGATCATCAGAATCACCTTCTGTCATTTGAACCTTTAATGTTGATATTGATACATTAGCTTTTTTAACGGTTATATTAATTGTTTTTTCAGAATATTGATATAATGTTCTAGTACTCGCTACATATACTTCGTCTGAAAATATTTTCACTTTATATACTCCCACAGGTGGCGTTTGACCTATACTACTTTTTAATATACCTTCTGTAAATCCAACAATACCTGGTCCAGATACTAATTCATATCTTAATTGAGAATGTGAATTATTAACTACAGCACCAATTTTAATAGTTCCATCTCCATATGTAGAAATTATATTATCAGCTGTAATTACTGTTGGAACATTTGTGGTACAATTTTGAATATCTTTTATATAATCTATAGACGTAATAAAATCTTTTTTCAATGTTACTACAAAATCAGTACCATCTATTTTGTATTCATTTTCTAATGAAGTTTCCCCAGAAGTAATTCCAATTTTATTTGACTGTATTTGTGTTATTTTAGCACCTATTTTTGGTGTGGGATCATATGGGTTAATGTTATACAACCTATAATCTATTGTTGGTTGTGTAGTGCTACACCCGCCCTTTTTAAGCTTTATTATAGTATATAATTCTTCAGTTGCAAAATCAAAATCAATTCTACCTAATTTTTTATCAGGCACGCTACTTATGTTTGCTAATATATTTAATGTTAATTCAGTTTTATCTGTATTAATTTCTATAAAATCTGTAACAGTTATTGAATTTCCATTTATATCAGTGTAAGTGCCTGCTGAAGCTAAACTTAATTCATTATCCAATAAATTTACAACATGGCCTGTGGTTGAAAATATTTTTGTAAAGTCTGACCCTGTTCTATCTATTGTAAATGTTTTTTGAAATAAGAAATTTTGATTTGATGTATCTGTTAATGTTCCTAGAATTAAAGTATTAGTAAATAATCTATCTTCATTATCAAGAGGATTATACGTTATACTATAATTTCCCGTTGCTGCAGCTATTGTTTGGGTTATAACTTTATTAGGCCTTATATAAATAGTTTGTGAAGCAGATGGTAATTTAAAGTTACTTGGATAAAGTCTTATTTCTAAATTATCATTTACTATTAAAGCCTTTAATACTCCATTTTCAGCATATGTTGAAGTAACATCGCTAGTTGAATCAGATACTATAAAATCTTGGCTACTTATATTATTTATAAATTCATAACCTGAATCAGGTGTAATTGTAAATTGATAATAATCTTCTGTAACAGAAATATTTGAAGCAGCACCTGTAATTTCATAAGGTATTGTAGGAGTGACAGCGTAGTTTCCTGTTGCTCCTCCACCTAGAATAGTATTAATATAATCTATTTCTAAAGTAACTTGAATATTAATAAAACTATCTAAAAATAAAACTATTTGGTTTGAAGTGCTTACTTTATCAACCTGTATAGTGCCGTTTAATGTTACTGTAGTTGCTTGAGAATGTGTAGATTGAGTTAAAGATAAATTTAAAAGTCTAGGATCATCAATTTTGTTATCATAAACAAAATCACTAGATTTTGGTTGAGATATTAATAAATAAGTATTTGTTGGTAAAGAAATTTCATTTGAAAAACTATATAATATACCGTCATTAGTAAACGCTTGGAATTCGCTTGCCGCACTTGTTATATTATTAAATTCAGTAAATAAAGATATTTTATTTATTTGTTTAGCAGAATAAGGTATTATAATAACATCTTCAAAATCAGGACCATTTATAGTATCTGTACCAGGTGTTAATGTTATTGTATAGGTGCCAGGAGCGTTGGGGGGCAGTATAACTTCTTTAACATATTTTCCTGTATCATTAACTATTATATCAAATTCCGTTTCCTGAAAAGACCCGGTGTCTTGTAGTTTATATGAAAATATAGAACCAGGATCTGCAGTTATTTCTAATGATCTAATTAATATATCATTTATAGCATCGTTAGTATTAATCTGGGAAAATAATAGTTGTTTTTTAGGCTCTTGTACCTGTATTTCGTCTACAGTTATAGTATAATTAAAATTACCAGTGTCGGTACTTGGCATAGTAATTTTTTCAGTAATAGTTACACTTGTTTTTTCTTTATTATTTACTTTAATATCTAAAATAACATCAGGTTTACTAGATCGTATATTATCAACATCAATTATAAATCCTTTTTTAGCTGTTACTGTACGAGTTACTATTTCTTTTAAAATATTTGCTGGACCTGTTGTTGTGAAACTATCATTATCTATACTTGTATTAAGCCATTTATTAGGCTTAAAAGCATACAAACCAGAAACTGTTATTAGTTTCTTTGACGCAAAATTTACTTTACACAAAGAAATGTCAATGTGTTTATTTTTTGTGGGCTGGAATGGGATTTCGTGAGTATAATCTAACAAAATATTATTGCCACTTTGTGTTGCAGTTATATTTTTAGCAGTAAAACTATTTGCATTTAATGTATAACCTGCTTTAGGCGAAATAGTTATTTGAACAGTATTATTTAATGCTGTTCCTGCTATATTAGTAATTTTTGTTATTTTAGAAGAATAACTATTTGTTTCAATTGGTAAAATACCAAAAGTTAATTCCGTGCTTGATGCTGCACCAATTCCTGAAATATCACTTGCAACGCCTAAGCCTTGAAAATTAAAATTTTTAGTATCTAAATTTTCTATATCTTTCTCTTCTCCTTTTATGTAAGAAAAATATTTATTTTCTTTTTCTTTAAAAGCTATAGTTGAAGACTTCTGTTGATCAGTTATAACATTAGCTTTCCACCCTTTTGTACCTTCATAAGATAATGTTCTATATTTTTTAATTACAGAAGGATCATCATTAATCTCTAATTCTATTTTAGAGGTATATTGCTCATTATAAAAATTATTGTATAAAACATCTTTAGAATCCTGTTCCCATAATTCACCATTTTTATAAGTATAATATATATTATTTAAAGATATACCGTTTTCTGGAATAAAAGATTTTCTCGTAACCCAACCGTTAGCCACTTCATCAAAACAAACGGTGTCTAAGTTATCAAATGATATATTATATAAGTCATTATAATTATCGTAAGATCCCACTATGTTTGTACTTAGTGGTTCAGCGTGGTAACACCCATCATCAAAAAATCTTTCTTTAAAGAAATTTGACATTAAATATCTACTAATAACCTCAATGCCGTCTTTTGATAATCTTAATACAACCCCTCTCGTTTTGTCCGCAAAATAGCATCTAAATCCATAGTAAGCAAAACTTTCTGGATTTTTAGATATACCGTATTCACCAGTATAGGGCATTACGTCGCCTATGACCTTATTGCTTGATACAACATTTGTATTTCCATCAGCATTGTATAACACATCTTTATCTGCATATGCTCTAACTATTTTGTCTTCACACAACATTACAATTTGGTCATCCCATGTATGCAACTTTTGTATACTACCATACGACGGTAATAAATCTTTAGTTATAGGAAATGCTATATTAAACTCATTAGATTTATTTATACCTGTTTTTGAGTTAATAATACCAGACCATATTATACCATTAAACTTATGTTCTTCTTTTATTTCCTCTGCAATAGTAGCCGAAACTTTAACTCCATTGTCAATAAAAGGTGCATTAAAATCATCTCTAATTCTATTTGATTCAACACCATTACCAAAACAAAATGCATTATACCATTCTAAAACTTGAGCATTACCGTGTTCGCTAACCGGATAGGCTTTTTCAGTTTCATAATAAATATCTAAATCTGTTTTACTTTCTTTTGGCTCTGTTTCAAATATAGCGGGATTTTCTGTAAATGTTATTTTATTTGTTTTTGGTTCTACAAATAATATATCTACTGAAATATTTTTATCTCCGTATTTTGGAATTGCAGATTTTAATTCACTAATTGTTAATGCTTTTCTAAGTGGGTCATCAGTGGCAAACACAGAAACTTCTCTATTTTTTACAGCATTTTTTTCTTCAAATTTATTTCCTCTTCCTCCAACTTCAATTACTGTATTGCCTTTAATAGATTTCTCAATTTCATATATAGTATCTGGATCATTTGAAAAATAGAATTGAGCTCCATTAACAAATAAATCTAAATATTTTTCATCAACCTTTGTGTTTAACTCTTCTACTTTAAAGGTATAATTTGAAGCATTACCACTATGACTTAAAAATAATGGGTATTGCGGATTTGGATCAATTTTTCTAGGAGGTCTTGTTCTTCTATCTTTTTTACTATCAGAAAATGTTGGTGTTCCAAATAATGTTAATTTTTCTAATATAGAATAATCCTTATTGTCTACAGTGTCCCCGTCAAATATATTTTTTAATAAATTATTTGCTTTTAATTTAACAAAAAATCTTCCGTCAAATTCTTCATTTTTGTAATCCGAAAATTTTTCTAATATACTTATTCTTACTCCAAACCTATATCCATGACTATGACCTGGAATAGGTGGATTACCTACGTTGCCATCCCTATCATAAATAATATTTACATCATCATTAAAACTATCTTTTATAATAATTTCAATTTCGGTAGAATCTTCTCTATTAACTCCTACGGATTTTATTTCATAGGGTTGTGATTCTTTACCATTAAAATCAAATCTTATAAATCTTCCTGGTATTAATTCATTTACTAAGTTATTTGGTACTCCTAAATTATTGTCATCATCCGGATCATTTGCTTTATTTGATCTTTTAATTTGTATTTTAGAATAATTAGTTACAGGTGTACAATTTTCAGTTTTAGTTTGTGTTAATGTGCCTCCCGACGTATCTAAGTTATAGCCAGAAGTAAATAGCACGTCATCAAGAGAACTAACTACTTTTTTCTTATCTGCAACAAAATTTGGTGGTTCATTGAATATTTCAATTACTTTGTATCTATTATCAGAATCAGTAATGGCTATATTTGAACCATGCTCTTTTTTAAGCAATACAAATTCGTCTTTATTTATTTTATTTCTTTCATTAGAAGAAAAAGAAACATACATAAATCCGTTTTCTTCATCATAATAAAATCTATCAGCTGCAATATTATAATATTCACCAGAATTATCTTTAATGTAATATTTAAAGTATTTAGCCCAAGCAGGTGCATTATTTTTTAACCTTACTTCAAATTGCTTTGTTTCTTTCGTTTTATCTTTTGCTATAGTTATAGATCCAGATTGATCAGAAAGTACAGGAGAATGTCTATTATATTCATCTATATATGCAACCCCTAGCTGATATGTTCTATTAGACTTTATTGTCTTTTTATTTGAATTTGCACTTCTTTTTAAATATGATATTCCAAATTCAGGGCCGTTATATATATCGTAATTTTGTGTATAATTACCATAAATAATTCTATTAGCGGTTACAGCTTGTGCTTTTGCTTTTTTAGGTACATTATCCCATGATCTTAGTAATTGATCATTAGGTAACACAGAATGTATTCTTTCTTTTGTTATTTCATAACTATTATCAAAATCAATACGGTTGAACGACTTCAATGTATATATATTTTGATTTCTAGTTTCTTTATATAATATTTCTATTTCTTTTACAGTATCATCTCCTAGGTCAAAATCATTTAAAACAATTTTTCTTAAATCGTTTTCCATTCCTAGGTTTAATCCTTCCTTAGCGTTGTATTGATATTTTTTGGGTAAGAAAGCTGTTTCAGAAAAAGGAGACATAGTAGAGTACTCTCCATCAAAATATTTCCATCTATAACCAAATCTTACAAATGATAATTCATGTATCGGATCTTTTTCAACCAAAGATATAGTTACCTTATAATTAACATTTTTTACAGGGGTATAATTTCTACTTGTTAAAGTTATAACAATGCTTGAATCTAACACTTGCTTTACAATTGCAGTTGATTCTAAGTAATCCCCTGTCCCGTCGTCGGTATAAGAACTTAATTCTAAGTTATCACCTTCATTCCAATTAGGTAAAGTAGTTAAGCCGGTTATAGTTAAATTATCTCCAATACCAATTTCTTTATCGCCATTATTTGAGGCAATATAAAAACTAATTATTTTTTCTATTTCGGTTACGCCACTTATTAATGAATTGTATAAATCTAAAGTAGGTGCTTTGGTTGGGGCTTTTTTAGCTACAGATAAATCATTTTCAGAAAAATTTCTAGTTAAATTAATAATATTACCATTAGCATCTTTTTCTATATATTGTACTAAAGTCTGCGTTTCAAAAACACCGTTTGTGTTAGGATAGGGAGTATTTGTGTATTTTTTAAATTTAGAAATATTTATTTTTCTTGGGGGGTTCAAATCATCTGTAAAAAACAGCATATCGTCAATTATGTCGATACCTGTTATTAGATTTTTTGAAGAAAAATTTAATACACTTTTTATGGAAAAAGAAAATTTTATTGTTATGTTTCCATATTCTTGCCCGCTATATTCTATATTTTTAAAAACATATTTTTTGTTTTCTCTTCTTAATATAGTATTTTGCGGTATTGATATATCTAATTTAGGGTCTTGTGATGATAAATTAATATTGTTATTTACTAATACTTCATCTATAGTATCATCTGGTATATTACCACATATTGTCTTTAATTGACTAGCTGTAATATTATCTAATACAAGTTCGTTATTTTCATTTGACTGAATTGTTAGCCCATTAATTAATTCAGAACTATTTCTTTTGGTATCTATAATTATAGGAACAACCGTTTTTTGAATTTGATCATATTCATATATGCCATCAATATTATCAGAAGTTACTATCCAGTATATTTTATCTTTAAGGCCGTAAGCTATTGACCCAATCGTTTGGGCATTAGAAAGCCCTAGACTAGTTAATTGTTTATTTCCTAATAAATTTTCAACCGCACCAGCGTCAGAACCCTCAGAAGAAGAAATGTGTATATTTAAAGCATCACGATAGGTACCATTTTTTACAAGGCGCTCATCGCGATCTTTATCCATCATTCCGGCTATGAATGTATGTTTTAATTCAGCCATGTATTAGTGTTTAATTTGTTTGGATTTGCCTCTTAACTCTTGAATGATTTCGCTTGGACTTAATTTTGCTAACCTTATTTTAGCGTTTCTAATAGCGGCTCTTTTTTCTTTTTTCACCCTATTAATTTGATATTCAGGAATGTTTGATTTAGATGACATTACCCCGTAGGATATTATTTTATATATAGCTTCTTCAGCAAACTTATGAATTCGCATATTTTCATCGGAATGTAATCCATCCGATATATACCTTAATACTATAGTTTGATTAGCAAGATCACTTGAAAAGCTTATTGTTCCAAATTTATCACTTATTATATAACTGCCATTTTTTGTTGCAGTGGTTGTGTCTAAGCCATATCTTTTGCCGTAGTCTATATTATGGCCATACCCTTCTTCTAATGAATCTACAGAATCTCTTGCTGAAGCTTGATTCTCATTACTTTGTCTAAAATTTTCAGCTGTTATTGAATCGCTTGTGGTTAATAGCTCCCCCTCTCCTCCAAATAAATAGCTATAATCAAAATCCTGATATATCATTTCAGGTAAATCAGTTAATTTATTTTTAGCAATAGTTCTTAAAATACCATGCTTATCCACAAAACTCACATCTACTAAATTAACATAATCGTGAGGTATAGGCATTGAAAGAGATGGACCTAAATCAATCTCTTGTGTTCTTATATTACCAAGCGTATCATAATTTAGCTCAGCAATTCCGCGCTGTGCATGATATAATACTTCAGCACGTTTTGCTTTTTTAATAATCTTATCATCACCTATTTGAGAAACAATAAAATTATTAATAATATCTTTTAACGTTATAAACTGATATGCACCTTGATCGCTAGAAATATCGTAATGTTCCGATGGTGGTAATTTTGCTAATGCCATTTATTATGATTTTTCTTGTGTTATTTTTTTATTATCCTTAGCTTCCCCTATTTGGGTTATATCAGGCTGTTTAATAATAACGCCAGCAAGAGTTAATATTTTATTAACCAAAGTTACTTCTTCTGAAGGGTGTAATTCAAAATCATTATGATCAGTTGAAGAAGGATTATACAGGGCGGTACCATTAACTGTTTTATAAGTCCAGTTTACAGTAGTAGGTGTTTTTACATAATTACAAGTTACCTCTTGCACAATGCTAGCGGGGTACACTTGTATTGTGTTATTTGTTCTTATATATACAGGGAATGATTCAGAGGGCGCGGTTAATGGAGAATTAAGCACGTAAAGAAATTCTTTGCTATTTACTTGTTCTATTTCTGTATAACCATATTGTACGCTACCTAATCTATATAAATTAGCAGGCAATTCATATAATTCATTAAAATAAATTAAATCAAACTCTTGTACTTTGAATAAATCAATTTTTTCTTTAATATTTTGAACTATATTTGCAAATTCATTATTTATTTCGCCTCTGCGATTATATTGATTTAAATCATAAAAATATTGCTCAAATATTTCGCTTTGAGCTTGATTAGCTAGAAGATTAAATTCCTGTGGGGTCATATATCCTCTGTTTTCTTTATTAAGTATTGCCAATACTGTTTGGTATACCGTATCTACACTAACCATACTATTTTTTTTATTATAATGAAGGGACCACCTAAAGTGGTCCCGCCACTATAAGATGATTATTTTAGTTTCTTTTCTATTGATTTATATATTTCAGTTCCTTCGTCTGTTTTAAAATAAGCAGCTAATGCTGAATATGGATTTTCATCAAAAGGTACTGACATTAATTTTTTATCGTTACTAGCCCAATGAAAAGATCGTTGGTCTTGCGATAAACGAATAATATTTGCTTCGGTAGCTTTAATTCCAAAATTTCTTAATTGAACATTATCGTCTTCAACTAATTCAATAAATAATCCGGGATTACGTTTTGCAAATAACAATAAATCTCTTTTAATTTCTGCTGTTGTCATTTTAGAAACAGAAGAGCCTTGTTCCACTCTTAGCACGGCTTCAGCATGTTCAATATTTAAATCTTTTGCTAAATTAAGGGCTGTAATTTCTATTTCTATATCAGCGAGTTCATCGGTAGCTTCTGCTACATTATCAACCTCATAATATGTTCTATCTTTTTGAGGATGATATAATGATAATAATTTTTGTAAAGCTTGATCAGATTTTGAAACAAATAATGATCCGTTTCTAAACACAATGTGCTTTAATGTTGAAAATCCTGATTGCTCATCAACAAAAGGAGACTTTTGATTTGAAGCATATCTTAATTCTCTTGCGTAGCCTTGTTCATCATCAAACCACATTAAAGGGTTTCTACTATGATGCTTTGAAGCTAACGTATACGTTATAGGTGATTTATCACCTTTTAAAACATAAGTTCTATCTTTAATTGCCCAGGAGCCATCTAAAGCTTCAGGTTGCTTTGTTTTTTTAGACATAATATAATATAATAAAATTGATAAAAAGTAAAGATAGAGGCGCCTTAAAGACGCCCCATCCTTACATTAGTAATTATGATTGAGCAACAGACTTGAATAATACAAAGTTGTTAGCACCTTGAACACATAAACATCTTTCTGACAAGAAGTTAACGTTCATTTCATCAGTTTCAGAAGTATAAACTCCACCTACAGATCCAGTGATCCAAGATTTCATTTTACGATCGTCAGCTTCAGAAGCACGGTAACGTACGTGTAAGAAAGGACGCTTAATGTTCTTACCTAATTGCTGATCGTATACAGTTGAAGTACCAGCAGGTACAAGTACACCATCAATATCTTCAGTAAGACCACGTGTAGCAGCATCATTTAAATATTTCCAGTCAGTTTTGTAGAAGTCATAAGAACCTCTTCTAAATCCGCTGAATCCTAAGTTAAGTGCCATATCTTCACTGTTGTTGAATACTCCATAAGAAGTTCCACCATTATAGTGAGCATTTACAGCTCCTAACATATCATCAAAAGCAAGCGCGGTGGCTCTATTCAAGAAAAGCATGTTTTCTTCGATAGCTCCCTGCTTGTCAAGATTCTTAAGAATTTCGTCAAAGTCTTGAAGCGCAGTTCTATCAGCTCCAGAGTTAGCTAAAGTAGCTTCACCTGAATTAAAGTTTTGATAGATATTCCCACGACCTTCGATAGCAGCAAAAAGACCTTCAGTACCTTTATACCCAGCATTTGCAGCTGATCCAGCCCCAGTAGCAGAAGCAAGTTCTCCTTCAACTACAGACATTTCAAGATAGTCTTCAAAACGAAGTCTTGTTTCATGCTCTGATTTTAAGTACCATAAGTATCCAGAAGCTCCGTTTTCAGTAGTAACTTCAACCCATCCAATTTGAGCAGCATCAGATCCTGAGATAGAATACTTATCTTTAATGATAATAGGTGAATTACTAAATTGCTCAAAGCCAGCGTCTACAGATCCGACCATACCGCTTGTTCCTTTACCAAATTCAGAACCATAAACAAATAGTTTAACAGCCCCATCAGTAATGCCAAGCCCAGCAAGATCAGTACCAGCGTAAGGAGCAACAACAATAGTATCAGCATCAGGAACGCTAGTCACAACAGCTTTTACAGTTGTAAGGTCTTGAGAAATAACTACTGTTTGCCCAGCTCTTACAGCATGTCCAACTTCAGTAATAGTACTTGTAGATGCAACAACAGTAGCAGCATCATAAGCAATATGTAATCTTCCTTGCTCTGACCAAATAACTTGATCTGAAGCAGAAGGAATTTCAGCTCCTACCATGCGTAAGAAAGAAGAAACAGAGCGATTTCCGTAACGCTCAACTTCCTTTTCGTATACGTCTGGTAAAAACTGTTGGGCGAAAGTTCCGCCACCAGTAGCGCTATCAAAAGTAAGATAGTTACCGGAAAAAAGTGTTTTAGTTGGTGTAGGCGTTAATCCCGCAGGAAACGATCCACCAGTTGCAAATAATCCCATTTTAAATTATTTTTAAGTGTTATTGTTTAATTTTTATACGTAGTTTAGAACTGTCATCACCACTTATAGCTCTTATTTTAAACCCTGAATCAGTTGTAACCGCTTCATGAGTACCACGCGGATTCATATCTACGTTTTTAGATTTAGCCATTTGATTTTTAATCGCATCAGCCCTACCTTGCTCATAAAAGTGATTTGCAATAGAATCAGCATTCATTGCTGTAAATAATGCTTTATGATAACCCGCTATATCTGACATTTCATTATTGTCGTTAACAAACCTGCTAACTAATGAATTAATGTCTGCTTGGGAATTTTTAACATTATTAACGTCTTTAACATTAAATCTATATTTTTTATCACCTACTTTATATTCAAAACCTTTGAAATTTTCGGAAAACAATTGATTTGTTTTTTCATTAAATACAGATCGCTGTTGTTGAGCAATTTGCTCTGATTGACTTTGTTCTTGTTTATATGTATTGTAAAACTCAACCGCCTCTTTTTGTTCTGGAGTTAACTTTGAACTTAACCTAAGATCATCGTAATATTTATTCTTTAAACTAGTAAGATTTGATTTAGCCTCAGCAATGCTTTCTTTTAACGCTAATTTTTTGCGTTTAATATCTCTTTCCTCTTCAATTTCTTCATCATATGAAAAAGTATCTTCTATTAAAAAAGAAATTTCATCTTCTGATAAATGAGGTTTAGATTGACGATAATATTCACGAAGCAAGTCCATGCTTTCCATATCGTCGTAATTTTTATTAAGATTTACATAATCTTCAAGCGTTCCACCTGTGTTTTTCATAAACTCAACTAATTTGTTGATGTTTTCAGGTAACTCATTGGTGTCTTGATTATTATTTACATCTTCCGCTTCTTCTTTAAGCTTATTTGGAATATCTTTTAGTTTATCCGCTAAGCTTGGTTGTTTTTCTACCGTTTCTTCATCTTGTACAAGTTCGACTGTTGGCACCTCATCGTCAGCGGTGTTACTTTCTCCGGTAACTGTTTCATCTGCTTCGCTGTCGTCTTTGTTTTGTATTTCGCTGCTAGTCTCGGATTCGTTGCGTACAGAAATCTCATCTGCGCTTTGCTCTTGAACGGCATTAGTTTCTTCTGTTTTAGGTTGTTTTCTTAAATCAATTTTGATTGTACCATCATCATCAGTTGTGATATTAGTATCATCATCTTTTGTTTCAATAACCGCGGTGTTAGCCGCTTCTTTTTGTTTTTTTGCTTGTTGTTCAATTGTTTCTTGTACAGTTTCTTGTACATTTTCTTGTACATTTTCTTGTACAGTTTCTTCGACTTGATTAGTTTCTTCAGCCATGATAAAATATTATAAAATTAAAAAAAAATTGGGTATTACCTTGGTTCAAACATTTCTAAATTAAATCCACTACCCATAGTATCATTACCAGCAGATTCAAATTCTTGTTCACCTTTTCTGTCTTTGCGTTGTTCAATAAGCTTAGACTGTTGAGAAGCTTGTATACGAGTTCTTTCGTCTTTACGATCTTCTTTATATGCTTCTTTTTCTGTAAGCATTTCACTATCTTTATTTTTGATAGCCATATTAAGATCAAACTCATATTTCATAAGTTCTTTCTTAAGTTCTTTTTCTTGCTGCATTTTTTGCATTTCAAGATCATTTTCAATTTGAATTAGCTGAGCCTTTTGGTTTGTTATAGCTTCATTCTTTTGAATTTCCATTTGGGCAGCTACTTGCGTACTTTGGGAGTTTGCATTTGCTTGTGCTTGAATATTAGACTGTTGTATTCGTTGATCCTGATCTAGCTTTTTACGTCTACGAACTTTTAATAATTGATTGGCTAGTTTAATATTTTTAATTTCTCTAACATCAATAGCATCTTCAAGATATATTTGGTCTTTAGCTAATGCCTGTTGAATATTATTTTCGAGCATTTGTTTTTCTTCTTCATCAGGAGATAATTCAATAAAAATACCGAAGTCATGCAAATGCATATTTTTAATATCTTCTAGCGCTCCAACATTAAATCTACCAATACTAGAAATAAATGAATCCCTTGTTGGTGAGTATTCTAATACATCAGATATTCTCAAGCTAATTGCTTCTGCTGTTTTAGCAATAAGATATAGGCTTGACTGTAATATATGTCTTGTTGCTGTATTTGAGTTTGCTGCAGCTAATTTTTGTACTCCAACTAAAGCGTTTTTATCAGGCATTGATCCATCGCGTGCTTCATTTAATCCTGTTACATCTCGGATCATTTGCAAATAATAGTTATAAGTATTTATTAATGAACTTATTTTATTATTACCACCATTTGATGTTAATTCAGTAATTGGTACCCTGCCTGGGTTCATATCACCGTCAGTGGTCATTGATCTACCAATTACAGAACCTGTTTGAAAGAACATATTTAATGCCTCTTGAGGATTGTAGTTTGTGCCATTACCTAAATCAATTTCTGCAAGACCGTCTGCATCTAAATAAACCCCATCTGGAATCATTCTTGACATTACTTGCTGTAACTTAAGATGAGTTAATTGAATCATATCAGCAAAACCTGTAATACGACTTACAAGTGATTCAACTCTTCCTTTATATATTCTAGGCGCTACAATATTGTAATTCATCATTACTTTTGTTGTATCACTTTTAGGTCGAACCATATTTTTAGCAATTTCCCATTTAAGTAAATGTTTTGTTCCTAATACAAAAGCTCCATCATAAACTATATCTATAGATCTTGATTCTTTTGTAAATCTTGATCTATCGTCTTTAGGCGGATTAAATTGATCACTTTTGGGGATTGCTTTATCAGCACCGGATGCTGTTTTCTTTATTTTAAATACCTCATTATTATATGTTTTATAATTAAAATATAAAACCTGAATAGTATTTGCGTCTAAAACGCTATCTTCATTAATATATCTATTATGAGATGCGGGTGTTTGAACGCCTTGTTTTGATAATTGTTTAAGATCATCATCTGTTAAACTTGGGAATTGTTGCTTTAACTCGTTAATAGTCACAGATTTAACTTCACCAACATAATATATATCATCAAAATAAGGGGAGTCTGTATAAGAATATACTAAATCGGCTGGATCAACATATTTAATATTTATGCCTTCAGACTTATTAAAATCATTTTTTGTAGCTCCAATACCAATAACAGTTAAATCATAATTAACTCTTTTTCTTGTAAGATCAATATTATTATTATTAAATATTGTATTAATAGCTTGCTCTTCTGCAATTTCAATTGCTTGCTTATATTCAAGCTGCATATGCAATGATAATTCTTCTTCAGTTTCTGGTAATTTGCTTGGATCATTTGCAAATAAATCAATACCAAAGTCAGCTTTTATTTTTTCAGTTAGCTCTTTAGTCTGCATATCAACTAAAATAGACTCAACATACTTTGTTCTTTTTTGAACAGATGATGGGTCTTGGCTAAATGCTTTAATATCATAAAGCCTATCTGACATACCATTTACAACAATGTCTACAAACTTAGGAATAATTGGTACAGGTTTCCAATCTAAATTAAGATAAGACAAATCACCATTAATAGATAATTCATCTTTATATTTTTTTACAGACTGCTCGCCTCTAGCATAAAGTCTGAGTCTATGATATTCATCCCTATTAGAATAAAACCGTGTAGCGCCTGAGTCTCTTTTAAACCATTCGTGTTCAATAGCACGAGCTACTTTTAATCCGTATTCTAAACTAGCCTTCTCAGTATCGCTTGCTATTTGACTTGGAAATGAACTTTTTAAAATTGTTTCAGCCATGCTATTTAATTATTTGCGAATGCATTCCTTTATTATTAAATCTTTTAATCTTTATGTTTAAACCTTGTTTTTCATATTTAGGTTTTGGATGATATAAATGTCTATTGCAAGCCATAATAGCAAGCCCCGAACTAATAGCTGCATCATACTTTGTTCTTTTATTTATATCAAATTTTGCCCAGTCATTTAATGTTCTATTAAAATATATGTTTCCACTGTTGCCTTCGTCTGTATATCCAACATATTTATTTATATATGTTTCAATAGCCGCAGCGTGAGCTTGTTTTATATCTTCAGAGGTGTTGGGTATACCGCCTATTTCTTTTTCTGTTACAGAAAGCTTATTCCAAACTTTATCAGGTCTATTCATTGAAAACCCTCTATAACCTCTTCTTCTTAAATGATACAACAATCTAGGTTTATTATTTTCAGCCAGTATGGGCATTCCATAAAATACAATAGCCATCAAAACATCTTCAAAAAAAATTTCCGCTGTTTGCGGCCTTGCTACATATTCTAAAAAAAATGTATGTGGTGGAGCATTTTCCATACTAAAAGTAGTTAGCCCGTGAAGTGCTCCTTTAGACCCAATTCCATCTGTTGTACCGGATATATCATATGAGTCACATCCAAATGCACCAATATGCTCGTTTCCGGGATGTTTTATACCATTCTTTAGTATTACATTATTTTGAATATTTTTATCTGGAACCCAAGAAATTAAAAACCTTCCGTTAGGATTTGGAGTAAATATTACTTTTGAATCTTTAATACCATTTTCCCAGCTAAACGATCCCTTTGTTACAAGACCGCTACGAATTGCATCTTCATTAAAATCAATTTGCTCGTATATTTTAGCTAGATTAAATATACTATTTTTAGCTTCATCACGGAATGCATGCTCTTCTGTTCTTGGAAACTGCCGATAGTATTCATTTAAACCATCACTGTCGTGTTTTAATCCTTCGACTTCGTTTTCCCAAAAGTTGATTACACCTGTATCAATGTATTGTTCATCAACTCCAATGACGGGTTGTTCTGGAGTATCAAAGACAGGGTATCCATGAGCATCAATGTATCCTTCGTAGTTCCATTCCATAGGTATGAACAGACTATATAATCCCGAGCTAGTCTGGCCATTGCGATTTCGTTTTGTGACATCTGAGTCATGATAAAGTTTTTTGAAGTTATCTCCTCCTTTTTCTAACGCATTGGATGTCGACCCCATCATACATTTACCAATAATTCTACTACCTAGTCGCAATGTAGTTTTTGTAACCCTCCAATTATTCAATATATTGTCAGGTCTTTCCCACTTACCTGATTCATCATGTACTAACAGCTTTAATTTTTCACCGTCATAACTGTTATCACCTGTGTTTTTCCAGTCTATTGTTGTATCAAGTCCCTCAAGTACCTGTCTTTCACTTTTTTCTGTAATCGATTTTTTAGTGAGTTTAGATGCTGGTACCCTGTATGCAAGCTCTGACTTTGGCCTGTCCATCCCGTCTTGTATTGGTTTGAAAAAGAACGGGTAGTTGACGGATATAGGTACCACTTTGTCTGTAAACATTTTCTTTGCATCTGCACCGGACTTAGATAATATTCCAAATCTGGCATCTGATGTAATTGTAGCTTGGTTAACAGTTTCTGCTGATGACATAAAGCTAAATCCAGACCGTCTATTCTTGAGGTAGCACATTCCATAGCATCTTTTATCTGCCTTACATGCTTCCCAAAATATAAAGAATAATCTGTTTGCTTCTCTATAATCTGGTCGCCCAACATCAATCTTGGTCCACTGCAAGTACATATAATGAGTACCAGTAATATAAGTGTTTTTATTCTTATTATTAAACCAATGGCCTTCTTCACGTCTAGTAAATTCTCTATCAATATATGCATGCCAATTTAGTTTAAATGATTCTGGATAACTTTCCCAATCAAATATACTTTTAATATTCTTAAGTTCTTTAGGATATTCCTCTGCAACCCATTTATTATCAGTATTAACAACTTTTTTTGGAACAGAAGGTAATGCTATACACAAATTTTGTATTTCAAGCACTTCACCTATAGTTCCGTCTTTACTGATAACCACAACATCGTACTCTTTATTGTAACCATACTCCCACTTCTTATACCTATTCATTTTTTTAATGACATTAGGCTTTATTGGTGTAACGGTTTTAACTAAAGTCTGTTCGTACATTATCTTGATCTTCTTTCTGCAAATCCACTAAAGCTTTCTTTAGATTCAACAGGCTTGTTCTCCATTAAATTTTTTTCAGCTTCTATACGTGTAAGAATTTCAAAAGCATCAAATATTGCAAGCTTTTTAGTTGCAGCGGCGTTCTTTAATCTGTCAGCAGCAAGTTCATCATCACCACCTTCAACAATTATTTCTTCTTCTGCTACTCTTATAAGCTCATGTACCGCCTTATACCCAGCTTGTATTATATTCGACTTCAGATCCTTTGCGTTCATATTTAATTGAAATTGAATTGATTGGCACTCTATATAATCTTTCGTTGTTTATAATAAACTCATATTCGCTATTTTGTGTAAAACCTACTAAATCATTATTATCTAAACCAAAGTCTCTTAAATCATCTCCTAAGTGCTTTAAAACGCCTGTAAGAGGCTCTTCTTTATCCTGTGTTAGATTATTTAAGCTATGTATCGGCTTTACAAAACAAAAACCTGGTGGCGTATACCATTTACCATCCCGTTTATAAAGAAATATTTGATCATAATAGCAAAAGTATTGATTTTCTTGAAAATAACTACTGCTATTTTTTTCATTTCCCCGTACATCATAATATCTTCTAAAAACATTATGATGAATAATTACTTCATCGCCTATTTGTAAATTATATTTATCTTTAATAATTGGTGTTTCAATTATAATACCATTTCTATTTACAAATTTATGATCTTCTATAGATGTATTTAATATAAGTTCAGTATTGTCAACACTTTTTTTGTTATTGTATCTTCCATCAATGGGTTCAACAATATAACAATGCGGATGTCTCATTAATATTCTAAATTGTATTCTACAGCTATTGCCATATTTTTATTAAAATTTTTCCATGGAAGCACCTCATCATTTTTCTTAATATAAATACTATATTCAGTTTCTTCTTCTAGTATTTCATGTATTTTATGACCGCCAAACACTTCCTGGCCTATAGAATAGTGCATTGCATCGTTTTTATAATCACGACCAATACTAATTTTTCTTATTAGATTCATTTTTAGTTTGATTTGATTCTTCAATAATAGCTAGAATAGCTTTTACTTTATTGATTTCACGAATAGGTAATTCATTTAATACCTGATTAATTCGCTGTAATTGTAATTCATTTAATTTAATTTCCATTTTATTTATTATTTATGCATTTTATTTCCAAAGACTTTTTCCGCACCACGCGATCCGAAATAGCCTCCGATTACTATAGTTAAAAGTGAAGTTATATTGTCTAATGAATATCCTAGATACCATCCGGTAACATATGATATTGTTAAAAACACTAAAACTAATGGTCTTACATTAGAGGCAAGCCAACTTCCCGATCTCGCATCTGCCACCCATCTTTTGGTTGTACCATCAATTTCAGCACGCTCTATTTTTAATTTTTCAAGAGCAATTTCTTTATCAGTGTCTGACATATCAGAACCACCAATTATAGCTTCTATAACAGAGCCAACGGGGGTGTCCCCCGCTATTGCTCCTACAACGTTTGGAATTTTGTTAAGTAAAAATTGTCCGACAGCTGTGTCTTTGAATTTTTTCTTATCAGCCATTATTCTTTAGGTTTGCGACCAACTCTGGTTTTACCAGATACAGCAGCGGGAATATCTCCAATTTGATTACCAACTTTTTTTACCGCAGCGCCTACATCTTTCATTTCTTGCACAACTGTTCGTGCTCTTTCTTTAATTTCAGCAGCAGCTTCTTCTGCAACATCCGCAATCATATCACGGTCTGCATCTTTAATTTTACCTGTATACAGATAAATTAAATAAAAATTTAATAAAATTGATAATACGGCTAATACAGCCAAAGTAATTGTAATTGTAGTCATAATATAAAATTTAAATTAACAATTCCATCTTCTACGAGCAGCTCTACCTCTTTCGCTGGTCCAGCTTTTTGATCTCGCACAAAATGATTTTCTTCTTTTAGCAGCTTTGCTTCCTGGTTTTAATTTACTAGGCGGAGTTGTTACTGCTGTTTTTAGTTTACTCCCTGGATTATCTCTTCGGTATTTTGAAACACCTTTTTGCGACATACCTCCACCTGCTGCTGCCCCTGTACCTGTTGGCTTGGCTTCATTATAATATCCTAAAGATTTTTTCTTTGAGGGGGCTGGTGGTTTAGCTTTCTTTAAAAAAGGTGATTGTTGTACTCTAGATGTAATTGGCTTATTCATTTGTAATGTCTATGTATTTTGTTCTACCGTTTTCTTTTATAGCTCTAAGTATACGCATTCTATTTTTACCTAAGCTATAGCTAACGTGAACCCAAGCAGGATTTTCATCATCACCAAACTCCCATATAAGCTGATCAAATTCTAACTTGTCTTTAATATAATTAAAAAAGTTTGCGTTTGTAGCTTTGCTATACACATCATCAATATCAATCGCTTCTCCCTTGCAATGTTGCGATCTTGAAGATCCTCCTATTGCTTTATTTAATTCCGGTGAACGATAAAATGATGATATATAAATAGGTTCTTTAAATTTGTTTCTTAAGGGTTCAAAAATATGCTGCGCGGTTATCTGCATAGTTAAAAGAGTGTCGTTATCAGGCATGTTATCAATACCTAAACGCTTTGCTGTATTAGAGCGCAAAGCCTCTTTCATACTTATGTGTTCGCTTATTTTCATTAGATTAAATTATATTACATTAAGCTTAGTAGCTTTTTTTAATTTTTTTCCCACCTCTCATCATGCATCCACATCCTTGAGCAATTGGTTGCGTACAAGTTGGACAAACAGGGGTTGGTGCTTTCTTTTGTGCGTGTACTCTTTTTGTAATAGGTAAATCCATTGTGTTTATTTTTTTGATTGTCTTCTATATGCTTCAGCTTCCCATTCTAATTTAGGAAAACCTTCTTTCATTCCTTTTCTAGGATACTTTGTGCCTTTCCAATATACATAGTCATCATCGTAACTTAAGTCTTTACGAAGTATTTGTTCTCTATGAACACGTTCGTGTGATTCAGCTACTTTCTGTTGTACAGGGGAAAGATTTTTATTAATAACAATAGTACCATCATCTAATGTTACACCATGCACACCTTTACCTAAGTTTTCTTTCAATGAAGGTTTGCTTTCGTGTATTAGCGACATTACATCACTTTTCATTTTATAACCCATTATCTTTGTGTGTCTTTATTCATTTTATCTATTGCGGTTGCATATACTTTATCAGTGTATGTTTTACCTTTTTCAAATACGCTTCTTCTTGAATATGGTAAATCTTCTGTACCTAATAATACTCTGTATATCCTAGCAATAAGATATTTGCATTTTGTTGAAACCTTATATACATTATACTTTATAGTAGTATGGTTTCTTTTAGCGTAGACTTCTATCCATTTATTACGGCGTAGTTTTTCCCACCGATGCTTGTCCCAAGAATATATATACGTACCTTTTAAATAATCATCGCGAGTAAAAGTGCCTAAACAATCAAAGTGTATTAACAATTCCAACTCAGCATCTGTTAAATTATAAGTTTTACAAGCCCATTTTCTAACAAGTCTATAATACTTAAATAATCCTATTTCTCGTATATCATCAGGCTCTAGCCTCATAGTACAACAACAACATCTTGTTCTTTTATCACTTGAAGGTATTCTCCTTCGTAATCTATGCCGTAACCAGCGTGTTTGTCATAATATATGTAATCCCCTGCGGTAATTCCTTCAACATAATTACCAATAGAACGTACTTCAGCTTTTCTATATCGTATATCATCTTGATGCTTTTCAGTAAGAATAAGTCCAGACTCTGAAGGTTTAACTTTTTCTTTAATTGATTTAATTATAATATATTTATTTACAGCTTGCATTATGATTGTCTTTTATTGGAAATTATACAATCTGCTGACATAATAGTCGTAGCCACAGAGACCGCGTTCTTCAATGCTGTCTTAGTAACCAGTACTGGATCAATAATACCTTCTTTTATTAAATTAACGCTATTTCCAGTTACTACGTTAATTCCCCATCCTTTTTTCATATAAGGACTGTAGGTAATTCCTGCATTATCAAGAATTTTTTTATAAGGTGCTTTGATAGCCTCAAATAATATTTTATAACCAGCTTTATCATTACTAGCTATATTATCAGCTGCGTTATGCAATGCAACTCCCGCTCCAGGTACAATACCTTCTTTTAAAGCAGCTTTTACCGCATAAATTGCATCTTCAACCCTATCTTTCTTTTCTTTAAGCTCAATTTTAGAATCTGCACCAACATATATTATACCAACAGACCCTGAAAGCATTGCTTTACGTTCTTCAAGCTTTTTTAACAAATAAGGATTTTTTTCTTCCTTAATTTGTTTTTGAATTATTTTAATTCTATCTTTAACATCATCAGTTAATTCACCAACTGTTATAATAGTGTTATTATCATCTGTAACAACTTTATTTGCTTCGCCTAGCGCTGATTCATCTATTAAATCTAAATCGTCCCCTAAGTCTTCTGAAATGACTTTTGCTCCAGTTAATAAAGCTAAATCGTCCAGCATTTCTCTTCTTAAATTTGAAAATCCAGGTGGATCAATAATATTTACCTTAATATTACCTTTAACTTTATTCATTATAAGTGCAGACAACGGTTGCTGTGCAACATTACCTATAATTAATATAGATCGGTTATTTTTTATAGCAAATTCAAGTACATTTTGTATTTTACGTATACTAGTTATTTCTGATTCAACTAATAATACTAAAGGTTTATCAAGCTCTACTTTGTTTTTTTCTTTATCTGTAATTAAATGCTGAGATTTAAATCCTGAGTCAAATTGAATACCATCTATAATATCTATAAACGTTTCATTACTATCAGATTCTTCCATGAGAACCACTCCATTTTTACCAATTTTATTATATGTATCAGCAATTAGTTCTCCTAAAAAATTATCATTATTTGTAGATATATTAGCTACGTGAGATAGCATATCATCTTTGACCGGCGTAGCTGTACTTTCTAAGTACTTAACCACTTTTTCGCTAGCTTCTAATATATCAGATTTAACTTGTCTTAAATCTTCAGGTTTTTGTTCTATATACTTTTGTAAAATGGAGTGTGCGAGGACGGTAGATGTTGTTGTACCGTCTCCCGCTTCCTTTACTGTTTTTTGTGCTGCCTCTTTAATGAGGGTTGCGCCTATGTTTTCTACTGGGTCCATAAGCACCACACTATTAGCAACAGTCACCCCGTCTTTTGTTACAATTGGTTTTCCAAGTGCATCTTCGTATATAACACATTTACCAGATGCTCCAAGTGTTGATGAAACTGCTTTTGCTAGCTTGTCAACTCCAGACATTATTTTATTTTGAGCGTCACTACTAAAGGCTAAATCTTTAATAATTTCGCTTGGTTGATTAAATTCCATTAAATTAAATTTAGTTTTTATTCAAATGTTTTTATGACTATTGGGCCTTCTGCTAATTTTAATTTTTTAGCATAATGTTCTACTGAAGAATCAATTGCTTTTTCAGCGCCATCAATAGTTTCGCGCCTAGTTACAGAATTCCATTTGTCATCTAAGTCTTTCCATTCGGTTTGATAATAACCGTTTGGCAATTGTGTAATACGCCAGTTTTTCTTTTTGGCATATCTTTTCCATACTTTTTTGGTTTCATCGGATATTTGGTTTTCTCCGTTATTCCAAGTGTTGGTTTTGTAATAAAAATAAGTCATAAGGTTTCGGTTTTAAAGGTTTATAAATTGTTTTTTGGTTATATATTATATTACATTTAATTGTAATTTTTTACGGTTATGTTATTTGGGTTACACTGTTGCCGTTTGTATCTTTAATATCGGTAATAAATACATTATTACTAGCTCCAGGTGATGTTGATGCAATATTTGATCCATCATAACTTGCATAATCAATTTGTACTGCATATGAAACACTACCAGATGATGTTGTGCCTTCCAATAAGAAAGGATACCAATATCCCGCGTTGCCTCCCCATACTTGGGACGCTACAGAAGTTGTTGTTAAATAAGTTCTATCACCTACTTTAGGATATTTGTCTTCAGCATCAACATATAGTTGGTATCCATAATCCTGATTAGAAATATTAGCACCTAAAGCTCCTTGATATGTGCTATATCCTGTATTTCCATCACCAAAGAAAATTGCACCGTTTATTCCAACAGTTCCACCGGTACCTACATTAGAAGTAATATCTTTTAATGTATTTGCTGTAACATCCGCATCTAAATATATGTGAGCTATAGTACTAGTAGATGTATTTACTTTTACCCAATAGTCTACAGAAGCAGGATTTACATTCCATTGATTTGATGCGTCTGAATTAATTATATAATACGCATATGTATTTCTTTTATCATGTGGAAAATAACTGTTATCATAAGCTAAAGTAGTTTTACCAGAATCACCGTATAAGACTGTACCTGCTTCTAAATTTGCTGTATCAGGATAAAATTGATATAAGCTAGTTATAGTGTTATTTCCTAAATTCCATAGTCTTTTTGCTTCTGCAGGAGTGGTATGCTCATTAGACTGGAATTTTATATTACTATTAGTTTCATATCCAAATATAGAGCCGCTTGATGCAGGTGTTACTGTTTGACTTGGTGCTGGTCCTGGAGGCAAACCTGTTATATTAAATTTATATAATCCCCATGTCCCATTTGCGTCTTGCCCAGAAACAAACATTTTATCATTTCCTACTAAAGACATATAATTAGCCTCTCCTGGAAATTGATAAACTCTTGAATTTGTGTTAGTAAAGTTGCCATTATTGTAATGACTTTGAAAAGGATTAGCATTTGAAACTAATTCATCATCCCATGGATTCACCCAAAAGAATTTATCCCCTATGAATTTTATACTATTCGGTAATATAAAGTTATTATTATTATAAGGAGTGCCAGATTCTGTAGAATGCATTTGATAATTTATTGCCCATGTTACCCCATCGTCTGTTGAATACCTAGATGAGCCTTGACTACCTGTTATCCAATTTCCATTTCCATCTGTAGCTATAGACCAGGGGGCTCCTGCGCTTGATGATGGAGATGATACAGTAGACCAATCATCCGCTGTTCTTCTTATTCCATATGTAGGATCTACCGCAACAATTGTTCCTCCACTTTCCATAATTTCACGAGCGGTTGTTACTCCTGATACTTGTGACCACCCGGAAGTTAATGTTGTATCTGATGTTCTATAAAGAGGGCCTCCAAAATTACTATAATAGTAATAACCATCTACTTTGCCAAAATAATTTATTTGTCCAGAAGTTAATCCTGTACTTATTGTCGTTCCTGTACTGGATGTTCCATCCCAAGATTTTAAAACATTATTACTGCTACCTCCGTCTATATACAATACCCTATTGCTTTCTACAACAGGAATAATGCCTGCGTTAAGATTGTATTGCATATGATATTTAAAAGACCAAGTAGCTCCCCCATCACTAGATTCATGAACCTCGGAATCTGTTATACCGTATGAATATAATTTTGAATTAAATTCAATAACATACCAACCGGTGTTACTAGTTCCTGATGGAATAGCAAAACTATCATATGATACAGCCACTCCTGTACCACCTCCTCCGCTAGAAGATGAGGAAATATGTATAAACTGAGGTCCAAAAATCATTTTATGCTGGTTGTGAAATTGTATAATAGTACTCTCCTGATCCTGTACAAGTAACCTGTATAAAGTTTACAACAGTATCATCATAAGTACCTTCTAATTTTGTTGCTCCAGCTGGGAATGTAACAGTATAACTTCCGTTGCCACCAGTGATTAAAAGTATTTTTGTCATACCTATACCAGCGTTTGAAAAAGTCATTGTTAAGTTAGCGGAAAGTGTTTGTGTGAATACAGCGGCTGAAGAGAAGTCTACATCTGTAGTAAATGCTGCTGATGTTTTAAATTCATTTGCGGTTTGGGCATATCCTATAGCATTCGTCAAATTAGATGCATCAGCATTAGCTAATTCTTGCCAAGCATTTTGATGAGCATAGAACATGGTACCATCAGCATGGGAATGTGCCATTGCCCCGTGAAATGTTGTAGGGCTTGGAAATGCATTTTGATCTGCATAATAAAAAGGAATAACTGCGGTAGTAGTGGTTTGCGCATTTCTACTTATAACATCGTCTAAGGTAGATGTTTCAGTATAAAATTCTAAATATCTACCGTCAAGATCTACATTTATTTCTGTGCCTGTATTTTGAATAAGTTTTAAAAGACCTGTACTGGAATTAAATGTTGCGCTATTTACAAATGTATTACCTGAGCCTAATAAAGAACTAAAATCAACATCAAACGTAGAGTTGTCATCCCTTGTAAATGTTGCAATACCCGTTCCAGCATTTAATGAACCGCTTGTAAGTCTAGCTAAATTTGTGTCATCTAAATATAAAGAAAGATCAAGATTAGTTTGAGCGCCAGTTTCATCAGTATAAGTAAGTGTATTATTAACTAAAGCAAGTGTTGTAGTTGTTTCACTATTTATATATCCTTGAGTGCTATGATCACCCCAACTATATGCGGTATTCCATTGCGTTATATTTGTATTTGTTATTGTACCTGCTGGAGAAACACTAAATATAGGGTCTGATTCAGCTGTTATATAACCAGCTGTAGAATGATCACCCCAACCATAAGCTGTATCCCAATTTGTAACCTGTGTGGCTGTTATGCTCCCAGCAGCTGATGCACTAAATATAGGATCAGTTTCTGCTGTTAAGTATCCTGCAGCTGAATGATCACCCCAACCGTATGCTGTATTCCAGTTTGAAATATCTGTTGAGGTAATAACATTTGCGTCATGTGCTGTTGTCATCGCATCAGTTATTCCATAACCTGCTACTGTTGTTGGCACATTTAATAAAGAACCAAACTGATAGTCAAAAGGAGTATAATAACTAAATGTACCGTTTCCATTTGTTTGAATAGTTTGGCCAGATGTACCATAAGTTGTTATACCGTTTAAATCATCTGGATATATTGTTATAGTTCCACCAGCTGTTACATTTATCCAAGTAAGATCTCCGTTTGAATCAACACTTAAAACTTTTCCTGGCGCACCTACATTAGTCGATGTTATATCGTCTGCTTCAATAGCAAAGTCTACAAAATCCAATGCTGTCTCCCCAGAATTAACTTTTAATATTTTACCGGCCTGGCTCGCAAAAGAAGAAGGCGTATTTGGTAATGATAAAAAATCTATATTTGCTGTAGCTATCGTTGTCCAAGATAAAGAACCTGAAGATATTGTTAAAAATTGACCGTCTGAACCAGCAGCTGACAATTTACCAAGAGTAACTGAACTGTTATCTATTTCAGATGTTCCAACTGTATCTAAGGTTGCTAAGCTACCTGCATTTAATAATGTAGCAATATCGTGATTATGCGCTCCATCAGCTAATTCTCCTAAACTAGTTCCTACATTTCTGAAAGCCCCTTCACCAAAAGTAAAAGTTGGGAATGTGTTAGCGGGTGCTCCCCCTGCTAATTCAAACGTTAAAGTATTATTTAAATTAGATATATTATTTACATAATAATTACTAGCCGAATTTTGCACCCATGAAAACCCTGAGCTTCCGTTAGAAGTAAGAACATATCCTGCTGAAGGTGTATTTGAAATATTAAGTTTACTTTCGGTTATAATTCCATCTGCTATTTTAGAATTTGTAACAGCCGCATTATTAATTTCATTTGAATTAACTTTATCTAGCGAAGCTAAATTACCTAAATTTGCAACTAAGTCTTGTGCGTTTACATTTAACGTAACCTGATCTAATATTTGATTAACAGAAAGAAAAGCTGCTTCTCCTAATTGTATTTGTTGATCTCCAGTACCATTAATACTAAATACTAATGTATTGCCAGAAATACTAACACCATCAAGATAATAATTAGTATCTACTCCGCCAGCTGCCTCCCAAGTGAATCCTCCTGAGCCATCAGATGTTAATACCTGGCCTATTGTACCATTGCCATCAACATTTAAATACTGAGATGTAACAACATTATCTGAAGCAATTTCAGCGAAGCTATGTGAATGCCCGGCTAAAGCAAAATCATCTGAATCTAAAAAAGCGGCTGTACCTAAATCTAAGGTTTGGTCAGCTCCACCATTAACAGAAAAAGTAACTATACCTGTTTGGTCATCATAAGTTATATTATCAAGATAATAATTAGTATCAGCTGTGTTGCCCGCGGATAAAGATATATAATCAGCTATACTCTGTATAGTGTATTTTTTTGTGCGATTATCAGCCGAATCTATACCTATTAAATAATCAGTATCTTCTACTATACTATCTATAGGGGACCTATCAAATAATGTTGCCATTCTATTTATTTTTTTGTATTGTTGATCTTAGTTCCTTTGCCAAAACCAGAGCGGTTTCGTTTTGCGGATACAAAGGACATTGTAGTATGGTCATAGTCCATGCCATCTATATTCTTACCATTCTTTTTCGCGGCTCTACGCTTGCGTTGGTTTTCCGCTTTCATAGCACGGCGCCGGGGGCTCATCGCAACGGCTTTATCTCGGGCCTTCTTACGACGCTGCGCTTCAGGAGAAAGCTTTTGCATTATTTTTTAAGGCCTTTAACACCTTTCATTTTAGCAGGTGACTTACCAGCAGATCTTCTTTTAGCTTCTTTAGCAATTCCTTTTTCGCCACCTTTTCCTCCAGCACCTATAATTTTACCCATTTGAGATCCACCTTGTGTACTTTCCATTCTAGCTCTACTTTTTTGAGCATCTGTCATACCAGACTGGAAACTCTTAGTTTTACTCATGTACTTTTTTTCTTGCTTTCTTACGCCTAATCTAGTAGTACCTGTTTTTGCTGCATAAGCCGCTGCTTCCTGGTCAGTCATTGGTCTAATTGTGCCATATTGCCCTTTTTTCATGTCAGCCAGGGTTCTACCTTTTTTAGGGTCTGTTTTTTTCATAGGTGATTTACCATATGATTTAGCAGGTGCATCTAGTATAGCCTGCTTTAAATGCTCAGGTAAATTTTTTTGTTTACCAACTAACGCCTTCATTAAAGGTGTCTTTGGATTCATTTTAAATAGGGATGCCATAGTTATTAATTTATAATAACCACACCTAGCTTATTTTTACCAGGTGTGGTTGGTTTTATTATTTTTGTTATTTTGCTATTCTGTAGTTGTTCCGTAAAAAGCATTAAGAGGTTCGCGAAGTAATATTGATATTCTAACTACTACTGTCATATCACTAGTGTCTATCGCATTTAATGTAGTTTCAAGAACATTTAATTTTTCTCTAAGTTCTGCTCTAGATTGTTTAATTTCATCTGGAACTGCAGTACCTGCGTCTGCGTTTCTTATAATGTACCAATCAGTTTTAGCTAGAGCATTGTATGTAAAAATTTTAGCATTTTTAAGTGCCTGTGAAATTTTATCTTCTGCACGCTTAGCCTCTAGTTCTTTCTCTTCTTTTAAAATATCTACCATGATTTTTTATTTTATTATTTTATTTTAATTCTAAGTTTTGTCTCACATCCTCTACCATCGTTTTCATAAGTAGTACTTTCGCCTTGTGTATAATCGCTATGGTTACATATTCCTCCTTCAAAGAAATCACCAGACCACTGATAATTGTAAATGGACCAGTAAGCGTTATTGACGAAATCGCCCGACATACCACTATTCGCATAGCCCCCTCTGGCGTGTCTAGTGGATAAATATCCCCCTTCTCCATCCTCTAAAGCTAAGGTTGAATACCACCTAGCTGGAGTACCGGAGGGGTTGTGATATACACCGCCAGTCGGATAATATCCTTGGCTCCCATCAACTCCTCTAGAAAAGTAATGCTGATATCGTGGGTCACCATAAGGACTTTGAATGCTACCTATATCCAGTATTCTATAATTTTCTGAAGCTGTTATATCATTAGGGAATGCTCTTCCCGCGCTAAAATTCATGCTGGAATCTGGGAAGTTATCGAATCTCTTTTCTCTTCGAATTAGCATATCTGGGAATTTCATTATAGTAAATGTTCTTCTATGTATCCCATCAGAGTCGGCATCAGTATTTTCGAAAAATGGTGTATTTGCTGCTGTAGTTGAATTTGAACAAGTATAAATAATTTCGTATTCCATAGAAACAAACATATCCATTAAGTTATGTTTTAGCATTGTGTTTGCTAAAAAGTCTTTAAAATATTCATTATTTTCGTCTTTAAACAACATAACAGGGAACCGCTTGTTATTAGCATTATGGACATCAAATTCATCAGCTGTCATAAGATACATTTCATAATTTCCATCCCCATGAAAATTCACTCCAATGCCTGAGTTGATCGGTGGGTCGATATAACCCATCTCCCATAATTGAAAATCTTGATTAGGAATATTTGAGAAATTACCGTTATTAGGATTGCCAAACCGCGACCCATTAATATGAATTTCTGGCTCTAAAATATTGTTGGCACCTCTTGTAAGGTTCCATATTGCAATAGGATCATGGAAATTTATATCAGTACCTATTTGATTAAACTTGTTAAATAAGGCGTCTACGCTTGGACTGCCCGTTGATCCACTAGTAAAAATATTAGTAAGGGCGGGGCCAAAGTGGGTAAATCCTGTTGCTTCCCAGTCAAACGGACCACTGGCACCACCACCTACGGGTGCAGCTGGACTGGTGAATTCCCCTTGCTCATCTGCTACTACAGTAGATAATGCTCCGGTTGCAGGATCTGAAGATAACTTTGTATTTCCAATATAAATAGAATCGGAAGAAAGATATAGATCTTTAAATTTATTTGCTGAAGAGCCTAGGTCTACCTGCTCATCAGTTGCGGGAAGTATAGAATCACTAGTAACAGAAATTCTATTTCCTTCTTCGTGTTGGAGTATTATGTTACCTGCATCATCCGAAGCAATGTAGGTATCATTATTAGTTCCAAAAATTATTTTGTTTTTATCTGGCATAATTGTTTTTTTTATGAGCAGGAATTATGCTCTGTTATATTAAGTATAATATATTACGTATAATCTGTTATATCACGTTTTATCTATTATATTTAAGTTCTTTCATTTTATTATATAGATGCTGAGCCAATACAACCTCGTGTGGGTTATCTATACATACATCCTTAGTTAATTCTCTATACTCAGTCATCATTGTGTTTTGACTTGCGCAACTTCCTAGAGTTACCACAAGTGCAGTCATTATCATTGTTCTCATGTTTGTTTGTTTGTGCGATATGTATTTCAATAAGCGCGTTAGTTAGTGAGTCGATACTTTTACGTATCTCTTTTAATTCATTTCTAATTCCATTAGATTTAATTGAAATCGTTTCTTTTGACATTTTATTTAATTTTAGCTTCTAATAAACCTCTCTCGTATTCTAATTGTTTTTCTATTTCAAGAATACGCGTTTCAAGACGATTTATAATAATAATCTTTTCATCTAGTCTATCATGCACTAAATGTATTTCATCTTTAAGTGATGTAAATTCAGAAAATATACCACCTGCTGTAAACACAGCGGCTACAAATGATATAACTATAGATAAGTTATTCTTTATAAATGAATCTTGCATACTTATATGTATTACATGTATATTAATATTCTCACACCTAGAGTGCGACATTAGCCCCCTACATATATATATTAATACCCTATTGTCACACATTCTTGCGGTAACAAATGCACCGGGGTAGGTAACCTAAATTTTTTGTTAGATAATTAGAGGTTTTGTATTACACGTAACTATCTGGTAACCAGCCACTTAACTAAAACCCATTATTTTACCCCACCCCCTAACGTGCTCAGTACCAAGCACTTAACTTTTTGCCTTTTTAATATAATTTTTTACAAAGTAAATACGAGACTATTTGGATAATATAAATGTAAATAAAAAATAAAATATTATGTTAGAAATTATAAAAACAGAAATGGAATGGCTTGCAAATAATGAAAATTATTATGGAAGCAAAGAGCAAATTGAAACAGAAAAAATGATAATAAAATTTGCATTCAAAGATCTAGGAATTGAAATGGAATACAATGAATGTTTAGAAGAGTTTTACTATAGAGTTTTAAAAGCTTACGTTTTACAAGACTAACACGAACTGAATTGGATAATATATAAGTAACTAAAATACAATAATTATGAAAGAAATGAAAATGTACAAAGTAACTAAAGTACAAACTTGGAATAAAAAAGGAGTACCTACTAATTGGATCAAATATATGAGAGCTAATACAATTGAAGAAGTGATCATTCATTTTGGAACTAAAAATATACTAAAAGTAGAACAATGTTAATTACAAAGTAAACACGACCTCAACTGGATAATATATAAGAACTTTAAAAATAATAATATGAAAATTGAACTAACTAAAAAAGAAATTGATAAAATATATTTCAACCTAATAGATCACATTAAAACCATAGCTGATGTTGATAGACTACATGACCTCAACATTACTCAACAAGAAATGTATCAAACAGAATTAAGTTTAATTAAAAAGTTCAGCAAATTATGAAACTAACAAAAAATCAATCACAACTAATTGAATATGCTTTAGAAAATTTATTAAACTCTGATGATTTTGATAATTTACCTCCACAAGCTCACACAGATATGAAAATATTACTCAATAAATTCTTTGACACAAACAGAGACAAGGCACAATAACACATAACAAAATTACATTAACAAATAAAACACACACACTATGAAATCTAAATTACAAAAGAAACTTGAAAGACAAGCTAAGCAAACTGAAAGACAAATGAGCTTCTATGGTCTTGGTATGAAAGGAACTACAAGAATATCCTTTGCAAGAAATGCTCACTGGAACCATATTGATACAACTAAAGTCTACTATGCTCACACCAAACTACAAGCTTAATACGATCAAAAACGGATAATATAATTGAATATAAAAACAAACACAATGAAAAAAGTACACACTAAAAAAGTAACAATTGAGCTTTACTACACTGACCAAGAATTTGATTATATAATTGACACAATAATAAAAGTAAATGATAAATACCATTCTAACTATCACATAACAGACACAAAAGAAATACACAACTTAATAAAAAATATATAATGATTGAAAGACTACACAACATAAATGGTAAACTAGATATGATACAAGACCTAAAAATACAAGGCTTAGGATTATCACTAGACCAACAAGAAAAGCTACTTGCTATACACCAACAGTTGATTGACCAACGAAATGAAACACTAATACAAATTAAAAAACAATATATAATATGAACACATCACACACAAACTTAATGGATTGGGTTAACAGTCTTGACCTACCAACAGAAGAAAAAATAAACAGAATATACAAATACTATGATTGGCCACTGAGCTATGATGAAACAAAAGAATACTTAATAAATAACTAATATGATTATAATAAACAAACACACTGGACGTGACGTCTCAAAAGAATTTCTAGCCTTAATGGAAGGTACAATAACAAATGATGAATTTGAATTAATAACAATGACATTAAAATGAAAACAGAAGCACAACTAAAAGCAAAACTAAAACAAGTTGACGACTTTGAACGTCGCTGGGGTGAATGTACAGAGTCACGAGCAATGAGGAAATATTGTACCGATCAAAAGTATCGTGAACGAGTACACCAATTTAATAAAGCATCAGTTGAAACAATTAAACACTATACTAGATATGGATACTAAAGATAAATTATATGACTTACGTCAAACCATTGACGACCTTGTTGCGATCGGTCCAGACTACGCACACTTTATGAATGCACAAATTGCACACAAGAATTTAAAGAAAATTAAAAAATTATTAGAATATATAGGATGAATCACTTAACACTTTACACATACGAATTTTTTACCGGTCTTGCACTAGCAATACCATTCACCGTAGCCATTTTGCTATACGCGTTTTACAAAGCTAACACGATGACAAACGGATAATATTAACAAATAACAAACAAACACAATTATGAAA